>Ga0209698_10003511_pt1 | contig 17443 bp, 9 predicted proteins | sample LitLauG_LLR_2012_FD_187203 | JGI IMG/M metagenome (GOLD analysis project Ga0209698, IMG submission 187203) | Freshwater sediment microbial communities from Pennsylvania, USA - Little Laurel Run_MetaG_LLR_2012 (SPAdes) (version 2) | ecosystem: Environmental > Aquatic > Freshwater > Creek >...
CGCGGCTGGCCGCCTCGCCGCTCATGACCGCCGCCTCGCCCAGGCACAGCACGACGGCCTGCGCCCCGTCGCAGGCGGCCACGGCGTCGGCAATTGCGCCGTGGTCATCGCCTTCGATCGCAACGCCTGCGGCATGGCGGATCTGCACGCCCGGCAATGCCGCGCGCAGGCCATCGACCACGTTGACGTTCATGTCCTCGGTGCCCGCCGCCCACCAGGGCCCGCGCATTTCTCCGGTGGCTGCCGCCAGCGGCCCGAGCACCGCGAGGCTGCGCAAAGACGCGTCCAGCGGCAGCGCTTCGCCCGTGTTCTTCAGCAGCACGATGGAGCGCGCCGCCACGCTGCGGGCCAGCTGGCGCCGTTGCGCGATGGCGTCGGGCGCCTCGGGCGTGGCGCCGCGGCGGTAGGGATCGTCGAACAGCCCCAGGCGCAGCTTGAGCGTGAGCACCCGGCGCACCGCGGTATCGATCTGCGCCATGCTTGCGGCGCCGCGTTCCAGCGCGACCGGCAGCCCGTGGCGGTAGGCGTCCGACATCATGTCGATGTCGACGCCGGCCGCGAGCGCGCGCGCCGCGGCATCGGGCAGGTCGGCCGCCACGCCGTGCTTGATCAGTTCGGCGATGGCGTTGTAGTCGCTGACGATCACGCCATCGAAACCCAGCTGCCCGCGCAGGTAGTCGCGCAGCAGGCCGGTATGGCAGGTCATGGGCAGGCCGGCCAGGTCGGTGAAGGCGGGCATCACCGAAACCACGCCGGCGCGCACGGCCGCCTCGAAGGCGGGCAGGTGCACCTCGCGCAGCGTGCGCTCGGAGATATCGACTGGGGCATACTCGCGCCCACCGGCAACCGGGCTGTATGCGCAAAAATGCTTGGCGCAGGCCGCCAGCGCATCGGCCGCGGAAAGGTCGTGTCCCTGGAAGCCCTGCACCTTGCTGCGCGCGATCAGGGCCGCCAGCCAGGGGTCTTCTCCCGGACCCTCCGCGGTCCGCCCCCAGCGCGGATCGCGCGAGACGTCCAGCATGGGCGCGAAGGTCATGGCCAGGCCGTCGGCGGCGCCCTCGCGCGCGGCCTCGCGGGCTGTCAGCGTCCAGGTCTCGGGGTCGAACACCGCCGCTTCTGCCAGTGGGATCGGAAACAGCGTGCTGTGGCCATGGATGATGTCCAGGCCGATCAGCAGGGGAATGCCCAGGCGCGACTCCTCCACGGCGAGCCGCTGCATCTCGTGAACCGGCCCCGGGCCAACCATGTTGAGCAGGTTGCCGATGGTCCCGGCCCGGATCGCCTCCGTGGAGTCGCCAGCGATCACCGGCCCCGTCACCGTGTAGCTCGATGCCGTCATCGTGAGCTGGCCGAGCTTTTCGGCCAGTGTCATTTCACCCATCAGCTGCTCGATTCGCCCCATCGGATCCCGTCCTCGATCACGGCGCCTGTTCGCGCCAAGCTCCCCTGGCCCGCGCCGGCGGGAGTGGGCATGACAACTGGTGCCGCGACTGCTAGCGCCGCACCGGCAGCTCAATATAGCTGCTGCCGTACCAACGGATGTCGAGCGGCGGACCGGCGTACTCGACGTACTCCTCGCGCACGTTGCGGCCTGTTCCCAGGTTGATTTCCTGCTCGGGCCGCTTGTTCACCCCCAGCACCATCACCAGGCGGCTGCCGGCCTGCAAGCGGCGGCTGGTCAGCACGTCACCGGCCACGTCGAGCGCCTGCCGAACGCCGGCCGCCAGCAGGTGACGGTGACGGCGATCGCCGGCGTTGCTGGCGCGCACTTCAAAGGCCGGGTCGAAGAGGCGCACCGTCTCGCCGTTGGCCAGGCGCTCGTAGAGGGCAATGGTCAGGTCCACGTCGCGCTTGTTGATGAGCAGGTCCAGGTGCGCGTTGAAGGCTCCGCCCACTTCGACCGGCTGGGCCAGTGGTTCGCTGGCAAAGACCACCGCATTGCGCGCTGCGCCCGTCGACGGCGCCTCGGCATCCTTGCGGTCGGCGAGGTCCACGCTTTGGTGCACGTAGTTGTTCTCGGGACCGGGCTTGTCTTGGAGACGGTGGCTATCGCCGCCGCCTGCGCGGTCCAGGTAAAGGCGCAGGGTGCCGTTGGCCATGGCCGCGATCGACGGCGCGTGCCGCCAGGTATCGGCACCCGCCACCTCGTAGTTCACGCGATCCTGCAGCAGCGCCGGCCGTGCGCCGCCGCGCAGTACGAAATCGAACCACTGGTAGCGCAGCTCGCGCAGTGCAATGGCCGCGCCCGGGTCCGACGGGTAGGCGGTCTGCGGCCCGGCCGGCGAATCCGCAGCGTATGGGCGCGCCGGCCCGCGCGCCGGTTCCTCCTGCACTGCGGCATCGCCGTACGGGCCCAGCAGCAAGGTGTGATCGGCATTGGGGCGATACTGAAGGTGTTCGCGGAAGTAGTAGAGCGTTCCCACCTGTGCGGCGGCGTAATAACCGCTGCTCGACAGCACCGGTATGGCGATCGTCGCGAACTGCTCGCGGTACGGGATCATGGCCTGCCAGTAGGCGTCGTAGTCCGGATGGTCCAGCCAGCGGTGAAGTATCGGGCTGGGCTGGCCCAGAAACCCGTCCAGATCCCCGCTGGGGTCGCCGTTTGCGTAGACACGGCGGTACAGGGCCTGCCAGCGCCGAGGATCCTTGTCTGCGTCGTTGCGCGGCACCCCTGCGTGGGCGAACTGCGCCAGCCACTCCACAGCGGTGTTGTGGAAGATATTGCCGACCATCGGGAAGCTGATTCCAGGTGCCATCGCGTCGGCGCTGGCAATGGCCTTGAGCGCCGGCGGCGCACGCCGGGCGGCTGCCCAGGCCGTGAAGCCGCTGTAACCCTCGCCGTACATGGCGACGCGTCCGTCGCTCCACGGCTGGCGGGCGATCCAGCCGATCACGGCTTCGGCGTCGGCGCCATCGTGCTCGAATGGCACCACGGCGCCGTCGGCTCGCTGGGCGCCGCGGGTGTAGGCAACGACGCCAACATACCCATGCGAGGCGCACTCCCGGGCGAAGTTGCGTGCGCCTGAATGGATGGTGAATTCCAGCAGTGCCGGGCGTGCCTGGGCCGCTGCCCGCGGCCGCACCACCCGGGCGGCGACCCGCGCACCGTCGGGCGTGCGGATCACCACCCGTTCGTCCGTCTCGTAGCGGCGGCGCTCGTCCTCGGCACCAAGGCTTTCGGCCAGTACGCCCATGCGCCGGTAGGCATCGTAGGAGAAATAGGTCCATATGAGCTCGACGGCCTCGGGCAGTGCCAGGCTGGCACTGACCCGGTGCGAATCGAAGTCGCCCTGAAGTGCGGCCTCCAGTGATGCCAGCGCCACCGGCGGCAGGCCGGTCACCGCGTAGGCATCCTGGTCGGAGAGGTGCGCGAGCACGTCGCGGAAGGTCTGGCTGAAAGCCGCCTCGAAGCTGCTGCGGTCTCGCGCCTCGAGCGCCCGGGCATGCACGTAGATGTCGTAGAGCGCCGCGGCTCGCGGCGCCGGCCCCGCGTTGGGCGCACTGCGCCGTTTTGCCAGTGACGCGCGGGTCGCATCGGCGGCCGCAAGGTCGCCCGCAACCAGCTGCAGGGCCGAGAGGTAGCCAAAGTAGCGTTCCGGATGTTTCTCCTGGTAGACCGGCAGCACGCGCTGCGCCAGGTCGCGCATCACGGCCATCGTCTGGGGGTCGCGCGGCGCAGCCGGCGGATGGAATTCGATCTCCTGCGCCTGGGCCGGCCGCGGCATCGCGCCCAGCAGCAGCGCCAGCACCAGGGCGCGCACCAGGGCGAAGTACCACGCCCACCCGCCCGCTGCGGCCGCGGGTGACTGCGTCATGCTGCTTGCGCCGCCGGCCGCGCGGCGCCGGCCTTCACCAGATGCAATACCCGCGAGAACAGCGGATCGCGCGCCTGTGCGGCGCGGCCGATATGGATCACCGCGGTGTGCGCCAGTTCATGGGTGAAGACGTCAACCACCCGCGCCAGCGCCTCGTCGTCGAGCGAGCCGAAGATGTCGTCGATGAGCGCCCATGATGGCGCCTGCAGGACCACCCGGGCAAAGGCCAGGCTGAGCTGTTCGTCCTGGGTGAGCTCCCGGTCCCAGCGCAGGTTCATGTCCAGCATCGGTACCAGGCGTTCCATTCCCAGGCGCACCAGCGCGTGGGCGAAATCGGGCGGCGCATAGCGGTCCACGGGCTGCGGATATGCCAGGACTTCGCGCAGGGTCCCCCGCGGCAGGTACGGGGTGCCGCGGGGCAGGTAGACGATGGAATCGCTGCCGGCGCGGGTGATTCGGCCGCGGCCCCAGGGCCATAGACCGGCGATGGCGCGGAACAGCTGCGCCTTGCCCGTGCCCGGCGCGCCCACGATGAGCACGCGCTCGCCGGCCTGGACGACCACATTGGCCTCCTGGAGCACGTCCAGGCCGTTGTGCGAGTGGATCTGCAGGCCTTCGATGACCATCGTCCCCGCCGCGCCTTCCTCGTAGGCGATCTGGCTGTCGAATTCCGGAACCACGCCCGCGGTGGTCAGGGCGTGGCGGAAGTTGGCCACGCGCAGCAGGGTCGCCCGCCAGTCGGCGATCACGCTGAAGTTGTCCACGAACCAGCGCAGCGACGACTGCGCCTGCGTGAACGCGGCAGCGGCCATCATCAGCCCGCCGAAGGAGATCTTGCCCGTGAAGTAGAGCGGAGCCGCCACCAGTATCGGGGCGACCGTCGTCACCCAGCCGAATCCCGCGGTCACCCACGTGAGGTTGGTGAGGCCGGTCACGAGCCTCACGGTAGCCCGCAGCACGTCGCCCAGGTCGATCTCGACGCGGCGCCGTTCGTCGGCTTCGCCGGATGCCAGCGAAATGCCATCCAGATGTTCGTTGATCCGTACCAGAGAGAAGCGCAGGTCGGCTTCGCGCGCATAGCGCTCGGCATTGCGCCGGATCAGGCTGTGCCCCACCCAGTAGCTGAGCAGCGATCCGACGCCCGCGTAGGCAATGGCCGCCCAGAGCATGAATCCTGGTATGGCGTAGTCCTGGTCGCCGATGCGGATGCTGAAATCCTGCGACAGCACCCACAGCACGCTGGCGAAGGTGACCAGCAGGATGGTGGCCTGCAGCAGCCCGGTGCCCAGGTCGGCCGAGAGCTCGCACAGCTTGCGGGCGTCTTCGTGCATGCGCTGGTCCGGGTTGACGCCGATCGATCCGGCGTTGGCCAGCCAGAAGGCCCGGCGCGGCTGCATCCAGCCATCGAGCAGGTCCTGCACCAGACCCTCGCGCATGCGGATCTTCAGCGACTCGACGATCCAGCGTTGCGCCACGTTGAGCACGAGCAGCGTGCCGGCGATGACGAAGAACATGCCCAGCTGCAGCAGGAAGCCGGGCATGTCGCGCCGTGACAGCGCGTCGTAGAACGGCTTGTTCCAGCTGTTGAGGCGGATCTGCCAGTAGGCCGTGGCGGCGATGACCACGAAGATGGCGGCTGTCAGCGTCACCATCGCCCGGCCGGCTCGCGAGGCGAGCAGGGCGCGCGTCAGCAGCAGCACCTGGGCAACCAGGCCCGAATGCAGCTCCTCGTCGGAATCGGGCGCGGCGGCGGCAAACTCGGCCGCGCGCGATTCGGCGATTGCCGGTGCGGGTTCTACGCTGGCCACCGTCAGCTTCCCTGCGCTAGCCGGCACCGTGCGCCGTGCCGGTCAGGCCGATGGCCGCGGCGCGCGCCGCGGCGCAGGACAGGAAGGCGGCGTAGCTCCACGCCAGGTGCCGCGCCGAAGTCTGCGCGCCGGTGTTGCGGTCGAATTGCTCCGACATGTCGCCACTGGCGGGCGTGTAGGCGCGCACGGCTTCCAGGAAGGCGTTGCCGCGCCGCAGCCAGCTCACCGCGCCGGCCCCTGGGGTGGCAGCGCGGAAGCAGAACTCGGCGGCGCCCAGCGTGGAAAAGTAGTAGGCACCCCCCGAATAGTAGACGTCGCCGGCATAGCGCCCCATCGCCGGCGCGGTGTGCGCCGCCCGCCGGTGGTTGATCGCGTACTCGGCGTCGAAGACGGCTTCCAGGCGCGCCAGCGTGGCGTGCATGCGCGGATCGCGCACGCCGTGCGCCAGTCCGGCATCCCCATGCACATCGGCATTTCCATCCGCAGCCTCGGCGCCCGCCACGCCATCGGCATGGATGGCCGCGAGGATCACGGCGATGTCGAGTTCCTTGGCCGAGCGCGCCCCCCCGGGCAGCACCCGCGAGCGGTAATGCCCCTGGGCGGGCAGCCAATAGCCGTCGAGGGTGGCCAGGATCTGACGGGCCTGTGCACCCAAGGCCTGCGCCCTGGCGACATCGCCCTGCTCGGCATGCCAGGCGGCGCCCTCGGCCAGCGCCGCGGCCGACACGCGCAAGGTGTAGTAGTGCAGGCCAGATTCCTCTTCCCAGATGTCGAAGGAAGCCGCCTGCCAGTGCGCGCCGGTGAATTCCAGGTCGGATTGCAGCAGCGCGGCGATTTGCGCCGCCAGTGGCGCGCCGATCGCGCCCCGCGCCGTGCCATGGCGCAGCCAGCGCAGCAGCGCCAGCGCGCGCAGCGGCGGGCCGTCGTGCTGCGGCCGGTTCCAGCGCGAGATGTCCAGCGTGCCGTCGGGATTGACGCGGGTCTCGGCGGCTACGGCGGTGCCGTGCGCGGCGGCCAGATCGGCATCGCTGCGCAGGTACCGGGTGAAGTCCGGCGCCACTTTCGCACGCCACTGCGGCGCGGCCGCGAGGGCGCGCCCGTCGAGGCCCTGCAACGACCGGCTGAAATCGACGAAATCGGCCAGGTGCGCCACGGCAGTGTCGTCTATCTGCCCGGCGGCGTGGAGCAACCGCAGGCAGTCGATGACCACCGCGGAATCGCGGTACCAGTGGAAGAAATAGTCCGGGTCCGGATCGTAGGCGGCGAGCACCGGCGAGGCGACCACCGCCCCCCTGCGGGGCTGCACGCGCTGTCCAAAGCCGGCCCGCATCTTGACGATGTGCACCGGGGAAATGCTCATCAGCATGCCCGCAACTGCGCGGACCTGCTGGCCTTCGATCCACGCGTCGAGCGACGCCATCAGGCGGGGCCCGCCGTGTCCAGCCACGGACTGCGGAACTCCAGTCGTCGCAGACCGGCCTGCACTTCGGGAATGCTCATGAACAGCTGCCACAGCAGGCCCGACCGGTGGTTCTCGAGCATGATCACGATGGGGCCCTGGTCGATCGCCAGATAGGTATCGGCGAACCAGTCGCGGCGCTCGCAGAACGCGTCGACGAAGCCGTAGCGCCCCCAGATCCGGTCGCCCAGCGCGGTCAGGAAATGCCGCAGCACTGGCATGACCTCGTCGGGCGCATAGGGCAGGCTGGCCAGCGCGGCCGTCGGGGAGATGGTTCCATTGTCGTTGTCAGGCGCATGCGCTGCGTAGCCATCGGGATCATCGCTGGCGGTCAACCCCCAGCAGGACGCCCCGTAGCCCGCGTGGCCGCGGGGATTGGCGATGCAGTGCGCGCGGTTGATCTGCACGTGGCGCCGGTTCAGTTCCCAGTAGTCGGCGTAGCGGTCCTGCAGTCCGCGCGGATCGAGACCGCAGAACGAGTAGTGGGCAAAGAACAGCGGGCCGCCGTAGGGCATGCCCAGCGGCAGCGCGATGCCGTGATAGGTCTTGCCGTTGAGAAAGTCACGGCCTGCGGCAAACCCGCGGTGGTAGACCTCCGGGTCAACGCCGTGGCGCGGCGCCGCCGCCGCCAGCAGGTAGGTCATCAGGCATTCGTTCCAGCCGTGGATTTCGTGGTCCATGGCCCAGCCGTTGCAGGGGCTCCAGTGCCAGTACAGCAGCTTGCGGCCGCCCTGCGTGTACCAGTCCCATTCGACGCCTTCCCAGATTTCGGTGATCCCGCCGCGCAGTGCCCGTTCCTCCGGCGTATCTCCGCGGAAATACTGGCGCACGCACAGCATGCCCATGCACAGGAAGGCGGTTTCGACGAGGTCACCGCCGTCGTCCTTGCGCCCGAACGGTATCGTCGCCCCGGTGGCGCCATTCAAGAAGTGCGGCAGGGCGCCGTGATAGCACCGGGCCCGGCCCAGGACCTGGACCATGCGGCCCAGCCGCTCGAGCGCCGCGGCGCGCGTTACCCAGCCCCGCTCCACCGCCACCAGTATGGCCATCATGCCAAATCCCGAACCGCCGGTCGTGACCAGGTCGTCGACCGTTTCGTCGCTTGTCGTGGCTCGACCCGTGCGCCGGTCCGGCGCAAGCCCGCTGCCCGGATGGGCTCCCTCCCAGAAAAAGCGGAACGTCTGGCGAGCCACCTGGTCGAGCAATTCGCGATCGGGCAACTGCGCCAGCGACGCCGGGTCCGCGGCAATGCCGGCGGCGGCCGGTCGTGCCGGAACGTGTGCGGAGGTGGACACCTGCGTTCTCCTTCTTGGTCGATGGCCAGGGCGTGGGCCGCCAGCGCCCGGCGGCAGCGATAGTGATAGTGCCGCTGCCGCGCGCTTGCCATCCTAGCGATTTATGATCTGGCGCTGCGACCCGGACTCGCCGGTAAAAGGGCTGCTATTTGCCGTCCGGCGCTGTCGCGGCTGCGCGTTCCGGGCAAAGTCTCGCTGCGCACAGAGCCCGATTCGGGGCGCGCTCCGGTAGGCTACGCCATCCGCATAATTCGTTGCCTGCAGGGCGGCCGGCGCAGGCCCGGCGGGCGGCGCACCAGATACTCCTGCATCGGGATTTCCCATGATCAAGTCCGTCCTTTTGCTCCTGGCCCTGCTGGCCGCAGCGGCTGCCGACGCCCAGGTGCCCGGCCCTGCCGCCGCCAGCGCGCACGATCGATTGCAACAGCTCCTTGCTGCCAGCGACGAGGCGTTTCTGCAGCGCAACCCCATGCAGGCGCTGTTTCGCGGCGAACCGCGCTATGCGGACCGCTTTGGCGACTACATCACTGACGACTATTTCGCGGCCGAACGCAGGGCGGCGCAGGACGACCTGGCCGCATTGGCCGGTGTCGACCGCAATGCCCTGCCGGCGCCCGACCGCATCAGCTACGACGTCTTCCGCTACCAGCGCAGCACCGACCTGCGCGGCACCGACCCGGCGATACTTGCCGCTCTGGCCGATCGGCCCATCGATCACTTTTTCGGACTGCAGGTTGTCGTTCCCGACCTGGCCTCGGGCGAAGGTGCGGCCCCGTTCCGGACGGTCGAGGACTACGAAAACAACCTGAAGCGCCTGGCCGGGTACATCGTTTTTCTCGACCGCGCCATCGAGCGCATGCGCCATGGCCTGGCCACCGGCGTCACCAACCCCCGGCTCGTCATGGCGAACGTCGCCGGCCAGCTCGACGCCCTTATCGGCGAGGGCGTGGAAGGCTCGACGTTCTACAAGCCGGTGCGCAAGTTTCCCGATGGCATTGCCGCCGCCGACCGGGCCCGCCTCAGCGCCGCCTATCGGGCGTTCGTGCGCGACCAGATCATTCCCGCGCATGTCCGGCTGCGCGACTTCCTGCGCAAGGAGTACCTGCCCCGCACCCGCGAGACGGTCGGGCTGTCGCAGATCCCGGGCGGCGCCGAACTTTATCGCTACCTCGCCCAAAGCGCCACCACCACCAGCATGTCGCCCGCGGCCATCCATGCCCTGGGCCTTGCCGAGGTGGCCCGCATCCACGTCGAGATGGAAAAGGCCAAGGCCGCCGTCGGCTTCCCGGGCAGCCTGCAGGAATTTGCCACCTACCTGCGCACCGAGCCGCGCTTCGCGCCGGCCTCGGCCGAGGCGATGCGCGACGCCTTTGTCGCCATCGACAGGCGCGTGCTCGCCGCGGTGCCGCGCGATTTTTCCCTGGTGCCCAGGTCCACCCTGGAAATCCGCCCGGTCCCCGCCTACCGGGAGAAGACCGATGCGGCCGGCAGTTACCTCAACGGTACCCCGGACGGCCAGCGCCCCGGGATCTTCTACTACAACACCTACGACCTGCCCTCGCGCTACACCTGGGAATTCGAGACGCTCTTCCTGCACGAGGGCATCCCGGGGCACCACTACCAGATCAGCCTGGCGCAGGAGAACACGGCGCTGCCGCAGTTCCAGCGCTTCGCCGGCAATACGGCCTATGTCGAAGGCTGGGCCCTGTATTCCGAAAGCCTGGGCAAGGAGCTGGGCTTGTTCACCGATCCGTACCAGCTCTACGGCCATCTCAACGACGAGATGCTGCGCGCCATGCGACTGGTCGTCGATACCGGCCTGCATGCGCAGGGCTGGGGACGCGACCAGGCCATCGCCTACCTGCTCGACAATTCGGCCATGAGCCGCACGGATGCCACCGCCGAGGTCGAGCGCTATATTGCCATCCCCGGCCAGGCCCTGGCCTACAAGATCGGCCAGCTCTCGATACGGCGGCTGCGCGCCAAGGCCGAAGCAGCCTTGGGGGCGCGCTTTGACGTTCGCGAATTCCATGCCCAGGTGCTGATGTCGGGAGCCTTGCCCATGGCGGTGCTCGAATCGGTCATCGACGACTGGATCGCCGCGAAGCAGCGCGGATGATTGCGCCCTACCGGTCAGCGGCGCCGCCGGTGCAGGCCGGCGCCGGCACGCAGGACTTCGGTGCCTTCGACTATGTCATCGCGGGCGGCGGCACCGCCGGGTGCGTCCTGGCCAATCGCCTATCCGCCGATCCGGGGGCGCGCGTGCTGCTGCTGGAGGCCGGCGGCCGGGACGACTGGATCTGGATCCATATCCCCATCGGCTACCTCAAGTGCATCAACAATCCGCGCACCGACTGGTGCTACCGCACCGAGCCCGAGCCGGGCCTCAACGGCCGTTCCATCCTCTACGCGCGCGGCAGGGTGCTGGGCGGCTGCTCATCGATCAACGGCATGCTCTATCTGCGCGGCCAGGCGGCCGACTACGACAGCTGGGCGCGTATCACCGGCGACGCCCGCTGGAACTGGGATAGCGTGCTGCCGGTCTTCCGCAAGAGCGAGGATCACTGGCGCGGCGCGGATGCGGCCCATGGCAGCGCGGGCGAATGGCGCGTCGAACAGCAGCGCCTGCACTGGGACCTGCTCGACCGCTATATCGAGGCCGCGGTCCAGGCCGGGATTCCGCGGTGCGGCGACTACAACCGCGGCGACAACTTCGGCATCGGCCACTTCGAGGTGAACCAGAAGAAAGGCCTGCGCTGGAATGCGGCCCGCGCGTTCCTGCGGCCGGTGCAACACCGACCGAACCTCACCGTGCTGACCCACGCGCTGACCGACCGCGTGGTGCTCGAGGGCCGCACGGCCCGCGGCGTCGAATTCCTGCACGGGGGTGCGCGCTACCGCGCGCACGCGCGCGCCGAAACGCTGCTCACGGCGGGCTCCATCGGTTCGCCGGCCATACTGCAGCGCTCCGGTGTGGGGCCGGCCCAGTTGCTGGCCGAGGTGGGCGTGCCCCTCGTCCACGAACTGTCCGGGGTCGGCGCCAATCTGCAGGATCACCTGCAGCTGCGCATGATCTTCAAGGTGCGCGGCATTACCACCCTCAACCAGCGGGCTGCCGGCTTGTGGGGGCGGGCGATGATGGTGCTGGAATATGCGCTGCTGCGCTCCGGCCCCCTGGCCATGGCTCCCAGCCAGCTGGGCGGATTCTTCCGTTCATCGCCGGACATCGCGACGCCGGACCTGGAATTCCACGTGCAGCCGCTATCCCTGGACCGGTTCGGCGAGCCCCTGCACCGCTTCCCCGCCTTCACCGCCAGCGTGTGCCATCTGCGCCCGGATTCGCGCGGCCACGTGCATATCCGCGATCGCGAACCGGCCAGCGCGCCGCGCATCGCCCCCTGCTACCTGTCGACCGCCACCGACCAGGCCGTGGCGGTCCGGGCGCTGCGTCTGACGCGCAACGTGGCTGCGCAGGCGGCGCTTGCGCCGTACCGCCCCGAGGAATACCTGCCCGGCGCCGCCGCCGGCACCGATGCGGAACTGGTGCGCGCCGCCGGCGACATCGGCACCACCATCTTCCATCCGGTGGGCACCTGCGCAATGGGGCGGGCCGACGACCCGCAAGCCGTCACCGACCCGGAGCTGCGCGTGCGCGGTATCGACGGGCTGCGGGTGATCGACGCGTCCATCATGCCGACGATAACGTCGGGCAACACCAATGCCCCCACCATCATGATCGCCGAGCGTGGCGCGCAGCTCGTTCGCGCCACAGCGAACCGGCCGTGAACGGCGCGACCGCCGCAGATCTCGTCGCCAGGCGGTGAGCCGTTGGATGCCCGGGATGCGCGGGGGAGGAGTGGGCCACCGACGAGGCCGCGCATCCCGGGCATCCAACGGCGCCGTCGCCACGAAGGAAAACGCCGCGAACGAAAAGCAGCATCAACTCCTGCGGCTTGTCCCCCTAGCTGCCGGCCACCCGCCCCAGCGCGATCTTCCCTGCCGAGGCGCTTGCCGCGCTGACAAAGCAGCCCCAGACGACATCGACGATGGACACCGTGACGGGCCAGTCGCGCAGGGTGGCAAGGTTGCTCAGGTCGTAAGTGCCGTAGGCAAAGAAGCCGAAGGCTGCCGCCATGCCCGCCGTGCCCTGCCAGCCGGGCCGGCCGCGGGTGGGCGCGATGGCGAAGACGAGCAGGCCCAGGGGATACAGCACATAGAACACCAGGGCTGCCGCGATATTCGGACTCGCGGCCATCAGGTGCCCAATGTTGCGGGCGTAGAACCCGCTGGCGATGAACCCGATCCACACCGCATCCAGGATGAGCAGCGCGAGGAAGGCGGCTGCGTACGCCGCGATGTACTTCGTCATGTTTCCGGTCTCCATGTCGGGCGTCATGGTAACCGCAAGCAGCGCGGGCGTTGCTGCGGTCTGCCGTCCGGCCGCGGTCAGCCCAGCTCGAGACGCTTGCCGGCCAGCAGCATCGCGGCCAGCTCCTCGGGCGGCACGGGTCGGCTGAAATAGTAGCCCTGCATGGCGTCGCAGCCGTTGTCGCGCAGGATCCGGGCATGCTCGGCCGTTTCCACGCCTTCGGCAATGGCCGACATGCGCAGCCGGTGCGCCAGCGAGATCACCAGCATGGCGATGGAGGCGTCGTCGGGCTCGCTCGTCAGGTTGCGGATGAAGGACTGGTCGATTTTCAGGGTATCGAAGCGGAAGCGCTGCAGGTAGGACAGGCTCGAAAAGCCGGTGCCGAAATCATCGATCGACAGCCGGACCCCCAAGGCCTTGAGTGCGTTGACGGCGCTCACCACGTGCTGCGTATCCTCGGCGATGATGGACTCGGTAAGTTCCAGCTCCAGGTCCTGTGGCGCCAGCTCGGTCTCGCGCAGCACATCGCGCACCCAGCGCGCCAGGTCGTCCTGGCGGAACTGGCGCGCCGACATGTTGACCGAGACGGTAATGCGCCGCAGGCCGGCCTGCTGCCAGAGCCGGTTCTGGCGGCACGCCGTGCGCAATACCCAGTCGCCGATACCCATGATCAGGCCGGTTTCCTCCGCGATGGGAATGAACCGCGCCGGCGAGATTGCGCCCATCCCGGGGTGCTGCCAGCGCAGCAGCGCTTCGCAGCCGGTGATGCTGCCATCGCCCAGGTTCACCTTGGGCTGGTAGACCAGGCGCAGTTCGTTGCGTGCCAGCGCGTGCCGCAGTTCGGCCTCCAGCTGTACGCGTTGCCGCGTCTCCTCGCTCATCGCCGCGGTGAAGAAGTGGTAGGTGTTGCGCCCGAACTCCTTGGAGCGGAACATGGCGATGTCCGCGCTGCCGATCAATGCGTCGACATCGGCGCCGTCCTGGGGGTAGAGACTCACGCCGATGCTGGCGGTGCAGAAGATCTCCCGGTCGCCGATGACGAAGGGCTCGCGGAAGCTGTCGAGCAGCTTCTGGGCGATCACGTAGGCGCTGGACTTGCGGCTCAGATCGGCCAGCAGCACCAGGAATTCGTCGCCGCCCAGGCGCGCCACGGTGTCGCAGTCGCGCAGCACCGAGCGCAGTCGCGCGGCTGCGGCGCGCAGCAGCGCGTCGCCGAAGAGATGGCCGTAGCCGTCATTGATGAACTTGAAGCGGTCCAGGTCCACGAAAATCAGGGCGGCCTGCCATCCCACCCGCCGAGCGCGCGCGATGGCCTGCGAAATGCGATCGCGGATCAGCGTGACATTGGGCAGGTCGGTAAGGGCATCGTGGGTTCCCATGTGCTCGATGCGCAGTTCGTTGCGCTTGCGCTCGGTGATGTCCTGCACGATGCCCGACACGGCCACCACCGCCCCCTGCCCGTCCCGCGCGGCCTCCAGGGATGCGGTGAACCAGCGCGTAGGGCCGCGCAGCGGATGGCTGCGGAATTCCAGCGTGGCCGGGCGGCCGCCGGCGGTGACGTCGCCGTACGCTGCCGCATAACGTGCGCTGTCATCCGGGTTGATCATCGCGCACAGGTCCGCGTGGGATGGCGACCCCTTTTCGGGGTCGCATTCGAAGAGGCGGAACATCTGCTCCGACCAGCGGGTCTGCCGGGTGCGCAGGTCCTCCTCCCAGCTGCCCAGCTGGGCCCGCGCCTGCGCGCTCAGCAGCCGCGCCTGGCTGCTGATGAGCTCCTGCTCGGCCCTGACGCGCGCGGCATCGCGATCGAAGTTGTCGAGCGCGAAGGACAGGTCGGAGGCGATCTCCTCGAGCAGGTGCAGCAGTTCGGTGTCGAAGAAGTCCGGCTCTGCGGCGTAGAGGGCGATGCAACCCTCCACTGCGCCGCCGCGGCGGAACGGTACAACCGCGCCGGACTGCAGGTTGAGCGCGCTGGCACGCGCGCGCCAGGGCTCAAAGGCCGCATCCGCCAGCAGATTATTGGTGACATAGCGCCGCTCCTCGCGAATTGCGATGGCCACGGGTCCGCGCCCTTCCGGCGTCGCCGCTGAAAGCGGAATCGGCACGCCGGGGGCATGGCCGGTATCGGCGCCTGCCGCGGTTACCGGCTGGGCGTGTCCGTCGCGTGCCAGGGCCACGAAGGCCGAGGACAGGTGGCCCAGCTCCACGCATACGCGGCAGATCTCCTGGTACAACGGCAACGGCTCGCGGATGCGGACGATGGCCTCGTTGGTCTGCGACAGCGCCGCATAAATGGCCGCGAGCCGCCGCTCGCGCCGGTCGGCGGCGATGCGCGCCGTGATGTCCCGCGCGATCTTCGATGCGCCCACGATTTGTCCGTCGGGCGCACGGATGGGCGAGATGGTGAGCGAGACATCGACGCGCCTGCCATCCTTGCGCACCCGCTGGGACTCGTAGCATTCCACGCGTTCCCCGATTTCGATGCGCTCCAGGATGAGACGCTCTTCATCGAGCCGATCGGGCGGCAGCAGGATGGTGACCGGCCGGCCGATGATCTCGTCGGCGCGGTAGCCGAACAGCCGCTCCGCCCCGGGACTCCACACGCGGATGATGCCGTCCAGCGTCTTGCCGACGATGGCATCGTCGGCCGAGGCGATGATCGCCGCCAGCATGCCCTTGGGGTCCTCCAGCAGCGGGAGCGCTTTTTCGTTCATCGCTCAGCCGCGTGCAGCCAGGATCAGCAGTGCGCGATGCCGCTGCGCCACGTGTGAATACGCTGTCAGCTGGCTGGCAAAAGCCGTCAACCGGTGGGAGGGACCCACGGGCGCCATGCGCGCAGGCAAGCAGACGACAGGTGATTTGTACATGATGCACCTGTCATCCTATTCCCATGCAGGTGCAGTGACCAGTGGAATTGGCCGGTGATGTTCAATAGAAAAGTCGCGCTTGACGCGTGCGGGCAACATGGCGGCCGCGCACTGCGTTGGCGACGAATTAATGCGCGCGCCTTTGGTCGATTTGCGAACTTCTGTGCGCGACGTCGGGCCTTGCCGCTGACGTTGTTATACGACGGTCAGAAGGCCTGATTGCTACGCGGGTATCTGCGTCAAAAACGCCCGGGTGTCGGGCGAGCGCCGCAGCGCATCGAAGGCGGCCAGTTCCCAAGGGCGCATCGCCACGAGCAGGCTGGTGCCGTAGCGGTCCTCGGCGGGCGCTCCCACGCAGTCCTTGTGCAGTTCGGCAAATTCCTGCAGCAAGCGTGCGAGGCGTTGCTGAAAGCGCAGGTTCGCTGCCGGCGTGAGCATGGCGTAATGAAAGCGCAGGAACTCGCCGGCATACTGGAAGTTGGTGTCGAGAAAATCCGTCTGTACGCGCTCGCGGAAGTAGCGCTGGATGGGTCCATCGGGGAGCCAGCTGAAATCGCGCGCCACCTTGATCCGGACGCGGTTCTCCGGCAGCAGCGAAATCAGCTGCAGGCGGTCCAGGCGCAGCAGCTGCGCGAGCACCTCGGCCTTGCCTAGCCGGTAGTTTGCCGAGATCTGCGCCGGCGTGATGTGATTGAGGACGCACACGGCCACGAGCAGGCGGCGCGGGTCCGCCACCAGGTCGGCCTCCTGCTCGGCACGCAGCTGGCGCACGGCGGGCAGCGCGTCTTCGGCGGCGTGCACCAGCTCGGCGAGGTTGATCTTCATCAGGTCGCAGATCGCTTCGACGGTATCGAGGCGGAAGCTCAAGTGCGAGAACTGCCGCTTGACGCTGGGCTCGCTCAGGCCCAGGTGACGGGCAACCTGCAGGTAGGTGACGCCCCGCGCCTTGAGCAGGCGCTTGAGCGTGGCGACGAGCTGCTCGGTCTGCGACATGGTGTCTCCGGATGGACCGGCCGCCGGCCTCACCCGGGCCCGCGGCGGCATTCCTTGCGCACGGCGGCCCATGGGTATCGAAATGTAATACCAATCTGGGTGATTTTTGAAAAAAATTGCAAATGACTTTCAAAATGCAATACGCCGGGCGATAGTGCTCCCACGTGCCACGCCGGAGACGGGGATGCCAGGGACGACAACCCGTGGCACCGCGCCCCGATTTTCCCAACGAACCCGGAAGCCGCGATCATGACCCGCACCGCAGGCCCTTCGATGGACAGCACCGCGCAGCGGCCGTCTGCGAACATGTCGCTGCTGTCGCTGGGCATGGGCGCCCTGATGCTGGCCCAGTTTCTCTCCGCGCTGGCCGACAACGCCGTGCTCATCGCGGCCATTGCCGTGGCCAAGAGCGAAGGCATGGCAGGCCTGGTGCCCCAGCTGCAGGAGGCCTTCGTCGTGCCGTTCATCGCGCTGGCGCCCTTTGCCGGCCCCATCGCCGACGGCTTTTGCAAGAGCAGGGTGATGCTGTCGGCCAATCTGGTCAAGCTGGCCGGCGCCATCGGCATGGCGCTGGGGGTCAATCCGCTGCTCGCCTACGGCCTTATCGGCATCGGCGCCACCACCTATTCGCCAGCCAAGTACGGCATCCTGGCGCAGATGTTCGAGCCCGGCCGGCTGGTGCGTGCCAATGGCATGCTCGAAGGCTCCACGATCGTCGCCATCCTGCTGGGCGTGCTGCTGGGCGGCTGGCTGGCCGACCATTCGCTGCCCTGGGCCTTTGGCGGCGTGATTGCCTGCTATGCCGTGGCAACTGCAGCCAACCTGCTCATCCCACGC
>Ga0209698_10003513_pt1 | contig 17442 bp, 19 predicted proteins | sample LitLauG_LLR_2012_FD_187203 | JGI IMG/M metagenome (GOLD analysis project Ga0209698, IMG submission 187203) | Freshwater sediment microbial communities from Pennsylvania, USA - Little Laurel Run_MetaG_LLR_2012 (SPAdes) (version 2) | ecosystem: Environmental > Aquatic > Freshwater > Creek >...
TCATCCTCGTGCGCCGCGATCCGCCGCGGCGTGAACCCCGCCTGGAAGAGCGCCTTCAGACGATCGTGCTTGGGCGGGTCCATACCGATGAACATCGCCTGGGTGAGCTCCAGCGGGAACACCACCGAGGCAGCCGTGACGCCGCCGCGTTCTGAGGAGTAGGTGGCCCAGTCGCGGCTCACCGTGTGGACGTCATCCGCGGTCGTCACCGACCAGAACCCCGCCTCGCCCGGGAACTGGGAGATGCTCGCGCTCCAGTGGACCGGGCACTCGCTGCGCATCCGCTTGAACAGCTCGTGCGGCGGGCCGTCGAGCCACAGCTCGCGGTCGCCTACGAGGACGCTGTCGAGATCGCTGCCTACTGCCGCCATCGATGACCTCCGGATCGTGGATGAGCGCTCGTGGCGAATGCTACCGGCGCCGGGTCGGGTCACCGCGCGCGGCGCGCGCCCAGGCTACTGGTGCCCGCGCGCGCCGTCCTCTAGGCGTGGCGACGGTGCTCGGCTTCGCTGAAGACGCGCCCGATCAGCAGCAGCTGCGCCGCGAGGTGTTCGTGGACGGTCAGCATGTTGTGTTCGCCGGGGTAGATCGCGCTGGCGGCGTCCGCCCCGGCCGCGCGCAGCGCCGCCGCGAACGGTGCGTCCTCCTCGGGGCTCGCGATGTGGTCCTGAGCTGCCCCGTACACGAAGGCGGTCAGCCCCAGCTTCCTGATCACCGGCTCGTCGCTGCGCAGCTGCGCTTGCAGTCCGTCGAAGAAGCCGAGCCAGCTCTCCACCACGCCGAAGCGGTAGGGGTTGGCGAGCGTCACGTTCATCGCGCCGTAGGCGCCCATCGAGTCCCCCGCTATCGCGCGCGCGTCGCGTTCGGGGATCGTGGGCAGCATGCGGTCGATGAGTTCCTGCACCTCCACGACGTAGCTTTCCCAGCGCTGGGGCCCGAGGTTGCGCCAGTTGATCGCGCCGTGGCCGCCTTCGGGCATGACCGCGATCATCGGCGGCACCCTGCCCGCGGCGATCAGTCGGTCGAGTTCTCCCTGGAGGTCCCCCTGCGCGAGGAACTCCACGGCGAGCTGTTCGTTGCCGTGCAGCAGGTAGAGCACCGGGTAGCGCCGCGCGGGGCTGTAGCCGGGCGGCAGGTAGACGAGGAAGCCGCCGCGACCGTGAACGGATACCGACGGGAAGCTCGCGTGCTCGATCGCGCTGCCGGCAGCGTCGCGGCTGACCGGCGTGAGCACGGGAAGTGGCTGCAGCGAGAAGCGCTGCGCGAGTGCCGCAGGGCGGCCGTGCGCGCTGAGCGCGCCCGCGGACGCTGAGCGCGCCCCGACCAGGCGCGCGAGCGAGACCTGGCCGTGCAGTGCGAGCGTCGCGCCGAGCGCCGCCGCGCCCGCGAGCAGCACGGCGGGAAGCGCGCGCGCCGCCGGCGCCCGGCGCCCGAGCGCGTCGCGCTGCCCGGCCGCGTACCCACCCGTGGCCGGCGGGTAGGCTGGTACCCACGGCGGGGGCAGCACCTCAGGCGTGCGCAAGGCCTGTCCGGGCCAGCTCCAGTCGCCCAGGCCATCGAACCAGACCTGCGCGCGCGAAGCGCTCGCTGCACGAGACATGCGCAACATTGAAGGAACACTCGCCCGCTAACCCAACCGCTGCACGAGAGCGCCCAAAAGCCCGTTGCGCCGCGCGCGACTCAGCTCGTCGTCCACACCTCGCCGGTGTCGCCGAAGCCGAGCTCCCGCTTGGTGGCTTCCGTGAGATCGAATTCGCGGCCTTCGACGTACGGGCCGCGGTCGATCACCGGCACGCGCACGGTGCGCTCGCCATAGCGCAGCGTGACGATCGTGCCGCATGGCAGCGTCTTGTTGGCGACGCCGAGCGTTGCGCTCGTGAGCTCTCCCCCGCATGCGAGCCCGCCGCCCCCGCCGTACCACGACGCGCCCGCGAGACGGAACACCTCGACGCGGCTGACCGCGCTCGCCACCGCAGGCCCCGAGAGGCCTCCTGCGAACGTCACCCGCAGCAGCTCGCTGCCGGGCCGGCGCGGTGTGAAGCGCAGCACGAAGCGGCCGTCGCCGCGCGTGCGACTGCTCGCGAGCTCGCGCCAGCGCCGACCCGCGCGCCGCTGCAGCTCGACCCTCGTGCCCGCCGGCGCACGCTGGCCGCCTTCCTGCAGCGTGCCCGCAAGGCGCACCGGCTCTCCCGCGAGCACATCCAGGCGCCGTGCCCTCAGCCTCACCTCGCTCGTGACACACGGCAGGGTCGTCGCTTCCACGCTTGACATAAGCCCGGCGGGCGCAAGCGCGCGCGCGAGCGGCGGTACGTCATAGACACACATGTCCTCTGGGCTCCTTGCATGCCTACGGGGTTAGCTGACGGGCTCACGGCCGAGGCGAGGCGCACAGGTGCGCTTCGTGACGGTCGTTACGGCCGCATCGTGCGGCCGATTCGCCCCGTCCGCACCGGCAAGAGGCGCGGTGCGGAAGTGGGTTCCCCGCTCGCCGCCCGCAGCGGGGCGGCGACTCGGCGGTCGAATGGATTCCCAAAGACGCTAGAGGGCCCGCAGGGGCGAGCTGTGTGACATCGGTCACACATGTCTCTCGCGCTCAGGGCTCGTCCGGCCCGCGCCCTGCCTCTTCGCTCAGGCGCGTGAGCTCCTCGTCGCTGAACGCATCCTCGCCGGCTTCGAGCAGCGCGCTCGCCCGCTCGAGGTCCGCGTCCTCGACATACACGTAGCGCCCACCGGACCAGCCCCATTCTGGGCCCCCGATCGCGCGCTGCGCCACCGATTGTATGCCCGCCGCCGCGAGCCGTGCGCGCACCATCTCGGCCTCGGCTTCGTTCGCTACGGTCGCGACGACCTTCAGCGCAGACATGGCCCGCCCAGCCTAACGCCATGGGCGCCGTGCGCCGCGACGGACACCGGTATGCGCGACGCCCCACAGCCGAAGCGAAGGCATGGTGTCAGGCACCTTGACAACTCTCGCATTCGTCAGGTAGCCTTACACTCGTGGATCCCGCGGAGTCTGAGCTGCTCGACCTCCGGTTCGCAGGCAAGCGGCGCAAGCGCGCCGAGGAGGAGCGCCATGCAGCCGCGCTCGAGCTGCGCCGGCGCGTGCTCGACGCGCACGAGGCGGGCATACCGGTCGCGCGCATCGCGCGCGAGGCCGCGATCTCGCGCCAGGCGGTCTACGAAATGCTCGGCGTGAGGCTGCTCTCGCGCCGCGACCTGTGAACCCCACCGGGAAAACGCCCCGCGCGGCGAAAAGTTCCGCATGATCGTTGACGTGGCGCCCGTGAGCAGCGACAATCAAGAGGATGGCCAACCCCGATCGCCTGACGGCGCTGGATTCGACGTTCCTGCATCTAGAGGACCACTCCCCGGCGCACATGCATGTCGCGTCGGTGATGATCTTCGAGGGCGATGCGCCCACGCTCGACGAGCTGGTCGAGCACGTCGTCAGCCGCCTTCACCTGGTCCCCCGCTATCGCCAGCGACTCGCATACGTGCCGCTCGGGCAAGGCCGCCCCGTCTGGGCCGACGACCCCCACTTCAACCCCTACTACCACATCCGCCACACCGCGCTGCCGCGCCCGGGGGACGAGGGGTCGCTGAAGCACCTCGCCGGACGCCTCTTCTCTCAGCGCCTTGACCGGTCGAAGCCGCTGTGGGAGATGTGGCTCGTGCAGAGCCTGTCCGGCGGGCGCTTCGCGATGATCGCGAAGACCCACCACGCGCTCGTCGACGGCATCTCCGGGGTGGACATCACGACCGTGCTGTTCGACACCGCGCGCGAACCCGCCGCTCCCACCGCTCCCTCCTCGCCGTGGTCTGCCAAGCCGCTTCCCGGACCGGCGAAGCTGCTCGGCGAGGCGCTGCTCGAGCGGACCACCATGCCGGGCGAGATGACGCGCGGCGCGCGTGCCCTGATGAGACGCCCGCGCAGGGCGCTCGCGCAGGTCAAGGATGGGCTTGCGAGCATCGGCGCCACCACCATCGCCGGGATCAGCGCGCCCGCTCCCGCGACCCCGTTCAACGTGGACATCGGCCCGCATCGGCGCTACACGTTCCTCGACGTCGAGCTCGCGAGCCTGAAGGCGGTCAAGGACTCGCTCGGCGGCACGCTCAACGACGCGGTGCTGACCGCAGTCGCGCTCGCGCTCGGGCGCTACCTGCGCCAGCACGGCCACAAGACCGACGGGCTCGTCCTGAAGGCGATGGTGCCCGTGTCGGTGCGCACCAAGGAGCAGCGCGGTGCGCTCGGGAACCAGGTCGCCGCGATGTGGGCGCCGCTGCCCGTCGGGATCGAGAACCCGGCCGAATGCATGCGCAAGATCGCCGGCGCGATGGACGACCTGAAGAAGTCCGGCCAGGCTGTCGGCGCACAGGTGCTCACCAACCTCGCCGGCTTCGCGCCGCCCACGATCCTCAGCCAGGCCGCGCGGCTGCAGGCCCGCCAGCCGTTCTTCAACCTCGTCGTCACCAACGTCCCCGGCCCGCAGTTCCCGCTGTACCTGCTCGGACGCCGGCTGGAGGTGCTCTACCCCGTCGTGCCGCTCGCCCAGCGTCAGGCGCTCGGGATCGCCGTCATGAGCTACGACGGCCACATGGGCTTCGGGCTGCTCGGCGACTACGACTCGCTGCCGGACCTCGAGGAGATCGCGCTCGACCTGAAGTGGGCGGTCGCAGCGCTCTGCCACGCCGCGGGCGTGCGCCCGCGCGGCGCACCCTCGCGGGGCGCGCGCGCCCCGCGCAAGACCGCGACCCGCTCGACACCGGACGGCAACGGCTCCACGCCGCCGGCCGCTGGCGCACGCCGTGGCGCCAGGAAGCCAGCCGGCACGGGCTAGCGCTCCGCCGCCGCAATAGATGCGCCTCGCGCTCTGCCAGGTCAACGCGACCGTGGGCGACATCGCGGGCAACGCGCGGCGGGTGCTCGACGCGCTCCAGCGCGCCGTGGCCGCCGATGCGGAGCTGGTCCTCTTCCCGGAGCTCGTCCTCACCGGGTACCCGCCGGAGGACCTCCTGCTCAAGGAGCACTTCCTCGCCGACGCCCGCGACGCGCTCGCCGAGATCGCCCGCGCCACGCCCGACGGCGTCGTCGCGGTCGTCGGCTTTCCCGAGCGCGCAGAGGACGTCTACAACGCCGCAGCGCTGCTCCACGACGGGGAGCTGCACGCGATCTACAGGAAGGTGTACCTGCCCAACTACGGCGTCTTCGACGAGCAGCGCTACTTCCAGTCGGGCAGCAGCGGCGCGGTCATCGACATCGGCGCGCACCGCGTCGGGCTCACGGTCTGCGAGGACGTGTGGGAGCCAGGGCCGCCCGCCAGCGACGAGGCGCTCGCGGGCGCCACGCTGATCCTCAACATCTCCGCCTCCCCCTACCACGCCGGCAAGGGGCTCGAGCGCGAGCGCATGTTCTCCCAGCGCGCGCGCGACAACCTCGCGTGCGTCGCCTTCTGCGGGCTGGTCGGCGGCCAGGACGAGCTCGTCTTCGACGGGCACTCCTGCGTCGTGGATCACACCGGGCTCACGATCGCGCGCGCCGCGCAGTTCCGCGAGGAGCTGCTGATATGCGACGTGGACCTCGACGCCGCCGGCGCCGCGCGCCTGCGCGACGCCGGCCATCGCCCCGTCGCGCGCCGCTCACAGCACGAGGTCGGCGTGCTCGGCGCACTGCCGGGCCGCACCCCTGCGACGCCCGTGCCCACCCCCCGGCCCCTCGTGCGCGCGCCGCTCGCACCGGTCGAGGCGGAGGTCTACTGCGCGCTCGCGCTCGGCCTGCGCGACTACGTCGAGAAGAACCGCTTCCAGCACGTCGTGCTCGGGCTCTCCGGCGGGATCGACTCCGCGCTCGTCGCGTGCCTCGCCGCGGACGCGCTCGGCGCGGCGCGCGTCGACGTCACGATCATGCCCTCCCCCTACTCCTCGCAGTCCACGCAGGGCGACGCGCGCGAGCTCGCGGCCGCGCTCGCGGTGCGCGCCCACGAGCTGCCGATCGAGCCCGTCATGAGCGCATACGAGGGGCTGCTGCGCGAGGAGTTCGCGGCGCACTCGCCCGACAGCACCGAGGAGAACCTGCAGGCACGCATCCGCGGCAACCTGCTGATGGCGCTGTCCAACAAGTTCGGCTGGCTCGTGCTGACCACCGGCAACAAGTCAGAGATGTCGGTCGGCTACACCACCCTGTACGGCGATCTCGCAGGCGGCTTCGCCGTCATCAAGGACGTGCCCAAGACGCTCGTGTACCGGCTGTGCCGCTGGCGCAACGCGGTCGAGCCCGCCACGCTCGCCGCGCAGCTGCCGGCCGCTGCGCCTGCAGGTGTGAGCGCTGAGACGCGCGAGCAGCCCGCCGCGAGCCCGATCCCCTCGAGCGTCATCGAGCGCGCTCCCTCCGCCGAGCTGCGCCACGACCAGCGAGACGAGGACTCCCTTCCGCCCTATGAGCTGCTCGACAGGATCCTCGAGGGCTACGTCGAGCTCGACCGCAGCCGCGAGCAGCTGATCGCCGCCGGCCTGCCCGCCGGGGACGTCGATCGCAGCATCAGGCTCGTGGACCTCGCCGAGTACAAGCGCCGCCAGGCGCCCCCCGGGATCAAGATCACTCCGCGCGCGTTCGGACGCGACCGGCGCATGCCGATCACCAACCGCTACCGCGGCTGACCCGCCGACGCGTGACCCGGCCGTCGAAGCTCCCTGCCGCACGCGCCGCCGCGCCGCTGCTGGCCGCGCTGTGCGCACTGTGCGTGTGCTCGTGCGGCGACACGCTGCAGGTTCACCCGATACCCCACCAGGAGCTCGAGGGCCTCGTCGTCGCGCCCTTCCCCGTGTTCTGGCTCGGCGGCAGCTTCGAAGGCCTCGCCGCGAGCGAAACCTCGCACGACCCCGGCGATGCCTACTCGATCTCATACGGCAACTGCCGGCACGGCGGTCAGGGCTACTGCGTGCCGCCGCTGCGACTCGTCACCTCACCCGACAACAGCTTCGTGCCCGGCGGCGCCACGAGCGCGCGCAGCATTCCGATCCGCGGCGTCGGCGCGCGCCTGGCGCAGGGCGCCCGCACGATCATCATCGCCACCGGCAGCGTCATACTCGACATCTACGCCGAGAACGCAAGACTTGCGATGGCCGCCGCGCGCACCGCCGTCCCGATCAACGCCGCCGGCACGCCCGGCGAAGAGCTGCCCGCGCCGCTGCCCGACACCGGCTTCGAGTCCAGACCGCTGCCCACGCAGGTGCCCAACCCGCTGCACTCGCTGGGGGTGAAGCTACCCGGGTAGCCGCTCGCGGGCCACACCGCCGGCCCGCACCGCGATCGTCATGCGCGTCAGCGCGCACGTGCGACCCTGATCGTCGCTGAAGCGCACATCCCAGACCCACGTGGTGCGCCCGCGATGCATGCACGTCCCCACCGCGTGCACCGTGCCCTCCTTGATCGGGCGCACGAAGCTCGTCGCGTTCGAGAGACCCACCGCCGAGTCGCCCTGCTCGGCCACCGCCAGCGCTGTCGCGATCGAGGCCATCGCCTCCGCCATCGACGCGTACACGCCGCCGTGCACGAGGCCCATCGGCTGTCTCACCTCGTCGCGCACCGTCAGCTGCGCGCGCACCTCCCCATCGGAGCACGCCAGCAGTTCCAGCCCGTAATGGCGGTCGAAACCGCGCGCGATCTGCCTGAGCTGCTCCGCCGCGAGCGTCACCATCCCGCGGCCACGATAGCCTACGCCTCACTCGATCAAGGCCCGCAGGCGCACCTCCGGGCGGCGTCGTGCCCGCTCACCGCACATGAGCAGATTGGAAGAGCTCCCACCCGACCAGAGCGCGGCGCTCTCCCTCCTCTTACGCCAGCGCAAGAGCTATGCGGACCTCGCCGCGCTGCTGCAGATCAGCGAGCAGGCCGTGCACGACCGCGCGCATGCCGCGCTTGCGATGCTCGCCCCCGCGCAGGCACGCGGCCTCTCAAGCGAGGAGCGCCTGGAGGTGGGCGACTACCTGCTCGGCCAGCAGGCCGGCATCGCCGAGCGCCTGAGTACGCGTACCTTCCTCGAGAGGTCGCAGAGCGCGCGCAGCTGGGCGCAAGCGCTCGCCGCCGAGCTCGCGCCGCTCGCCCAGGGCCAGCTCCCCGAGATCCCCGCCGGCGCAGAGGCGGGCCCCGCGCACGGCACGAGCCACGCGCCGGCGCCCGCCGCGGCGGCGGGGCAGGAGCAAGCATTCACGCCGCAGCGGCCGAGCTCGAGGCTCGGCGGTGCGCTGATCCTCGGCGCGATCCTCATCGCGGTCATCGTCGCGGTCGTGCTGCTGGTGAGCGGCGGAGGCGGCAAACCCTCGGCGTCCGCCACCGGCAAGGGCGCGCACGCGAAGAAGACCACCACCAGCTCCGGCCCGTCGGTGCATCAGATCGTCATGCATTCGCCCAACCCCGCGAGCAAGAGCGTCGGCGTGGTCGAGGTGCTCAGCGAAGGCGGCAAGCGCGCGTTCTACATCGAAGCCCAGAACCTCCCGCCGAGCACGCACTTCTTCTACGCGGTGTGGCTCTACAACTCGCCCACGAGCGCCGAGGCGCTCAGCAAGGCGCCGCCCGTCGGCAACAGCCACCGCCTCGCCGGCGGCGCGCTGCTGCCCGCGAACGCGGGCGACTACAAGGAGATCCTGCTCACGCGCGAGACGCGCAAGCGCCCCAAGCGCCCCGGGCGTGTCGTGCTCGTCGGCGCGTTCAGCCTCTAGACCGCGGCGGGCAGCAGCTTGCCCGGGTTCATGATGCCCGCCGGGTCGAGCTCGCGCTTGACCGCCGCGAGCGCAGCGAGCGCGCCCTCGCCCAGCTCGCGCGCCATCCACGGCATGTGGTCGCGCCCGACCGCGTGGTGGTGCGTGATCGTCGCGCCCGCGTCGAGGATCGCCTCGCTCGCCGCGTGCTTGACCTCGCGCCACTGCTCGATCTCCTCGCCCTCGCGCTGGCGCGCGATCAGCGTGAAGTACAGCGACGCGCCGCTCTCGTACACGTGTGAGGCGTGGCACATCACGATGCCGGGCGTGCCGCCCCGCTCGAGCGCGCCGGAGATCGCGTCCGCCACCGCGCGGTGCGCCACGGCGAGCCCGGACCACTGAACGGCCGTCTCCAGCGTCTCCACCATGACGCCGTGCGTGAGCAGCTGATCGCGCAGGTAGGGTGCCTCGAAGCGCCCCTTCACCCATGCGCGGCCCGGCGCGCGGCCCACGACGCGCGCGCCGTGGGCCGACAGCAGCGCGAGCGCGCGCCCGCGCCTGAACGCAACCTCCTCGCGTGCGCCCTCGAAGCCGAGGATCGCGAGGCACCCGCCACGGTGCCCGCGCACGCCCAGATAGGTGCGCGCGAGGCGCCCCTTCAGCGAGCCGCCGCCGGCCAGCAGCAGCGAGATCTGCGTCTCGCGCTCATCCGAAAGGCGCACCACGTCGGGCAGCGCATGCTCGCGCGCAAGCTCCCTCAGGCCGGCCACGCCCGCGGCGAGGTCCTCGAAGAACACACCTTCGTACACGCGCTCCTGGGCGAGCGCGCGCACGCGCAGCTGCAGCTCGCTGATCACACCGAGCACTCCCTCGGAGCCGACCAGCAGCTGGCGCACGCTCGGCCCCGCAGCCGTCGCGGGCAGTGCCCGCAGCGAGATGTCCGTCGCGGGCGCCGCCATGCGCAGGCCCAGCACCATCTTCTCGATCGCGCCGTAGCCCGTGGAGGCCTGACCCGCCGAGCGCGTCGCGGCGCACCCGCCCAGCGACACGTACTCGAAGGACTGCGGGAAGTGCCCGAGGGTGAGCCCGTGCGCGCCCAGATGGCGCTCGAGCGCAGGCGCGCGCAGGCCCGCCTGCACCGCCACCGTCGAGGACTCGCGGTCGAGCTCGAGCACGGCGTCCATCCGGCGCGTGTCAAGCGCGAGCACCGCCGCGTGCACACCGGCCAACGGCGCCACCCCGCCGACCACGCTCGTGCCGCCGCCGAACGGCACCAGTGCGATCGATGAGCGCGTGCACAGCTCGAGCACCGCGCGCACCTGCTCGTGTGTGGCGGGGAACAGCACCGCGTCGGGCGCGCCCTCTGGTGCGCCCGCGCGCAGACGCACCAGATCGGGGTAGCCCTTGCCGGCGGCGTGCAACACGCGCGCGCGGTGATCGAGCGCCACGCCGTCGGCGCCGAGGATCGCGCGAAGCGCGTCCGCGGCGGGCTCGCGCAGCCGCGACGGCGCGAGCTTGACTGCTGCGAGCGCGACCGGCGGACGCGGGCGCACGCCGGTGCCCACCGTGCCGCGCAGATAGTCGAGCGTCTGCGCCGTGAGCGTGGGGCCGTGGCCGTCCTGCCCCCAGCCCCACCAGCGCATCTGCGCGGGCTGCGAGCGCTCAGGCACCGATCCGCTCCAGGCCGTCGAGCGCCTGCTCCAGCGTGGCGAGCGCCGCGCGGCGCACCATGAGGGAGCCGAAGCGCGCGAAGAAGCCGTTCATCACCTGTCTCAACTCGAGCGTCACGAGCGTCGCGTCGGCCTGCGACTCGAGCGTCCCGCCGTCCGCGGCGCCGGCGAGCGGCGTGAGCCGCAGCTCGGTCTCGGCCGAGCGCAGGACGCGCTCGAAAGGGGTGCCCTGCACGCGCTGTGCCCACCGCAGCACGAGCTCGTGCTCGTCGCTCCTCAGCAGCTCGAAGTCAGCGCGCACCAGTTTCCCCTTCGCCGTGCTCATCACCTCAGTGAACGCAGTCTTATCGACGTCCTCCACGCGCGTCACGCGGGGCCACCAGCGCGGCAGGTGGTGGGGGTCGGCGACCACCTCCCACAGCGCTCGCGCGGGCGCCGCGATCGTCCTGCTGGCACGCACGGTGGCCATGGAAAGCGGCGCCTAGGAGTCGTAGGCGAGCACCGCTTGCACGGGGCGCCCGGCGAGGCGCTCGCGGCCTCCCAGGTGTGTGAGCTCGATCAAGAAGCTGCAGCCCACCACCTCGCCGCCGAGGCCCTCCACGAGCTCGCACAGCGTCGCCGCCGTGCCGCCCGTCGCGAGCAGGTCATCGTGCACGAGCACCCGCGCGCCATCCGCGAGCGCATCCGTGTGCAGCTCGAGCGTTCCGGAGCCGTACTCCAGGAGGTACTCCGCGCTGACCGTCTCGTAAGGGAGCTTGCCCGGCTTGCGCGCGAGCACGAAGCCCGCGTCGAGCGCGAGCGCGAGCGCCGGGCCGAGCAGGAACCCGCGCGCCTCGGCGGCCACGACGAAGTCCACCTCCACGCCGCGCTCCTGAGCCGCGAGCAGCGACACCGACTGCGCGAGCGCGCGCGCGTCCGCGAGCAGCGGCGTGATGTCCTTGAAGATGATCCCCGCGGCGGGGAAGTCGGGGATGTCGCGGATCAGCGTGCGCAGCTCGGCCGCGCCCATCAGCGGACGATCTTGCGCAGGTCGCGGATCAACAGCAGGTGCTTCAGGTGCGTCGCCACCGTCGCGAGGTTCTCGAGCGCGTCGACGGCCTCCTTGCGCCGCTCGGGGTTGCGCGAGCGCAGCGCCGGCGCGAGGATCTGCTGCAGGAGGTTGGCCTCGCGGTCCGCCGAGGAGCGGAACACGCGCAGGTTTCGCCCGCCCACGCCGTAGCGGGCGAGCTCCGCGACCGCGGCGATGATCTCGCGCTCGGTGTCGTCGAAGTAGCGCGCGCCGGCGCGCAGCTCGCCCTTGACCACGCCGTACTCTTCGAGTTCGCGCACCAGCTTCGGCTCCGCGCCCGTCTCCTCGAGCACGTCCTCCAGCGAGTGCAGCGCGCCGCTGCCGGCGCGCACGCTCACGCTCGCGCGCCACGTGCGCGTGCCTTCGCGGCGCGTGGGCATCGGGTCGGCGTCCTCGGAGCGTCCCGCGGCGAGCTCCTGGCGGATCACGCGCAGCGGCAGGAACTCGTCGCGCTGCATCCGCAGGATCGTGCGCAGGCGCGCGACGTCGCCCTGCGTGTAGAGCCTGTAGCCGCCCGGCGTTCGGCGCGGCGTCAGCAGCTTCTGATCCTCGAGGTAGCGGATCTTCGAGATCGAGATTTCGGGGAACTCCTGTGCGAGTGCCTTGCACACGGCGCCGATCGTCAGCGACTTCGGCCGCTTGGCGGGCTCCGGGCGCGAGTCCTCCGGCGCCGGCGCCAGCTCGACCTCGAGCTGCAGCGGGTCCGTGCGTGTGGGATGGGCCGCCATCAGCGCACGTGGAAGGTGAGCTTGTACTTGCCGATCTGCACCTCGTCGGCCTCCTTGAGGCGGTGGGACTCGATGCGCTGGCGATTCACGTAGGTGCCGTTCAGCGAGCCGCAGTCGTCGAGGTACCAGTCCCCGCCGCGATGGATCAGCAGCGCGTGGTCGCGCGAGACGGTCACGTCATCGAGGAACACCTCGGAGTCCGGCCTGCGCCCGATGCTCATGCGCTCGCCGAGCACCGGGAAGCTCTCGCCCACCCGTCCGCCGCCCGCGCGGATCACGAACGCGGGCCCGCGTGCGATGACCTCGCCGATCTCGACCGGCACGAGCTCGCCGGTCTCGTCGATGCGGTAGGTCGCGGTCGCCGACTCGCCTGAGCCCTCAGGCCGCGGCAGCAGCGCCCCGCAGCGCTGGCAGTAGTTGGCCCCCTCGGTGTTGAGGAAGCCACACTCGGTGCAGTGCAGGGCCATGGGCGCGTCTCACTCCATCTCGCCGGAGGAGCCCTTCGCGAGGATGTCGGTCAGGCGCTGGACATCATCACCGGTGATCAGGATCTCGCCACCCTCGTGCTTGTGGCGCAGCCGGTTCACGAGCTCCGCGCGCAGGATGTCGATCTTGCCGTGCAGGATGCGCCGCTTGTAGGAGATCTCGGTCTCCTCATCGGTCAGCTGGCGGATTACGTCTTTCAGTTCCAGGTCCGTCAGCGACCCGAGGTCGGGGAACGTCTCGTCCATCGTCGCCTCCTCCTCCTGTCGGGGGGATTTGTGCGTCTGCGAGGCGACGTCTCCGAGCGCCGCAACAGCCGCGTGGGGACCACCAGTATAGCCCAAATGTCAGGTTGAGGTTGAGGCTGGCGGAGTGCCGCGCGACCTCGTCTGCTGCACGCCGTAGCGCGCGTACATCGCGCTCGCGAGCAGCGCTAGCGCGAGCCCCGCGTACAGCAGCACGTCGCCCACGGTGCGCCATCCGACGAGCGCGGCGAAGATCGAGCTCATCACGGGCCCCACCGCGAGCCGGCCGGGCCAGTTGATGCGCAGCTCCACCCCGCGCGTCTGCCCGTAGCGCCCGAGCGCGAGCATGAACAGCTCGCGTGCCGCCAGCAGCGCTAGCGCCCAGCGCGCGAGTAGGTCGAAGCGCCAGCACACGACCACGCCCGAGACGATCAGCAGACGGTCGGTGATCGGGTCCATCAGCGCGCCCAGGCGGCTGTACTGGCGGGTCAGGCGCGCGGCGATGCCATCCGCGTAGTCACCCCACGCGATCACGGCGAAGAGGATCGCGGGCGGCGCGCTCGTGCCCTCGCTGCTCGTGAGCGCGAGCACCATGAACGCGGGTATCAGCGCGAGGCGCACGAAGCCGATCGCGTTGGGCACGGTCCACACGCGCAGCGGCTGGCCCGCCAGCGTCTGCGGAGGCGGCGGCCCGGAGCGGTCCAGGCCGAGCAGGCGCCGGGCGCTCAGGCGGGCGGCCGCGCGGGCGCGGCCCTCCTCGCGGGTGCCCTCTAGGGGAGGTCCTGCCACAGCTGCTCGACGGCCCTGCGCAGCTCGTCGGGCTGCGCGTGCAGCGCGAGTCCCGCCCGCTCCTCGCGACCGCGGCGCACCTGCACCTCGATCTCGCCCGACTCCAGCGAGCGGCGCCCGACGGTCAGCCGCAGCGGGCAGCCGAGCAGCTCGGCGTCGGCGAACTTCTCGCCCGGCCCGAGGTCGCGGTCGTCGTAGAGCAGCTCGAGCGGGCCCTCGGCGAGCGTGCCGTACAGCGCGTCGCAGGCGTCGCGCTCGGGCGTGCCGGGCTTGCCGAGCGCCACGAGGTGCACGTCGAAGGGCGCGAGCGACCTCGGCCAGGAGATGCCGTGCTCGTCGGCGAACTGCTCCACCGCGGCGGCCACCACGCGCGCGGGGCCGAGCCCGTAGGAGGCCATCCAGATCGACTGCTCGACCCCGTGCTCGTCGAGGAAGCGCGCGCCCAGAGGCTCCGAGTAGCGCGTGCCCAGCTTGAAGATGTTGCCCACCTCGATCGCGGCCTCGCGCCTGAGCGGCTGACCGTCCTTGAGGTACTCCTCCCCCGCGCGCTCCACGCCGGGCATGCCCAGCGCGACCTCGGCGTTGGCCGCGAAGCCGTCCTGCCCGAGCACGATCTCGTCCTCGCCCGCGGCGCACGGCGCCATGTACTCGTGCGCGCCGGTGCCGCCCATCATGCCCACGTCGCCCGCCACCTGGTACCAGCGCAGCCCGGTGCGCTGCATGATGCGCTCATACGCGCCCACGTGGCGCTCGTAGCTCACATCCATCCCCTGCGGATCGCGGTCGAAGCTGTAGGAGTCCTTCATCACGAACTCGCGCGTGCGCAGCACGCCGGCGCGCGGGCGCGGCTCGTCGCGCTCCTTGACCTGGAAGTGGTAGACGGCGAACGGCAGGTCGCGGTAGGAGCGCACGATCTGCGCGACGTGGAAGGTGACCGCCTCCTCGTGCGTCATCGCGAGCACCAGCTCCGAGCCCTTGCGGTCGGTCAGCTTGAACAGCTCCTCGATCTCAAGGCGCCCCGTGCGCCGCCACGGGTCCGCGGGCTGCAGCACCGGCATCAGCATCTCCAGCGCGCCGATCGCGTCCATCTCGTGCCTGATGATCGACACCACGCGCTGGTGCACGCGCCAGCCGGCCGGCATCCAAGTCCACATGCCGGCGCCCATCTGGCGCACCAGCCCCGCACGCACCATCAGCTTGTGCGAGAGCGCCTCCGCGTCGCTCGGCGGCTGCTTCTCTGTCGGCAGTAGGTACTCGGAGAGGCGTGTCATGGGCTGATCGATCGCCGCGAACGTGGCCCGCTCTCGGGGCCACGGCGGTGACGAGCGTATCTCTTGAGCGACGCGCTCGCGCGCCGGCGCGGGCCGAGCGCAGTCCCCGCGGCGACGCGCGGCCTCTGATAGAACAGCTGCTGAGCCGCACCCCTCGACGGACCCCTCGACAAGGAGCTAGAGACATGGCCTATTCCGTTCCGCCTCTGCCCTACGCCTATGACGCGCTGGAGCCGCACATCGACAAGGCGACGATGGAAGTCCACCACGACAAGCACCACCAGGCCTACGTGGACAAAGCCAACCAGGCGCTCGAGGGCACCGCGCTCGCGGAGATGGCGGTCGAGGACGTGCTGCGCGACCTCGGCCAGGTCCCCGAGGAGAAGCGGAGCGCGGTGCGCAACAACGGCGGCGGGCACTACAACCACGCGCTGTTCTGGGAGAGCATGAGCCCGGGCGGCGGCGGCGAGCCCGACGGCGCGCTCGCGCAGGCGATCGCAGAGGCGTTCGGCTCCTTCGCGGACTTCAAGGCCAAGCTCAAGGAAACGGGAGTGAACCAGTTCGGCTCAGGGTGGTCCTGGCTCGTGCACGACGGCTCGGGCCTCGCGATCGTGGGAACCCCCAACCAGGACACCACCCTCTCGGCCGGCAAGACGCCGCTGCTGGGGGTCGACGTGTGGGAGCACGCGTACTACCTGAAGTACCAGAACCGCCGCCCCGACTACATCGACGCGTGGTGGAACGTCGTCGACTGGGGCAAGGTCGCCGAGCGCTTCGCAGCTGCCGGCTGAAACTCGGCTCGGCCCTGCTCAGCCGCGACTGAAACGCCGGCCGGCGACGGGCGAGACGGCCTCGTCGATCTCGCCCGCGCTCCGCGCCGCGGCGCCGGCGGGCGCGAGCATCGAGTCGAGCACGGCGCCCGCGAGCTCGTCGTTCTCGGCTGCGGCGGCCTCGAGCGCGGCGATGCGCTCGGGCGTCATCGCGGTGTCATCCTCGTTCTCGGCCAGCCACGCGCGCGCCTCGGCGGCGGCGGCCTCGTCGCGCTGCACGCGCTTGCCAGCCGCGTAGTAGCGGTCGATCTCCTTGAAGAGCTCGTCGACGAGCTGCTCGGTGGGCACCTTCTTGAGCGGCTCGCCCTTGCTGTAGATCATGCCCATGTCCTTCGCTCCCGTGATGCCGAAGTCGGCGTGGCGCGCCTCGCCGATGCCGTTCACCGCGCAGCCCAGCACTGAGACCTCGATCGGGTCCTCGTAGGCTTCCAGGCGCCGCTCGACCTCTGCGACGACGGTGTCCATGTCGAACTGCAGGCGCCCGCAGGTGGGGCACGCGATCAGGTCGGGGCCGCGCTCGCGCAGCTTCAGCGCCTTCAGGATCTCCCAGGCGACCTTCACCTCCTCCTCGGCGTGGAACGTGGACAGGGAGATCCTGATCGTGTCGCCGATGCCGTCCGCGAGCAGCGTGCCGAGCCCGACCGCGGACTTCAGCGAGCCAGACCACTTGGTGCCCGCCTCGGTGACGCCGAGATGCAGCGGGTAGGGGATCTTCTCGGCGAGTATGCGGTTGGAGGCGATCGTGTTGGGCACCGAGGTGGACTTCATGGAGACCTTGAAGTCGGCGAAGTCGAGGCTCTCCATCAGCTCGACCGTCTCGATCGCCGCGCTGACGAGCGCCTCGACGGGATTGTCGTACTCGAGCTGGCGCAGGTGCTTGGGCAGCGAGCCGGAGTTGACGCCGACGCGCAGCGGCGTGCCGTGATGCTTGGCGAGCGCTATCACCTCGGCGACCTTCTCGGGGCCGCCGATGTTGCCGGGGTTCAGGCGCACGCAGTGGGCGCCCGCCTCGATCGCCTTGAGCGCGAGCGTGTGGTTGAAGTGGATGTCTGCGATCACGGGTATCGGCGAGCGCGCGACGATCTCCTTGAGCGCCTGCGCGTCCTGCTCGCGCGGCACGGCGACGCGCACGACGTCCGCGCCGGCCTGCGCGACGGTCTCGATCTGCGCCATGGTCGCCTGCAGGTTGGCGGTCTCGGTCTTGGTCATCGTCTGCACCACCACGGGCGCACCGCCGCCGATGGGGACCGAGCCGAGGTGGATCTGGCGCTTGGAGGACATAGGCTCTAGCGTCGATTCTACGATGCCCGACGTCTACGCCACCGCCGGCGGGCCGCTCGCACGCATCGCCGAGCCCGTAGCGGCGCGCGCGCGGGCTCGCCGACACGACCGCTTCTTCGCGCTCACCGGCCTGCGGGAGGGCGCGCGCGTGCTCGACGTGGGCTGCGGGCGGATCGGCCTGCGCGCGCTCGAGCCGGGCCTCGACATCACCGGCGTGGACCTCTCGGAGCGCCCGGAGTACCCGGGGCCGTTCGTGCGCGCGGACGCCGCGGAGGGGCTGCCGTTCGAGGACCGCGAGTTCGACCTCGTGTACTGCTCGAGCGTGATCGAGCATGTGCCGCCGGCGCGGCGCGCGGCGTTCGCGCGCGAGCTCCGCAGGGTG
>Ga0209698_10003514_pt1 | contig 17439 bp, 15 predicted proteins | sample LitLauG_LLR_2012_FD_187203 | JGI IMG/M metagenome (GOLD analysis project Ga0209698, IMG submission 187203) | Freshwater sediment microbial communities from Pennsylvania, USA - Little Laurel Run_MetaG_LLR_2012 (SPAdes) (version 2) | ecosystem: Environmental > Aquatic > Freshwater > Creek >...
GCGGCGGCCCGGACAACATTACCGTCGTGATTGTGCGGCTGGACAAGGATTCCAAGGGGTGGTTTTCGTGGTTGCGCCGTGGGGCGCGGAAAAATCCAAGCGGAAATGGCAACGGGGGAGGAAATTGAGATGCCGAAGCTCAGCCTCATGTTTGACAACAAAATCGTGAAAGAGGTGCCCGTGGGCAGCCGGCCGGTAACCATCGGCCGCGCCCCGGACAACGACATACCGGTCGATAATCTGGCCGTATCCAACTATCACGCCAAGGTCTATTACGAGGCCGGGCGCATGGTCGTTGAGGATCTCGCCAGCCTCAATGGCACGTTCGTGAATGACTTGCGCATCGAGCGCGCCACTTTGCACGACGGCGATAGCATTCACATCGGCAAGCACAAAATCAAGGTCGATACCAGCGGCGATGCACCGGTATCGTGGGACACGGGCCGTAAGGCGGCCGCCCCTCGCATCAACGAAACGATGGTGCTGGACACCAAGGAACGCCGCCAGATGCTCCAACAAGCCGCGGCCATGGGCGAATCCATGCAGTTTGCCTCCGCGCGCATGAAAGTTCCTACGCTAGTGGTGCTGGGCGGCAAGACCGACCAGAAAGAATATGTACTGACCAACCGGCTCACCGTAGTGGGAAAATCCGCCATGGCTACCGTTCGCCTGAAGGGCTGGTTTAAACCGCAAATGGCGGCACAGATCAATCAGCGCGATGACGGCTACTACCTGGGCCCGGGTGATAAGGTCCCCACGGTGAATGGCACGCCCATTCCCGGCCCCGTGCGGCTGAACGACGGCGATCTCATCGAAGTCTCCGGCGTGCGCCTGAATTTCATTTTCCGCGAGTAGCATTCGAAACGCGATGGAAGCTCCGTCAGCAGGTTTCTGGCAGCGGCGGGGCGCATTCGGCCTCTACGAGCTGCTGCAATCCTGGTGGCGCCATCGCGTCTCGTTTCTGCTGAGCCTCTCAATTACTCTTTTCGCGCTTCTTCTTTACGTTTTGACCTTTGTCGGGGAGCGCCCGACGCCGATCTTCGAATTCGTCCAGCGGCTTGAACTGGCTACTTTGGATACGCGCTTCCGCTACCGCCCCCAGCGCTTTTCGCATCCTGATCCTAGGATTGTCGTCATCGACATCGACCAACGCGCGCAAGAAGTTCTCGGCCGTTGGCCTTTCTCGCGCGTCAACTTCGCCAAATCTCTCGACGTGTTGCACGATGAGGGCGCGAAGGTGGTCGGCTTCGATATCACTTTCAGCAAGCCGGATCAGTCCGCAGCGCCGGTTCGCGCGCTGTGGGCGGAGCTCGAAGCCCGCAAGAATCGGGGAGAAACGATCGACCCATCTCTCTCTGCCGAAGTCCAGCGCCTCGCTGTTTCTTACGACGCCGACAAACAATTCGCGGCCTCGATTAAGCGTTTTGGCCACGTCATTCTCGGCAACTATTTTCTCTTTACGGATGCCGACCTCAGGGGAATTCAAGCTTCCACCCTCGATACTTACGCGAACCAGATCGCCTTTTTCTCGTATCCTCCTGCCCATCCGCTCCATCCCGATGCCCAGAAACAGGAAAAAGTCCAGATGCTGGATGCGTTCGCCACCGCTAATCTTCTTCCACAGGGAGCGGAGGCCAATCTCGACGAATTAACATCTGCACTCAACGGCGATTTTTCCTGGACAGGATTTTTCAATGCGCCGCCCGATGCGGATGGCATTGTTCGCCGGGCCACCCTCGTTCTCCCGTATGGCCGGTCGAAAGATCCGGATGGGTGGGACATTTACTCTTCGCTGGATCTAGTGACGGCACGGGCCTTTTTGGGTCCCTCGGCGCTTGACATGAATCTGATCTACGGTCCGCAAGGGATCGTCGAGATTCGATTCGGCCAGGCCCTTCTTCTACATCCCGACGGCCGCGGACAGTTGATGATCAACTACCAGGGGCCGGCTAGCACATTCACCCACTACTCCATCGTAGATGTGCTTCAAAGAAAATTTCCCCGTGGCACTTTCCAGGGAAAGATTGTCTTGATAGGGGCAACTGCCACAGGCATCGGGGATCTCCGCGGCACCCCCTACGGCGGTACCGATTATCCCGGAGTCGAGATTCATGCCAACGTCATCGACAACATTCTGAATCAGCGTTTTCTCAAATATGGTTTCCGTCAGACTCTAACGGACCTATTGTTGATTTTTTCATTCGGCATTCCCCTCGGAATCTGGATGGCGCTCGTTTCGCCGCGGTGGATGTGGTTCGGTGTGTCTCTCTTCGTGCCGATGATCGCCGTAAATTATTGGGCATTCTTACATGGTTGGTGGCTCAACTTGCTTGTTCCTGCTCTCACGCTCTCCACCAATGTTTTGCTCGTTTCTCTCTACCGCTCGCTCTTTGAAGAAAAAGAAAAGCGCCGGGTGCGTTCCGCGTTCGGGCAATATCTCAGCCCGGAAGTCATCCGTCGCCTGCTCGTCAATCCGCGTCTCGTCGAACCGAAAAAGACCGACATCACCGTCATGTTCAGCGACATTCGCGGTTTTACAACCATTTCCGAAAAGCTGGACGCCCAGGATCTCGCGCTTTTCCTGAATCAGTACCTCTCGGACATGACCGAACTCGTGTTCGAGCATCACGGCACCCTCGACAAATACATCGGCGACGCAGTGATGGCGTTCTGGGGCGCACCCTTTGAGGAACCCGGCCATGCCGGGAGAGGCTGCCACACCGCGCTGAAGATGATGGCTCGCGTTCGCGAAATGCAGAAAAAGTGGGAAGCGGAGGGCAAGCCACATTTGGACATCGGCATCGGACTGAACACCGGCGTCGCCAGCGTCGGCAACATGGGCTCGGCGTTGCGCTACGGCTATACCGCCCTGGGTGACGCCGTAAATCTCTCCTCACGCCTCGAAGGGCTTAACAAAGACTACGGCACGCACATTCTGGTCAACGAAACCACTTACGTTGCCGCAAAGGATGACGGCTTCCTCTTTCGCGAACTTGATCTCATCCGAGTAAAAGGCAAGCTCCAACCCGTCACAATTTATGAATTGATTGGCCGATCCGACCAGAGCACTGTATACGGCACTATGGACGAAGTACGCGAACGTCTCGAGATCTTCCGGCAGGCTCGCGTTCTCTATTGCCAGCGCCAATGGGCGGACGCGCAAAGGACCTTCCAGACCATTCTCGATCGCTGGCCCGATGATGGCCCCTCCCGTACCTACTGGAAACGTTGTCAAGATTACCTCTTCGACGAGCCCCCCTCTGGGTGGGACGGCGTCTTCACCATGACCCACAAGTAGCGCCCAAATCGGACCGTCTAATCTCCCCTGATGCCCTCCTCTTCGCCATGGCAGGCGTCCAAATTGGATGGAGCCGCTGTTGTGCCTTGTGTCAGAATGTGGGCATCGAATGAGAGACGGCAGGAGCGTGCTGGCCGTGATACGGATTGCTAATCGCTAGGCCAATCGAGACTTAGGCCTTCAGGCGGCCGGTTCTGAGCGGCTCAGAATTTGCTTCGGGGGAATTCCGTCGGGGATTGGAACGTGGCTCGGGGACACTGCGAGAGGCTGCCCCCCCGAGCAACGGCCGTACCCAAAGGAATACTCTCAGGAATCTAATTAAGATTAGGGATAGAAGCCTAGGAGCGTTGGAGCAAACAACGCTCAAACAGCTCCGCCGACGTGAAGGAAAATATTAAGACTCTATGTGGATTGTTCGACTAGCACTCGCGAGGCCCTACACCTTCATCGTACTCGCGCTCGCAATCATCCTGCTGATGCCCGTGGTGATCATTCGCACACCAACGGACATTTTCCCCGACATCAATATTCCCGTCGTGAGCATTGCTTGGAGCTACGGCGGTTTGTCACCTCTGGAAATGGAGCAGCGGGTTACCTCCATCATCGAGCGCGGCGTCACCACCATGGTGAACGACGTCGAGCACACTGAGTCGCAATCACTCCCGGGAATGTCGATTGTTAAGCTCTACTTCCAGCCCACTGCCAACATTTCGACGGCACTGGCGCAAACCGGCGCGGCATCGCAAACGATGATGAAATATCTGCCGCCGGGCGCTACGCCGCCCCTGGTGATCATCTACTCGGCTTCCACCGTCCCGGTCATCCAGATCGGCCTCACCAGCAACAGAATGAGCGAACAGCAGCTCTTTGACTTTGCTACGACTTTTCTTCGGCCACAGATCACCACAGTTCCTGGCGTGGCGCTCCCCTGGCCTTATGGCGGAAAGCAGCGCTTAATCTCCGTGGACATTGATTCGGCGGCGCTACAAGCCAAAGGGCTCTCGCCCGTCGATGTGGTGAATGGGATGAATACCCAAAATCTCATCTTGCCGACTGGGACAGCCAAAATCGGGCAACTCGAGTACACCGTGGAGATGAATGGCAGTCCGCGAACCGTGGCGGAGCTGAACGATCTGCCCATCAAAAGCACCAACGGCACGACCATCTACATGAAGGATGTAGCTCACGTCCGCGACGGCTACTCTCCCCAGACCAACGTCGTTCGAGCTAACGGCCAGCGCGGCGTTTTGATGAGTATTTACAAAACAGGTGGAGCTTCGACCCTGGATGTTGTGACGCGGGTGAAAGACATCTTGCAGTATTACTCTACATCTTTGCCCGAAGGCTTGCGCTTGACGTTGTTCTTTGACCAATCCTTGTTTGTGCGGGCCGCGATCCAGGGCGTGATTCGAGAAGCGCTGATTGCGGCCTGCCTGACCGCGGTGATGATCCTGCTCTTCCTCGGAAACTGGAAAAGTACCCTGATCATCGCCATTTCGATTCCTCTCTCCATCCTGGTCAGCGTGATTGCCCTCAGTGCCCTCGGCCAAACCATCAACATCATGACCCTTGGTGGCCTGGCCTTGGCCGTTGGCATCCTGGTTGACGATGCGACCGTGGAAATCGAAAACATCAATCGAAACCTCGCCATGGGCAAGGAAACCATGCAGGCCATTCTGGACGGCGCGCAGCAAATCGCCGTTCCAGCATTTGTGTCGACTATCTGCATTTGCATCGTGTTTATTCCCATGTTTTTACTCTCCGGCGTGGCTAAATTTCTTTTCGTTCCGCTAGCCGAAGCAGTGATCTTTGCCATGCTCGCCTCGTACTTTTGGTCGCGCACCATCGTGCCCACTCTGGCCATGTATCTTCTGACTTCGGAGGACGAGTACCATGCCGAGAATCACATCGGCGAAAAAATGGGCTTGTTCCGCCGCTACCAGCAGGGCTTTGAGCGGCGCTTCGATCAATTCCGCCAGGGTTATCGACAGGCGTTATCTGTTGCTTTGCGCCACTCCAGGCTTTTTGCTGTATGTTTTCTCGCCTTTTGCGGGCTCTCCGCCGGGCTCGTGTTTGTGCTGGGCCGCGACTACTTTCCCACCGTCGATGCCGGGCAGATCCGCCTGCACATGCGCGCGCGTTCAGGACTTCGCATTGAAGAAACTGCCCGTCTGGCGGACCAGGTGGAACGTGTGATCCAGGAGACGATTCCCCCGAAAGATCTCACAACAGTGCTGGACAATATCGGCTTGCCTTACAGCAGTATCAACATGACCTACAGCAATGCCGGAACGATTGGGACTTCGGACGCGGAGATTCTTGTGCAGTTGAAGAGCGAACGGGGTAAAGCGACGGAGGCCTACATCAGAGAATTGCGCGAAATGCTGCCCCAGAGATTTCCGGGGACCCAGTTCTTCTTCCAGCCCGCGGATATCGTGTCCCAGATCCTGAACTTCGGAATGCCGGCGCCCATTGATGTGGAATTGATGGGTATGGATCAACAAGGAAACTATCAAGTCGCGGAAAGACTCGCGAACCAGATTCAGCACATCCCGGGAGCCGTGGACGTCCATGTCCAGCAGTCGTATGACAATCCGACGCTCCACATGGATATCGACCGCGCGCGCGCCCAATCGATGGGGCTGCAATCTCGGGATATCGCGCAAAATTTGCTTGTTTCATTGAGCTCGAGTTTCCAAACGGCACCCACGTTCTGGCTGGACCCCAAGAACGGAGCTACCTATCAAGTCGCGGTGCAAACCCCGCAGTACAAAATCGATTCGGTGCAGGCCCTTGCAAATACGCCGGTCAGCGGCAGCATGCCGCAGGCCACACCACAAATTTTGGGGAATCTGGTCAGCATGTCCTCGGCCATGCGGCCATCTGTGGTTTCGCACTATAACGTCCAGCCACTCATCAATGTGTACGCCTCCGTGGACGGCCGCGATCTTGGCGCCGTGGCGGATGAAGTCACCGCCCGCGTGCACGCCATCGAAAACGAATTGCCCCGCGGCAGCCACATCACTATCCGGGGACAAGTGCAGACCATGAAGTATTCCTTCACTGGACTAGCATTCGGGCTGATCGGTGCCATCGTCCTGGCCTATCTTTTGATCGTCGTGAATTTCCAGTCCTGGCTTGATCCTTTCATCATCATCACGGCTCTGCCCGGCGCGCTCGCCGGCATCTGCTGGATCCTTCTTTTCACTCACACGACTCTGAACGTGCCATCGTTGATTGGCGCGATCATGTGCATGGGAGTGGCCACGGCCAACAGTATTCTGGTGGTTTCCTTCGCGCGCGAACAAATGTCCGAGGGGAAGAATGCCCAGGAAGCGGCGCTGGAGGCCGGATTTACCCGCATCCGTCCGGTGATTATGACGGCGCTGGCCATGATCATCGGCATGGTGCCGCTGGCCATCGGCCTGGGCGAGGGCGGTGAACAGAATGCACCGCTCGGCCGCGCGGTCATTGGCGGCCTGCTTTTTGCGACCTTTGCGACTCTATTCTTCGTTCCGACCGTCTTCTCCATTCTTCATGGACGTCGGGAACGGAGAAGGAGTCTGGAATTAGCATAGCGCCCGTTATACGCTGAGTTGGAAAGAGAGCAGTGGAGGAAGGCAGAGTGGAGATGAACTCGCACGGCGAAAGTCAGAATGGCGGAAAGGGGATCGGCCTCTTCAAGGTTCTCCTGGCCGTGGTGCTCTTACTTGTGATTCTGGGCGCGGCCACGTTGCTGCAGCGCCGGTCAGAATACCGCACCCTTGCCAAGGAAACGGAGACACTTGCAATTCAAACGGTGGGCGTGATTCACCCGACACCGGAATTGGCGCAGGAAGATCTGGTGCTCCCAGGAACCATGGAAGCCTACGTCGAAGCGCCCATCTATGCGCGGACCAATGGTTACCTGAAGAAGTGGTACCACGACATTGGCAGCCGCGTGCAGCAGGGGGAATTGCTCGCCGAGATCGACACACCCGAAGTGGATCAGCAGCTCTCCCAGGCGCGCGCCGATCTCACAACGGCGCAGGCCAATGTCCATCTCTCCGAGATTACTTCAGCCCGATATTCCGAACTGCTGAAAACCGACGGCGTCTCTAAACAGGAAGCGGACAATGCTGCGGGAGACCTCGCGGCGAAGAAGGCCATCGTACAGTCCGCAGAAGCCAATGTGCGTCGTCTTGAAGAGATGAAATCGTTTCAAAGGGTTTATGCCCCTTTTGCGGGCGTGATTACCAAGCGCAATGTGGATCTCGGGACGCTGATCAACGCGGGAAACACCGGCACGGCCCAGCAATTATTCTACCTGTCGCAGACCAGCCCCCTGCGCGTGTACGTGCATGTCCCGGAAGTATATGCGAACACCATCCGCACCGGCCTGGGCGCGTACCTCGAGCTCACGCAGCACCCCGGCCAGCGCTATGAAGGCAAAGTAGTTCGCACATCGGAGGCCATCGATTCCGGCACGGGAACACTTCTAACGGAAGTGGACGTGCCCAACCGCTCTGGAGAGCTGTTTCCCGGCGGATATGCGCAAGTACATTTGGAAGTTAAAGTAACGGGCGCGAGACTCACCGTGCCGGTGAACGCATTGCTCTTCCGCTCCGAGGGCCTTCGCGCCGTGCTCGTGGACGCCAATCATAAGGTACACCTCAAACAGCTCACGACCGGCCGCGACTACGGGACGACTCTCGAGATTCTCCAAGGACTCACCGCCAACGACTGGATCGTACTGAATCCCACGGATTCCCTCGAAGAGGGACAGGAAGTGCGCGTAACAGAAATCGCGCTAAATGCCGCTCCGGGATCCGGCCAGCCGGAAACCCAAGCGCCTGCGCGTTCCACCGCGAATGCGGCACCTGGGGCCAAGAAACAAGAATGAACCGCGCGCTGCAATTCCCTCCCCTTGTCGGGTTCGCTCTTTGTGTCCTTGCGGGCGGTTGCACTGTCGGCCCGAAGTACCAACGGGTCGTCGCGCCTGTGCCTGCTAAATGGGACGTGACCGAACCATGGCGCGAAGGCGCCCCGAAAGACGGTGTCGCCAAGGGTGAATGGTGGAGCGTTTTTCACGACGATAGTTTGAGCGCTTTCGAAACGCAAGCTCTTGACGCAAACCAGACCATCAGAATGGCATCCGCGAGACTGGAACAGGCGCGCGCCTCTGCTGCCGTGCAGATCGCGACGCAATTCCCCAATCTCGCCGTGGCTCCCGTGGCAGAACGGCAACGCATCTCCGGAAACCGCCCGCCCAACAGCGCGATTCCCGTGAGCTCTGCGGTGACGCAAAACAACTTTAGCCTGCCGTTCACGGCCGGTTACGAAGTGGACTTATTCGGACGGCGGCGGCGCAGCATCGAGGCGGCTCAGGCTTCTTACCAGGCGAGCGCGGCCGATCTCGAAAATGTTCGACTGGTGATTACGGCGGAACTCGCCGGCGACTATTTCACGCTGCGGCAGCTCGATACTGAGATAGGAATTCTGAACCGCACGGTGGAGGCGCTGCAAAAAGCTTTGCAACTTGTGGATTCCCGGCACAAAGGCGGTGTGGCTTCCGGGCTGGATGTCGCTGAAGAGGAAACTTTGCTGAATACCACAAGGACTCAGGCGATCCTGATACGGCAGCAAAGAAAACAGTTTGAAGACGCTATCGCAGTGCTGGTTGGAAAACCTGCGCCGGACTTTCATGTCACCCCAAAGGAATTGCGCGACGAACCTCCGCCGCTGGATGCGGGCCTCCCCTCGGATTTGCTGGAGCGGCGCCCAGACATCGCCGAAGCCGAACGGCAGATGGCTATGGCCAATGCGCAAATTGGAATCGCCAGCGCGGCCTACTATCCCTCCCTGAATCTTTTTGGAGCCGGCGGGTGGCAGGTGGCGGACATCGCCAAGCTGGCCAATGTGCAAAGCACCTTCTGGGCTGTGGGCGCGAATGTGGCGGAGACCATTTTCTCGGGTGGCTCGCGGCGCGCGCAAGTGCAATTCGCTAAGTCCGGCTACGACGCCAGCGTGGCTGCGTATCGCGACAGCGTCTTGAATGCCTTCCGCGAAGTGCAGGACGACGTCACCGGCTTGGCCGTACTCGAACAGGCCAATCAATCGCAGCAGCAAGCCGTGGATGCCGCGCGGCGAACTTTGGACCTCGCCAGCAATCGCTACGTCGGTGGACTCGTCAGTTATTTGGACGTCGTGAACGCGCAGCAGAATCTGCTGAACAACGAGCAGGAGCTTGCGGTGATCCACGGCCAGCGCCTAGTCACAAGCGTTCTGCTGATCAAGGCGCTCGGCGGCGGATGGGATGCCTCCAGCCTCTCCGCCGTGCAGGTGAAATCGAGAGTGAAGGATGTTGTCGCTCCCTGAAGTCTGAAAGCACTCTCTGAATCAAAAAAGATTGCTCTTGAAGCCGCAGGTGTTGCCGCCAATCGCAAGCAATTGCGGGATGGCTGCCAGCTTGTGCCATTTTCTCGAGTGGCCCATTTTCCAACTGATCCAGTTAACCCCGGTGGCCATCGCCAATCCGGCCGCGTAGTAGGCCGGGGCAGGCAGCCTCACAAACGGCTTTGCGAAAGGATCCGATTCGTACCACCAATCGTATTTTCTCTCTTTCAGGGTTTGGTGCATGTCCGCAAAACTCGCACCATAGACTGCCGCGCTCAAAATCAGAAATCGCTTTTTGGAAAAACGCCCCACCCGCACTGGCTTTGCGTCATAGCGCTCTCTTATCCGAGGGGGTGGAGGCAACTCGATTTTGAGGTCGAGCGTCTTGATTTGGGGAGTAAAAACGGGCAGTGGGAAGAGAGGATCATCGGAGTTCGTCTGCGCCCTGACATTGGTCGCGGAGAGAAAGACGATGAGAGCCGCTGCGCCCAGCAAGCTTCGACATTTCATAAAAACTCGCTAACACTTTCGGAAAACACGCCGATTTACATGGCAATCCCCAGTCCATCGAATGTGTAGACACGTTTAAGAACGGCTGCAGCTGCGGTGGATACGAAAGGTTGTCTGTTTCTCGTTAGTTGTGGGTATTCCTAGGAAAGGGCGTTATTCGGAATCTATTCTTAATCAGCACGAAACAACCAACCGGGCATGTTGCAAACTGGCACGCGGTTCAACAAAGAAACAATTCTAGGGAAATTAGAGTTTTATTACGGATCCCGGTTTCATGCATCGAGACCACGCAGCCATGCTTCGAAGCCCGGATGAACCGATCAAACTTCTGGTACGGGGCTGTTGCAATCAAGACAACGGAGGGAAGCGTCGCACACAATTTACTGTGCGGCGAGATCCGCCATCATTTCGCCAAGCAAGTCGCTCATGATGCGTACGGCAGCGGGCACGGCATCGTGTTTGCGTCCGTGACTGTTACTGGTTTCTTTCTCGGATGCCTTGGCCGGCCCAGGCCAGTGCTGAGAAATGGGAATCCCTTGCTCGGTGTATGCAGCCGCATAGAGAGTCTGAACTGGTTGATTGTGCGGAGCCTGTTCAGACCATGCGGTGGTGACTGTCGTTGTCGCCGCATTATCGTAGGTGTAATGCCAAGTGGAACCAAAACTTGTCGTGAATGTACCGCCCGATGGTCCCGAAGACTTATTTGCAGAAGCCAGAGCCTTGACGGCGGGGTCCGTCTTCGAAGCCGGCGGTGCAACGGTGAAGAACACGATCAAAAAGCTCGGCACGCCCGCCATCGGCGAGTCTGCAAAACAGACTCCCGGAAATCTTTTCTGATTCTTTTCGAGCCATCTCAAGGCCCAGTCTGGAGTGGCCAGGACGAGCCGGTCGTTTTCCATGCTTCCAAGCGAAACGATTTTGGCGCAGCCGGGCCGTGGCTCGTGAATCGCAAGGTCTTCCTTAGGCGCGCCGAACGGGTCAACCGGGTCTTGCGGCTTCGTCTCTGCGGCCGAACCCTTGGGCGGCTCAAACAGGCCGAGCTTAACCTCTTGCTGGTTCTCCGAAGCGGATTCAGGCTCCGGCTCGGAAACGGCCTCTTTGACCTCTGGCTTCTCGACGGGATTGGGCACTTTCTGCGGATCAAACGATCCGGCTTTCAGTTCTGGCCGAGAATCTTTTGTTGCCATAACCGCCGGCGCGACCGGTTCCGGAGATGGTTTGGGTTTCGCTTCCGGTGTTGGCTCTGCTCCCAACGCTGCCGGCTTCGTGGTCGGTTGAGTTTTGTCAATGGCCAGTGGCGCAGAAGCGCTTGATGCCGGTGCCGATTCACGCTTCACCTCGAAGGCTGGTTGACTTTCGATTCCTGCAACCCTCCCGCCCGGTGCTGTAGAAACGCCCGCGGTTTGAGTAACCTTCGCTTTTGGAGGTATCGTTTCTGCTGGTGCGACAACGGATGATGCCGCCGGACCAAGAGTTTTTTGCTCCGGAATCACCTGCAAGCTAGGGGCTGCGGATGCGGTGCGAGCTTCGCTCTTCGCATCCGGTTTCGCTGTCACGGGAGCTTCTACGACAACTTGGTCGTCCGGCCTATTGGCAGTCTGCTGCTTCGATGCTTTCTGGTAAGCGCGCGCCACTTCGCCCAAACTCTGCCCGTGAGACGCCTCAATCGTGTCGTTCTGCCCACCTGCATTATTCTCGGGAACGGCTGCTCGTCCCGGGCTGGATTTTCCCGGCTCTGCTGATGGATTGGCCATTGGCCCTGAATCGGGCTTAGCACCCGGCTCCTGCGACTTTGCATCCTTGGTATCAATGATGCCCAGCAGGGCGAGCTTCGCGCGGCGTTCGGAATCTTTATCTTTCTTGGGCGCTTCTGCCGCGGCGGAGCCAGTTGGATTGGCCTTGACGACCTTGCACACCAAACCGTTGGCCATCACTTCGTCTGGACCGATAAAATTCCCTGCAACTTCCAGTGTGCGACAATCCTTCACTTGCAGACTCTGCGCGGACACCATTGCCGGTAACAAAGCTGTGCATGCGACCATGATCACTAGGTGCTTCATCCCAGAGGTCCAACCCTTGCCCATGCCTAAGAATAGTGTCAGCCCGCACCCCTGCGGGCCGTCAACTGATGAAAAGTCCAAGCGGTTACCTGTCCTCCCGGACAGGACCCTTCTGTTGCCGTTATCTTCCGCAGGTGGTCTTTCGAAAACAGTGCCTATGATTTCTATCCCTCCGCAATCCGTTTGCGCGACAATCACAATTGACACCCAGCCACACGTCCGGCTTGAGCCGGTCAAGACTATGGAATCACCTTAAGAAGGATCGGATTGCACGATAATTCTGGAGAGAAGATCTATGCGCAAAATGTTAGCAAGTATTCTGTTCATGGCACTGGCAGGAACGCTGGCAAGTGCCGCCCCACCCCAGGACCGCGACGACCGCCGGGACCGAGATGACCGGCGTGATAAAGACAAGCACGAAGGCCGCGACAAACACGGCGACGACCGCCATGACAACGGCAATCACAAGGGCTGGGACAATCCACGTAACCCCCACGCCAACTGGGATTCCGACCACGACCGCATCAAGCCGGGCCGCGCCTATCCCTACGGCCGCTACGAGCATGTCCGGGAAGAATTCGTCGCACGCCGAATGGATTTCCGCACGCGCCGCGTGGTGTTGTACGACAATTCGAATTGGGTTGTGGCTTCCTACGACCTTGATCGCTGCCGCGATTGGGAATGGGACCGCGATCGTGTCTACGTCTACGACGACGACCATCACCCCGGCTGGTACTTGCTCTTCAATGCCCGGCTAGGCCGCTACGTCCACGTCGAATTTTCCGGCGTGCGTTAGAATTGCTAGATCCGGAGTCGTTTACAGGTTATCCAAGAAGAATTGCGCGACGCACTGCATCAGCACGCGCCGTACGGGAGGATCGCTGACCCCGTGGCCTCGACCGGGGAACGCCGGCACTTCGACGCGCTTGGCAGACTCAATGAGCTCGTTGATTAGCCGGGAGGCCAGCGGAATTGCCGCCCGCCGAGCAGGTGCAAGTGCAGATGAAAGACTGATTGGCCGGCTCCGCTCCCATTATTGAGTACGGTGCGGTATCCGTCGAGCAGCTTCCGTTCACGGGCGAGTTGCGCGGCCACCAGCTGAATTTTGCCGAGGATGGCCTGATCCTCGGGCGCCGCTTCGGTCAGCGATTCGAAATGCTTCCGCGGGCAGATGAGAATGTGCGAGGGCGCTTGCGGGCTGATGTCTTCAAAAGCGAAAATCTCGCCGTCTTCATAAACAATCCTTGATGGAATCTTTTTTGCTCCGATTTTGCAAAACAGGCAGTCGGCACTCATTGGCTACCTCCCGGCGCGCCTTCATCCAAGCGAATCACAAACGGTGTGAAGCTCTCGCGCTCCCGCAGTTGTTCACTGAACTGTCGCGCGGCATCCTCGCCCGAAATCTTGCCCACGCGGACCCGGTACAGCGCTCCGTCCGCGGAATCAAATTGTTGAATAAAGATCGGGGAATAGGCCGCGCTAAGGCGGTCGCGAAGACGCTCGGCGTTGGCGCGCTCGCGAAACGCGCCGACCTGCACGGTGAAAAATCCGGCAGTGGGATCGACATTGCCAAGGACTTCCAGGCGAACCGGCCCAACTCCCGGACCGACTAATGCAATTTCGTTTGCAGCCGCAAACGACAGATCGATAATGCGATTTCCCACGAACGGGCCGCGGTCCGTAATGCGCACCACCGTGGACTTGCCGTTGGTCAGGTTGGTAACTCGCACCATCGTTTCGAACGGCAGTGTGCGGTGCGCCGCCGTGAGCTTGTTCATGTCGTAGATTTCGCCGTTCGAAGCGCGCCGCCCGTGGAATGGCTCGCCGTACCAAGACGCATTGCCTTCCTCCTGGTAGCCGGAATGTGCGGGCAGCGTCGCGGGCTTGTTGCGCTTCGGTGTCGAGGTCGCGGCAGGAGAAATCGCAGGTGTTTCCGGCACATCGGTGGAACGCTTCGCGGATTCGGTCGTCTCGGGGGGCGTGCTCGAAGGCTCGGCTGGCGGCAGTTGCCGCCGGTCAGAGATGGGGTTGCGCGAGGCACAGCCCGAGGCATAAACCCAAAGCACGAATAACAAGCTCAGAGGAAGAGCTTTCCCATAGGAACATACGCGGCGGCTAGCAATTTGGAAAGTGGAGGCGTGAATCCCCGATCGCGTTCCCACGTGTCCCGATTCCGAGGACTCCCTCACCTTGCCGCCCGCGTCATGAGGCCGGAGGGTCCTGCGGTTTGCCGGAATTTCGCGCGGCGTTGCGCGCTTCGATCCAGCCCGCCGCTTCGGTGAGCTTTTCGGATACCTCGCGCAAAAATTGTGCGGTGCGTTTTTCCGTTTCCGGCGCAACCTCCTCCTTGACAAAACTCTTCACGCGTTCAAGTTCTTCGTCCACTCGTTTGCCAAAATCTTCGAAGTTTTTCATCTTCTTCAGCCTCGAAAACTCCTCGTCGATACGCCTGCCGAACTCTTCGAAATTGTCCATATTCAAAACTCTTGCCTTTCAATTAACTCAGACAAAAACGATCGCACAGAGAAGAAGCGCGGCGACTTGGGTATTATAGGAACGCCGTTCGCGGCTCGCAAGGAGGACGATTGGCGCTTCCCTACCGGTGGCAGTGGCGCATCGAAAAATGGAAGAACGCATTGCGCGGGTTTTTCGGCGTTGCGGAACAGCAGCCCCGGCCTAAACTCTGCCCGGCTTGCGGAGCGCTGGTCGGCATCAGCGCCACTCGCTGCCACGAGTGCGGCGCGAACCTGCGCTTTTCTCTCGCCGCGCTTAGTAAATCCCTCTCCGGAGTGTTCGGTGCTTACGACTCCCCGGTAACGACTGTTCTCCTGGTTGCGAACATTCTGATGTTCGGCGTCAGTTGGCTGGCCATCACCGCTGCGGGCAGCGGAGGCGGTCTGAGCATCCTCTGGGGACTCGGCGGTGAAACACAGTACCGGCTTGGCTCAAGTTATCCGGTCTCGATTTTCTTTTTGCACGAGTGGTGGAGGCTGGTCACTGCCATGTTTCTGCACGGCGGGTTGATCCACATCGGGTTTAATATGATGGCATTGATGCAACTCGGCCCAGCGATGGAAGAACTCTACGGGTCGGCACGCTACCTGTTCTTTTACGTCGTTACCGGTGCTTTTGGCTTTCTTGTGAGCGCAGGAATGGGTAATCATTCACTCGGGGCGAGCGGCGCAATCCTTGGCTTGGTAGGTCTCATGCTCGCGATCACCACCAAACGGGGCGGCGCCTACATGCGCGAATTGCGATCTAGGCTGATCAGCTCAGTAGCTATCTTGTTCGTTCTAGGATTCATGGGCATGGGAATGGACAATTACGCCCACGCTGCCGGATTGGCGGCTGGATTCGGCTTGGGAAAACTTTTCGCCGACCGCCAGCCGATGAATTCCCGTGAGAGGCAGACAGCTTACGTACTGGGGTGGCTGGCAGGAATTGCGGTGATTGTCAGTTTTGTTCTGATGTTCCTGCATTTTAGTGATCCGACGCCGTGGCGGCACTAGTCAGGTCAAACCTGGTGCACTCGCAAGCCCGGCAAAACGCTTGCCTTTTTTTATTTTTCAGGAGCCGGCGGGGGTGTATTGAGATGGCGCGCGGTCGTGAAGGAATAGTGCAGGGCGGAGACGACGCACAGGGTGGACACGAGGTAGATGAGGGCATGATTCAGCTGTGTGAGGCGCGGAGCGGGATAGGCCGCTCTGAGTACCACGCAAAATACCAGGATGATCTGGAAAAAAGTGGTGAGCTTGCCATAGATGCTCGGCGGAAAAGGTCGATAGCCGAAAACCAGAATGATCACCACGGCGACGATGAGAATAAGAACGTCGCGGCTCAGCACCAGGATGGTGAGCCACCAGGCGAGTTCTTTCTTGAATGCGAGGATGAGGAACGACGAAGAGAGCAACAGCTTGTCGGCGATGGGGTCGAGATAAGCGCCCAGCGAAGAGCGCTGGTTGAATTTCCGCGCGATGAGGCCATCAATGCCATCAGAACAGCCCGCGATGACGAGGACAAGTAGCGCCCACTTGTACCGCTCATACGAAATGAGAATGAGAAAGATCGGTAAAAAGCCGAGCCGGAGAAACGTGATTTGATTGGGTACCGTCCAGATGCGGCCTTTCATTGGGAATCAGCATAACGCACTTCAGGGGATTTTTTTAGGCAATCTGAAGCCGGACAATTCGCCTTCAGACGAATTGGGAAAGATACTCAATGAGCGAGCGGCCTACCTTGCGGGCAAAGACTTCCGCCATCGAAGGGATCGAGCCGGAGGGCTCATCCAGAGAAACGCGCTCGACGCGATTCATGGGGAAAAAGATGGTCGGGAGTCCCATTCGTTCGCCTTCCGGCTCATTGATCTGGCGGACAAAGTGGTCGAAGGAATTCAGGTCGATGCCGCGCATGGTGACGCCGGAAGGATTGATGGCCAGTAGCTCGCCCCAAACCTTCTCCTTGGGCGTGTGCAGGCTGATGACGACGATGGAATGTGGGTCCATAGCTCTCGCGAATCAGGTTTCTTCTTTTAGCTTACCGCATTTCGCGTGGTGCGGTGTTCTCATGATGAGAAAGAGTGCATTTCACGTCGCGCGTTCGTAGGCCTGGTTCAGCCACCAGAGTGCTTCGCGGAGGTCCGCGGTGGAATGGATCTCGAAAGAAAACCATTTCGCGCCCGGCAGCTGCCTTTCTGTATCGATTCGAGGGTCCTTCTGGGCGCGCGCCAAAAGATCCGGCGGCATCGGCTGCATTCTGAACATTAGGGAATCCGGAGTGTTGACTCCGCGCGTTACGGGCAGTGCCGCAAAGATTCTTTTGCGCCTATAGAAACCCAGAAATCCAAACATCGGGCGCGACGTCACATGAGGCCAGCCGTTCAGTTCCTGCCCCAGCAGCGCGGACCATACCTTCATTTCTTCGCTGATTGGCAGGAGCTTGGGCCGTGGGCGTTTTGGTCTCTTGCCTTTGGTTGACGATTTCTTTGGCATCTTCCTTCCACAACCACATTCGGAAAAAGGACCTTCAATTCAGTCTTCGCAAAGAGCACCGAGAACACAGAGAAGACACGTAGGCTACGTAGCCATCGGTTTTGGCCCGTCAGGGGGGAGGAGGAGCTTGGGCTCGGTGAGGGACTGGATTTGCTCAAGGGTGGTATCGGGAGCGAGCTCGCGGAGCAGCAGGCCCGCCGGAGTGATG
>Ga0209698_10003515_pt1 | contig 17435 bp, 16 predicted proteins | sample LitLauG_LLR_2012_FD_187203 | JGI IMG/M metagenome (GOLD analysis project Ga0209698, IMG submission 187203) | Freshwater sediment microbial communities from Pennsylvania, USA - Little Laurel Run_MetaG_LLR_2012 (SPAdes) (version 2) | ecosystem: Environmental > Aquatic > Freshwater > Creek >...
ACGTTAACTGAATCGGGAGCATTAATGGTCGGAAAATTAGTGAAAATAGTTGGCGGCATCGGAGGGAGCTTTGTCTGAATAACCGCACTGCCCTTGTGCTCTTCGAAAGAGGTCACGGTCTGCGCCTTCCCGTCCTCCACAACCTTAAAGTCGTCACTATGGAGACCGGAGACTGGCTCGCCCTTTGTGGTGGACACTACGACGTCTAGGACAACAACGCGCACATTAGAGTGAAACGTGGGTATGTTTTGGTCGGACTTCCGTATCTATGTCTGGGCCTGGAGAGAAGCACACACCAAAAGTGGAACGAACCAAGCTGAGTTGCGCGGCGACAACGTAAGCTCCTCTAAGCATACGACATTATCACACCTTCCGAGTACCACACTTATGCTGACTAGTGCTTAGGGTTTCTGTTGACTCTGCCGCTCGGCCTCATTTATCGCATTCCTGAACTGTTCGACTGCGACGACCTCAAGGAAGTCGTCCAATGCGTCCTTCGCCACGTAGCGCCAAACTGCTGGAGCATCTAGCGGATAATCGACTCGCCCCCGATAGACCTCAAAGCTATCCTCCGACGGACCCATTTCATTAACAGTAATATGCGGCCGTCGGTCCGCTGCGATGGCACCAGGTGCGGGGTGGGTGAGATCGGGCGAAGGACCCCGCTGATTAGCGTCGGGAATATCACCGATCTCATCATTCGGGCGCTTGTCCGCCGGGGAATTGCGGATCGTTGGACCATTCGCATGTCCCGTCTGCACCGCGATGATCAAGTCCGCAGCCTGTGCATTCATGATGACCTTGAATCTGCCCCATTTCGTTATTGCATTTTCCACGTTAGTCTGCGCAGTTCGATTTGCGTTTGGACTCGTCAGAGGCTCGCCTGCCTCAGGACGAATCACCACTGCAACGGTCTGCGCCCTGAGCACGTACTCCGGGAGCACCTGCTTTTTCTTGTTTTTCGCGCTCGCTTGGGGAACTAACAGAAGAAGAACGAAGAAAGCAATCGGCACGCGTACGGACATAGATGCCTCCGTGTGCTTGTGCCGAGCATTATACAGCTCACAGTGACGTTATCAGAGTGACGTTAAGAGGCCATTACACTCAAGATGCAAAATGCCTCCGCCAAGAGCTCCAACAACAGCGGGCTTTTAGAGTGTGCGTGAGAACCTCAGGCGTCCCTCCGGGGCGCGGCTCGATTTCCCACTTTCCCCGGGGCTGGAAGCGCCGGGCTATTATCAAACGCTCCGCTGGGGCGATAATTGCGCTCACCTGTTCCGCCGCGTTGACGAGACTTAGTTCTGACGCAGACTCTTTTAGCCCCTGAGGGCAACGAACCCCGCTCCAAGCAGCCAGTTATCAGACGAGTTGTAGTGCCGCGTCGGTCCAGGAGGTCTCGGACGCCAGAGGGATGAAGCTCATGGCGCGCTCGGCCAGGGCGGTGATCGTCAAGCTTGGATTGACGCCGAGATTTGCCCCCAGCACAGATCCGTCGACGATGTACATATTGCGGTAGCCGAAAACGCGGTGGCGAACGTCGACCACGCCGCGGTCGGGAGAACTGGCAATAACGCAACCTCCAATGCAGTGGGCTGTGCCGGGAACATCGAACAGAATTTCCGGAAGGGTACTCATGGCCGCGCCACCGGCGAGCTGCGCGACTTTACGGGCAAACTCGTTGGCTTTTGGAATGTAGGTCGGCACCTTGTTCCCCCGGCTGACCATCATTTTGCGGAAAGGCCAGAACCACGGGCGCTCCCAGCGCATCTCGATATGTCCCTCGACCGCCTGCATGCACAGGAGAATCACGTGCTCCCGCGCCCAACCCCACGGCCGCAAGAGACGCACGGTTTTCACCGGGTGGGACAACAGAGAGCCGAGGAGATTACGGAGCCAAAGCCCAATGCGCTGAACGCCCGGCTGGCCGTCGGTCATCATGGTGGTGAGCAGACTCATGGAGTCAGAACCACTGGGATAGCGGACGGCTTCGATGTGCGTGTGCTCATCAATGTAGATGCCGGAGCCGATGGCGATGCCCTGCGAAAAGTCCTCGCGGCAACCCGGCATGCGGGCACCGATGAGCGATTCCGAATTGGTGCGCACATGCTTCCCCAGGCGGCTGCTGATGGCCGTTAACGAGCCGTTATCTTTGAGCCGGAACAGCAGTTCCATTGTGCCCAGCGAGGAAGCGGAGAAGACCACACCGTGGCATCTAAGGTGCTGCGGCTGGCGGTGAATCCAAGTCGTGGACTTCACGGTTGTTACTTCGTATCCGGAACCACCATCGGTCGAGCCGGCCAGAGGTTTGACATTCACCACTTTTGTTTCTGGAAAGACCTGGGCCCCGTGCTTTTCCGCCAGGTACAGGTAGGTGAGGTCGAGGGTGCTTTTTGCGCCGAACCGGCAACCCATCATGCATCCGCCACAGCCGGTGCAGGTGGTTCGCGGCGGTCCGTCTCCTCCGAAGAATGGATCGGGGAAGGTTCTGTTGCCCGGCACTCCCTCGGGAGGCTGGAAGATGCCGACGCTGGTGCGGTAGAACGTGTGGCCGCGGCCCGCAGCTTCCGCAGCTTTTTGCAAGAGTTGATCGGCTGGCCCGAGGATCTTGTTCTGCGTTACACCCAGCATGCCTGCCGCGGTTTGATAGTGGTGAGGCATCTCGGCCTTCCAGGCGGCCAATCCAGTCCAGGAGCCCGCGTCCCAGACCTTCTCCGGGGCTGGGAGCAGAGTGCTGGCGTAGGTGATCGACCCGCCGCCGACGGCGCAGCCATGGTAGATGGTGGCATGGCGAAAGAAACGCATGTTGAAAAAGCCGCGCAGGCCGAGTCGCGGACGCCAGAACCAGCGATGAATGGACCAACTCGTGCGCGGGAAAGAGTCGGGAGTCCAACGCCGCCCCATCTCCATGACGGCAACTCGATACCCTTTTTCCACTAGTCGGAGGGCGGCGACACTACCCCCAAAGCCGGACCCGATCACGATGAAATCGAAATCGAATTGGTCGTTACGCAGTGCCATACGTCTACCTTTCGCGCGACACGGTTGCCGTCGTTGGTAGCGTGACTTTATGAATCTGGCGCCGCTTTGAACCGACGCCTGTGGGTTCTCGCACTCGTGCGGGCTAACCGGTGCAATCATCCTCCCTCCTTTCACTAGATGCAGTGAGCGGCGTCACAGTCAAACATGTGCCGTGAGAGTTCTAATTAGCAGTCGACACTGCAAAATCCTGACTTTGAACATCAGGTCGTGAACGGACCCAGGAGGAACCGATGGAAAGTGCGATCGGTCTGGTGATTACTGGCGGTGGCGCCAGAGGCGCGTACCAAGCCGGCGTTTTGAAACGTATTAGTGAGATAAAACGCGTCAAGGAGCGCGGCAATCCGTTTCCCATCATCGGAGGCTCGTCCGCGGGAGCGATAAATGGATCTGCCTTAGCAGCCGGCTCCGACGATTTTGCCTTGACCTCGAAGGTTCTCGCCGATCTGTGGGTTGGCCTTAGACCATCCGATATCTTCCACTGCGATCTAGCGACGCAGGCGCACAATTCCTTGACCTGGATCCTCGATCTTTCTTTTGGAGGAATGTTCGGTGGCGGCAATGCGCGATCTCTATTGGATGCGACTCCTTTGAGGAACTTTCTCAACCGGCATCTCGATTGCGACCGCATCCAGGAGAACATCAAGCGCGGCAGCCTTTACGCGCTCGCTATTTCGGCGACCAACTACAACTCTGGGAAGAGTTATCTCTTCATTCAGGGAGCCAAGGGGCACGCGCTGTGGAACCGGCTTCGGCTGGTGACGGTTGCGACGAAGATTACAGTCGACCACGTTTGTGCGTCGGCTGCGATTCCTTTGATCTTTCAACCCGTGCGACTGAAAGTTCCGCGCGGCTCAGCTTTCTTTGGTGATGGTTGTGTTCGCCTGCAACAACCTCTCAGCCCGGTCATCCGGTTGGGAGCGGAAAAGGTTCTCGCGATCGGGGTCCGATGCGGGAATAAAGAACGGTCTGAGATAAGCACAAATGAGAGGAATCCTTCGCTGGCGCAAGTGATGGGGGTTCTGTTTAATGTTATGTTCCTGGACCATATCGCGACTGACATCGAGCACCTGGAAAGGTTGAATCACTTGCTCGAACGCGGCCACATCGTGCAGCCCGACGTTGAAGAGAGTGAACGAATACGGCAGCTCGATACCCTTGTCATCACTCCCTCGGAAAATTTGTCAGACCTGGCGAGACAACATCAGAAAGATATGCCCTACCTGATCCAGTACTTTGTCAGCAGTTTAGGACGGGATACGGATTCTTGTGCGGATTTGATGAGTTACCTGCTCTTCACCTCAAAATACACTCGCGATCTGATTGAAATTGGCTACCGCGACGCCGACGAGCGGATCGATGAGATTGAGGAGTTTCTCTATTCCTCCGATGATCGGAACAACGATGGCGGCCGCGCCACTCGTGGGAAGCCGATGGCGAGTGGAGTTCCTAGCTCCGTTCGCCGCGCGTAGGAACTCCCCCGAACCACGAGCATCTTCCCAGAGTCGTCTTCGAGACGTTACGAAACCAGGTACCTTCCAGTTTCAATGACTGTGTGCGCGATTGTCTGCCGCAGGGCGACCGTGTTGAAGGGCTCGTACTTGCAGAGCCGGCGCAGAATTGCCAGCTGCGAGCGCAGCATGTCGCCATCGCTGCAAGCGGCAACGACCATTCGAGCCGCACTCTCGATTCTCTCCAAGGCACCCGACATGTAAACGCGGGTCATGGCAACCGCTAGCGCAGAGCGAGCCTCGCCATTCCGCACGGCTAGTTTTTGCGCACGCAGCACGGCTGACTCCATGGCATACGTGTCAATGACCATGTTCGCAATTGCGCCCATGATCTCCTGCTGGTCCTGGATCGCCATCATGTATTTCTGGGTAGCGACACCGGCGGCGAAAAGGCCGATCTTCTTAGCCGTCGCCACAAGTTTCCGCTCCTGGCCCAATGGCCCATCTTCGCTCTCCTCGGTGGTTCCAGAGAGCACTTCATCCATGATTTTCTTGATCGCTGCCATCAACGGGAGTTGGCCGGACATGGCCCGTTTCAGCAGAAACCCCGTGATCACCAGGCGGTTGATTTCGTTCGTGCCTTCGAAGATCCGGTTCACGCGGACATCCCGGTAGTTGCGTTCGGCAGGGTACTCCTCCACGAAACCGTAACCCCCGTGGATCTGCACCGCTTCGTCGACCACGTAGCTGATGAACTCCGATCCCCACACTTTGAGAATCGAGCACTCGACTGCGTATTCGTCCATCACCTTGCGGACCTGGCTCATGTCGTCGTGACCTGCAGGGCCGAGTTGAGCAACGGCCGCATCCATCATGCCGACCGTGCGATAAGACATGGCTTCACCTGCGAAGATGCCAGCCGCCATGTTGGCCAGTTTCTCGCGAATCAGGCCGAAATCAGCGATCACTTTCCCGAACGCTTTGCGCTGCTTGGCATAGGCGATCGCGCCCTCCATGCAATTGCGGGCCGAGCCGACGCATCCGGCGCCCAGCTTGATCCGCCCGACGTTCAGAACGTTGAAGGCGATCTGGTGGCCTTTGCCGATCTCGCCGAGAACGTTCTCCACTGGCACCTTGCAGTCGTTGAGGATGAGTGGACATGTGGAAGAGCCGCGAATACCCATCTTGTGTTCTTCCGCTCCCACCGAAAAGCCGAGGAAGCCGCGCTCCACAATGAATGCGGTAAATTTCTCGCCGTCAACCTTGGCGAAAATAGTGAACAGGTCGGCGAAACCTGCATTGGTGATCCACATCTTTTCGCCGTTCAAAAGGTAATGCTTGCCATCGGCAGAAATCGTGGCGCGGGTCCGGCAATTCAAAGCATCGGACCCCGACGACGATTCGGAAAGCGCATAAGCCCCGACCGTCGTGCCACTGGCCAGTCCGGGGAGATATTTCTTCTTCTGTTCTTCGGTGCCGAAGAAGACAAGGGGCAGGGTGCCGATGCAGGTGTGCGCTCCCCATGTCGTGCTGAAGCCGCCGTGCTTGGCCATACGATCGGCGATGATAGCGGATGTAACCTTATCCAGTTGCATGCCGCCGTAGGCTTCGGGGACATCTACCCCGCTCAGTCCGAGTTCGCCCGCCTTCCGCAACAGGTCCCGGGCGACGGAAAAATCCTTGTGCTCCATCTTTTCGATATTAGGCACGATTTCTTTGTTCGCGAATTCTTCTGCGGTTTGCGCAATGAGCAGATGCTGCTCAGTGAAATCTTCTGGAGTGAAAACATCCTCGGGGTTGCGCTCCTCAATCAGGAAACTGCCCCCGGGAATCTTCGTATTGGGTAACGCAGTCAGCGTAGCCATGTTCGCTCTCCCTCAGAAAATGTGCTGATACGGTTTAGTGCAGCCTGGGAAACGAATTAGGAGACAGGGCGGAAGCAGCGTCTTCGGACGAAGGCGGTTTTCGCGTGAACACGCAACAAGACTGCCAACGTGGCCTGGCAACAGACCAAGTCACGTTGGCTCCTGCCATCGGCTCTGCTCCTCGAACAAGCGCACAGCGCGGCAGACTCCGCGCCAGGCCTAAGGAGACGGTTTCATGTTCGTTCAGGCGACTGCCGCTTCCGCCTTAGCTTTGACCGGTTTCTTCACGTGGCGCTCTGCTTTTCCGGGCGCCTTCGCCCCATTCGGGGGCTTAACCATTACATCCATCAAGGCCTTCTGGGCCTCGACATAGCTCTTTACAGCCTCTCGCGTGAGTTCGCTCAAGGGTAGAGATGGGAACGGCCGCAGGATTTCCATTGCTTTGCCTGCGGTTTTCACGTTGGTATTCACCTGGCGCCCGGCGACCTCGACCAGCCGCTTTTGCGCTTCGATGAATGAGTCGGTAGCCTTCCGCGCCAGTTCCGAGAGTTCGGTCTGCTTCATCTTCTTTCCGGCGCCGTTGGTGTGTTTGCCGCCAGTCGCTTTTGCCGTTTCCTCGGCGATGACGTCGAGGAATTGCTTCTGGGCCTTCACAAAATTCTCCATGCCCTCGCGGGCCACGTCGACGAACTGCTCAGGCTGGTACGGCTTGCCGGCCTTGGCGGCGTCGACCCAGGTGTGAGTCTGCTTGCCCGCGATCTTCAGGAACTCCTCCTGCATGTGGATGAAAGTATCGACACTGCGTCGGAACAGATCGACCATGGCATGCCGGCGTGGGCAGTCTCCTACCCGTTCCTTCACGCCATTCATCAGAATTTCGTTCTGTTGTTTGCCCAGTTCGAGAAGCACCTTGTGTCCTTCGAGGAAGTTGGTCACACCCTCCCCGGCGACTTCGCTGAGAATTGCTGTTGGGGAGTGAAGGGGGTCTGATAGTTGCTGTCTTATGGCGTGCATTACGCTGGCATTCTGGCGCATGGCCAGATCGATGAGGATCCGTTGCGTCGCGAACAGAGTCTGCGCGCCCTGCTGCGCCCAACCCGAGAGTAGCGAAACCACTGACGACTCTCCGGGATGAGTGCGGGGAGATTCATGCTTTACTGCTGCCATTTAGATACCTCCGATTGCTGCATTGCAGCATCAGCTAAACTATACGAGGCCAATGGAGTTGTGTCAAGATATTCCTGTAGGCCTGTGCATAGCAGCATGGACCGGGGAACAATGAAGCCATCCGTTACAGTAATCAAAAAATACGGCAATCGGCGGTTGTACGATACCGCTGGCAGTCGCTACGTGAACCTCGAAGATCTGGCTGCGCTGGTTCGCGGGGGCAAGGAAGTTCGCGTCGTCGACGCGAAGACGGGCCACGACCTGACCCGAGTGACCCTGACTCAAATCATCACGGAGGACGCTAAGGATAAGCCGACGGGACTGCCGCTAGAGTTGCTTCGGCAATTGATCATGGCGTCCGATGAAGTGCGCCAGGAATTTCTGATGTGGTATCTGAAATCCGCGTTTGACACCTACGAAAAGTTGCAAGACACGGTGCAGAGCCGTTTGAGTCAAGTTCAGTCGGCCATCCTCTCCCCGGTGGACATGATGAAACGGTTCCTGGGTGCAACCGCATCCTCGCCATCCGCGCCGGCGCGAGTCGACGACGAATCGGAAGTTCAGGCCCTACGCCGGCGAGTTGCGGAACTCGAGGCCCGGCTGGGGAAGCCGGCCCGCAGACCACGGCGCTCCCGCACGAAACGCTGAATTTGCCAAATAGAGAGGTCTGGCCCGGTCTTGAGTCTACAAATGTCTGTTGGACGAGAACAACAGACCGGTATAACATTGCGCTGCAGCATTCGCCCTCTTCGCGGAGCAACGCGTGAGTGGGTCCACCCTAGACGAACTTGCCGCGCAAAAAGAAAAAAGCAGCAGCGAGTCCTTCACCGACCAAGAGGCGCAAGTCTCCCCAGCAGGGCTACCCCGAAGCCGACACCACTCTTTGGACCGAAGCGCTCTTCGGGGCTGAGATCCTCATTCTTCACGCGACGCCCGTGTACTACGGCCTGGGCGTGCCGCGCGGGGATGGCTCCGCGGTCGTCATTATCCCCGGATTCCTCGGCACCGATCTCTACCTTACGGAGCTTTACGCCTGGCTGCGTCGCATCGGATACAGGCCCTATTTCTCCGGTATCGGCATCAACGCGGAATGTCCGAACCTGCTGATCCAGCGCCGATTGAACCAGACGATCGAAAGAGCGTTGGCTGAAACCGGGCGCAAGCTTCATTTGATAGGTCACAGCCTGGGGGGAGTGATCGCCCGCTCGGTGGCGGGCCAGAGGCCGAAAGACGTTGCGTCTGTGATCACGCTCGCCGCGCCCATCCGCGGGACGGTTGCCAATCGAGCTGTTCTCCGCGCCGCGGAAGCGGTTCGACTCCGAATTCTCGAAGAGCACGGACGCGGAGTGCTTCCCGACTGCTACACCGGACAGTGCACGTGCAATTTCCTGGATTCGCTCCGGCGCAAGGTTCCCGACTCGGTGGTGGAGACAGCCATTTATACGCGCCATGACGGCATCGTGGACTGGCACTACTGCATGACGATGGACCCGAAAGTCGACGTGGAAATTCCGGCCACTCACATCGGAATGGCGTTCAACCCGGCGGCGTACGCGGTTGTCGCCCAGCGCTTGGCCACTGCTATTTCGCGCAAATAGTTCAGCCAACCATCTCCAGCACAGCACCGGCGGCTGTCTCAAGTCTCTCAGCGGGGCTGCCCGGACTCTCAAGTAGTAGTGAAGCGGACGCCAGGCTGTTGTTCGCTACTTCGAAGCTGCCCGAGCAATCGGTCTTTATATAAGGAAGCCGGTGGACACTTGGGCCGCGTCCGTCAATCGCGGCTGCCAGACGGAACCCATTTCGCGTGGCGCTCTGAAACTTCCAGTGCATGTTGTCCCGATCGCGTGTTTCCTGCAAGTTGCGGAAGACGTGCTGCTGTCCATCGTGCCAGAGCACGGCTTTGCGAAAGACGAGGCCGAATGGCATCTCGTAGACCAACGCCTCCAGGGTCGTTGGAGGGATGCCGGTCCGTGTAAAGTACGCGTGGGCCCAACTCCAGAAGTTGCGATGCCGATATCCGCAGTTATGGCCCTGCACTCCCGCGCCCAAAGGGCTTCCTGCGAAGCTCCGGCCGTCGAGCGTGATCTGCCCCGAAAAAAACGCGTCGGAGTGCGGCGTTCGAGAAAAACCAATCCAGCCTTTGTTGCTCAGCGTCACTCGAAATGTGGAACGGTAACGCAGGTTCCATGTGACGGCGTGTCCGTCAACCTGCAAGGCTCCCCGGCAGGAATCTTCTTCGATCTCACTGTCGCCAACTCGAAAGTGAAACGGAGTCTGCCCCTTGCGGCTGAGATCCAGTCCCTGCAGCGGAAATCCCTGAATAAAGGTCTGCGGTTTGCCGCCTGCGGGGAACCACGTTGCCCACACCTGAACCGGCTTCGCTTGCGGGTTTCCTACGCAGCCGGTTCGTCCCGGATTCATCAGCAGATAGCGGAACCACCATGCGCCGCAGTCATCCGCCAGCCCCACGCGGACAAACCAAACTTCGTATCGACGCCGGACTGACAACTTGGAGAACACTTCGTTCAGAGTGGTCACGAATTCCCTTGCCTCGACAACACAACTGTCTCACAGATTCTCTAATTGTCCGGTGATGGCGGTCACTGCGTATTCCAGAGCGGGCGGCATAGTGTGGGCTGGTAGGTTTCCTCAATGCTGGATGCGTCTGCCATCGCAGGGGGCTTTCGCCAGTTCGCGCCCGACCAGTTGCGCGCGGCCCTTGAGAATTTCTTACCGCGGGGCTCCACCGCTGAAAGAATCAGCGCTATTGAAGCCGGACTGCAAAGCCCGGCTGGTCAGTCCGTGCGCGACGCGATGGCGCGATGGATTGTGGATGAGATCGTACCGGTGGAAGGGCTGGTTCCGGAAGCCTATGTGAAGTGGCGTCCGCCGGTGCGGGACGCGATGATGTTCGTGGTGGCGCACCTCTCTCCCGCGCGACTCGCTCCGAAACTCCTGGAGCAGATCGAACTTCCCGTTGAGACATCCGCGGAAGTGCGCCTGCTGAGGCTCATCGCCAAGGTCCCCGGCCTGCAGAAACTGGGACAGGTCATTGCACGAAACCAGCATCTCCGTCCTGCGTTGCGCAACGCGCTCGCCAAACTGGAAAACGGTATTCGCGACGTCAAACCGGAAGAAATACGGGTCATCATCCAGAACAGTTTGGGGCCGAAACTCAGGACCTTCGCAGTTGAAATCGCGCCGGAAATTCTCTCGGAGGCCAGTGTCAGCGCCGTCGTGCGCTTCACCTGGAGGAATCCCGATAGCGGGCGGCGCGAGCGTGGTGTGTTCAAGGTTCTGAAACCTCATATCCCCGAGTACTTCGCTGAAGACATGGAGTATCTCCAGGGATTGGCCCAATACTTCGGAGACCGGCACCACGCGTACGGGTTCCCCTCCGACCTTCTCCCCGATACTTTTCGAAAAGTCCAGCGCTTGCTCCGGCACGAAGTCAATTTTGCTCGGGAGCAGAAGACGCTGCTTGAAGCATGGGCCCTCTATCGATCCATCCCCGGCGTTCGAGTCCCACGCGTGATCCGGCCGTTGTGCACGCCAACCATCACGGCGCTCACCGAAGAGCGAGGAATTAAAGTGACGAGTGCCGCCGCTCGCCTGCCCGTGTCCGAGCGACGAAAATTGGCGGAACAACTTGTCGAAGCCCTCGTTGCTGTACCTCTTCTTTCACCGGCGCAGGATGCGGTTTTTCAGAGCGATCCCCATCCTGGAAACCTGCTTTACAACAGGCGGACCAGTGAGTTGACAATCCTCGACTGGGCGCTGCGGGAGCGGCTGGGCCGAGAGCAGCGCCGGCATCTGGCGCTCTTGTTTTTGATGGTCAGCTTGCGGGACCCAGTTGGAACGTCCAGCGAAATCGCGGCCCTCGGTCAGCATCGCATCAGAATGACATCGCCTCGGGGTAGGTCAGTTCGCAGGGTGGTGGCCGAATTTCTCGACGAGATGCCAGCGTCACGTCTACCCAGCGGCGCTGACGCGATGCGACTCCTGGAACGCGCCGCAATCAAAGGCATCAAGTTTCCCGGTTCGCTGATCATGTTGTCCAAGGTGATGTTTACGCTGGAAGGGATACTGGGCGACATCGTTGGGGCCGATACGGCGATGGGCCTTACCCTCGCGCGTCAGGTCGCCCAGCATTGGCTGTCGAATCGATCGGCGTTCCGTTCGCCGCTCGAGACGCGGGACTGGCTTACGCTGCAGTGCAGCGCTTTGCTCTACACCGGCCGCGTGTGGGTGCAATGGGAGCAGACGATGCTCAAACGCCTCCTCGCACGCAATTCAACCGCAGCGCCTGCGTCCATGTGAACGCAGGCGCGATCACCTCCAAGGCAGCCTCGTCGCGCCTAAACGGCGGCGCGGTTTAAGCAGGGACGGCCTTGTGCTGACGAACTGTACGGCCCCGCGGATGCTTGTGGCCGACGGCCTTCTTGGGCTTAATGAGAGACCCGATCAGGGACGTCTCCGCGCCGACGAAATTGCGCACGCCTTCACCTGTGAAATTTGCCATCGGGGCGAGGCGGGACGGCGACATCATTTCCATGGCACGAGTTGTGACATCGAGGTTGACGTTCATCTGCTGACCCATGACGTCGAGCAGTCTCTTCTGCGCCTCGATGAAGGCGTTTCCCGCTTCCCGCGCGAGGTGCGCCAGTTCCGTCTTTTTCACAGGCTTGACTTCATGTTCTTTTTTGCCGCTCGTGGCCTTCTCTGCCTCGTGCGCTACCACTTCGAGGAACTTCTTCTGCGCGCGGGCGAAAGTCTCGACTCCCTCCCGGGCAAACTCGACGAGATGCGCGGCGCGATCCTTCTTCCCAGCTTTCTCCGACTCCAGCCACTGGAGCGTTTGCTTGCTGGTAGTGGTCAGCAATTCTTGCTGCATTCCGAGAAGAGTGTCGAGGCTGCGCCGGACAAGGTCGGTCATCGCTACGGCCGGGACAAAACCGCCAATCCGTTCTTTTACTCCGTTCAGGATGATGTCGTTTTCTTGTTGTGCCAGGTTAAGGAGAGCCCGCTGGGCTTCCACCAGGCTCGAGGTTCCCTCGACGGCCAGTTCGGTCAGAATCGCCAGGGGCGAGTGCTCATCGTGGGTCTTGGTGCTTCGCATAAACTGCCTCCCGTTTTGCTGCACTGCAGCAATATCCATACTATAGTAGCCACCGTGCTCAATAGTCAATAAAAGTCTTCACTGTTGTGCGCCGCATCAATGTGAGATGTGATCTCCATCACTCCCAATCCGTTGCGCTCGAAAGCAACATATTTATGACGACTACGCCCCGCCAAAGTGTTGGAGGTGTTTGGATGAGCGAGCCGTAGTCGATCTTCTTTAGGAAGGCGTCGATGGAAAAGATTCCTGTGGTCGAGACAGCGAAAGCCTTGATGACCGAAGCGGTGGTGTGGTCGGTGATGAAGTGGCTCCGGGAAAAGAAGATGGTGCGGAAGGCGGCCGACCAGGCTAATGCCGCGCTTGATCAGTTGAACCAAGAAGTGAAAGATCGCTGGCCCGACAGCGTAAGAGCTGCCTACGACTCCCTGGCAGCACAAGCGGTCAGCACGGCGACTGCGCGCGGAGAACACCGGCCGACGTCATTACTAATCGATCCGCAGGCAATCCTCATCGCCAAGAAGGTCAAGGAGGCTGACAACGAAGCTTACCGCGCCAGAATGGACGCGGAAGAAACCTTCGACGAAGCAGAGAAGAAACTCAGCACCGCCCTCGCACGCGAAGGATGCCGCAAGGCAGTTCATTCCTGGGAACTGCACGAAAAGGCGATTCGGAAGGCGGAAGCGCTCATTCCGCCGCAGTAGAGACGCAGGCCGCGAATAGCGAGCCCGGTCGCGACCAGAGGAGCTACGTCATCCTGGTCTGCACCGCTTTGCGCGTGCACTCCAAGGTCTTGATCAATGACTCCTGCGGGAGTTTCTGGATGATCGGCTCGATTGCCCAGCCGAGACCAAAGGGCACGTCGCGCGTCAGCGATATCGCTCGACACTCGATGTAGGCGCCGCCCTCGCGCTCCTCGAATCGCCAATAGGAATACAAACGCCAAAGGAATCCATGCCCGGTATCGGGCGGCAACACTCTCTCCTTCAGGCTGTCGGCGTCTTCCACTTCTGCGATGCGCGTCGAGTACGAGCGACACACCCAGCGGGCGCGATCCAACGAGCGATAATGCACCTCATGCTCCGTATCGAGCACCACCGTTATGATTTTCTTCTTGAGCAACCGCAGATAGATTTGAAAATTGTTGTCTTGATGGGTTATGAGCTTTGAGGCCATCACCTCGGGCGCATAGATACTTTTGTGGTTATCGTAATCCTGGATCGTTGCCAAGGTGTCTGCGACGGTCGCACCGGGAATCAATGCGGCGCCCACCCAGTCATGGATCAGGCCATTCGGGACTTTGACGGGCCCATGGCCTACCCAGAACTGTGCTACGACTTTGCCTGCTTGGACCTGCTGGATTCTCTCAGAATTCACGTCCGACCAGAGGAACGGCCCGCCCGATCGCAGAGTCTCGTCCGCTTCGATTTCTGACGCGCGAATGTATGTGTCAAAAGCAGCCAGAGCTTGAGGCTTCAATTGTGCTAGCTTTGCGGCTTGGGCCATAGTGCTCGCTCTGGAATGGCGATCCGACCTTTTGCGTTTCAAGGATCCCGTATCACGCCACCGAGTAAATTTCCGCTTCCTTGTAGAGGTCATCGATCTGCTTGCGATAGCGGTCCTCGATGGCCTTGCGTCGAAGTTTCAAGGTCGGAGTCAGCGTGCCGTCATTGGCCGTGAATTCATCCGGCACGAGCAGAACTCTTTTCAACGTCTCGTAGCGGGCCAAGCCATGGTTCACCTCGGCAATAATGCCTTCGTAGAGAGCTTTAACCTTCGGGTTAGCCACCAGTTCTTGCCGGGACGAAGAGGACACGTGGTTGGCTCGGGCCCACTCCTCGAGCAGCGGGAAGTAGGGGGAAATAATCACGGAAGCAAACTTCCTGCGGTCTCCCAGCACTACGGCAGTTCCGATCAGGGCATTCAGCTTAATGGAATTCTCGATCGGTTGAGGCGCGATGAATTTTCCGCCCGAGGTCTTGAGGAGATCCTTTTTGCGATCGGTAACCGACAGGAATCCCTCCTCGTCCAGATTGCCGATATCTCCGGTCTTGAACCAGCCATCCACGAACGCATTTCTGGTCTCCTCAGGCCGGTTCCAGTAGCCGCGGAACACTGAAGGACCGCGAACCAGAATTTCCAAGTCGTCCGCAATCTGGACCTCGACATTCGATAGCGGCCGCCCCACCGTCCCCATTTTGTGCGCGCGCGGACTGTTAATCGCGATGACAGGAGAGGTTTCGGTCAAGCCGTAGCCTTCGTGGATGCGAATCCCGATGCTCGCGTACCACGCCGCCAGTTCCTTCCCTAGAGGTGCTCCACCGGAAACGAATATTCCGACTCTGCCACCCATTCGAGCGCGCACCTTCGAATACACCAGTTTATCGGCCAACTTCCAACTGAGTGCCTTCGGGGTCTTGCCCGCCAGAATCTTGGGGCTATGGGCGCGACCCACCGAAAGAGCCCAGCGATAGATCGCGCTCTTAAGTCCCTTAGCTTGCTGTTCGACCTGACTGTAGATCTTCTCGTACACGCGCGGGACAGCGATGAAAACGGTAGGCAACACCTCCAGCAGAGTTTGCGGTAACCGTTCGAAGAATGGGCAATAGGCCAGCGTCACACCGCGGTAGAGCAGGGCGAAATCAGCATGACGCGCCGTCACATGCGACAGGGGCAGAAAGGAGACACTGATCTGCCCGGGGCCCACATCAAAACCCTCCATCGAGTTCAATACGTTCGCGGTCAAATTGCCGTGACTCAGTTGCACGCCCTTTGAGATACCCGTGGTTCCCGAGGTATAAATAATCGATGCCAAATCGTCAGGAGCGATAGTGCGTGCACTGGTATCAAGTTCCGGATCGCGCCGTGAGGGACCCTCGTGCATCAGCCGGCGCATGCTCACCGCATCGGCAGTTTCCACGGAGTCCATCACCACCACTGTCTCGACGGCAGTTTGCTCCTTAATGGAAAGGACTTTCTTTAGTTGATCCTCCGTAGAGACGACGACGACTTTGGCTCCGGAATCGTTGAGAATGTATGATGTCTGTTGGGCCGTCAACGTCGAGTAGATGGGCACAACTACGGCGCCCAGCAACAGACATGCGAAGTCTGTGACCGCCCACTCGTGCCGATTCTCACTCAAGATGGCTAGCCGGTCTCCCTTGGCGAGGCCCCGTCTGCTCAGCGCACGCGCCATGCCAACCACATTCCGGTAAAGCTCCTGCGAACTGATGGGAGCCCATTGGGATGCCTCGCGAACCAGCATTATCCGCTCGTGCCCGCGTTCTACGATTTCAAAGAAGACGTCATTCAGGGTCTGAGGTTTCATGGTCAGGGTTCCTCCTGACTCCGCGAAAGGGAAATGTTCCGCCGTCACTGGACGGCGGAACCAGGGGTTTTGTTTTCTACGTTTCCACTGCTTTGCCTATTTCAAATGGCCCCAACGAAAAGTCGGGCCCACGGAGAAACGGACATAGTTCTGCCTGGGTGTCAGTAGGTTGGAAAACAAGTGAGTATTCACCCAGTCAGCCGCGAACCGCATGCCGATCTTGCGAGACACGTTGAGGTCGAATCCGCCGCCCAGGCCGAAGAATAATTGCGTATCGGTCTGATGCGCCGCCGGAACTGGGATGTTCAGTAGCTGGAATAACAGCGGCAGTCTCCCCGGGAATGTAATATCTGCCTTCTCGTGAATCCCGCCGAAGCCCGGTCGCGCAAAAAACGTAACCTTCTCCCATTTACGCAGATAAAACTGCGGGCCGGCAGCAAAGGTGTACGTTTGTGATTTGATAGGGACGTGAATCGAGTTCGGGTTGATAGGACCAAACGGTGGCGGGACCTGTTGCAGCAGCGGCGCGTAGACCGTTTCGCCGCCGCCGATGGTGCCCGCGCCGCTTATAATGCCATCGCCCAGAATTCCGAAATCACCGCCGAGACCCAGCCAAGGTCTCACGGTGACGCCGAAGTCGGTTTCGAATCCGCGTTCTGTCAAGTTGCGGGCCGGGCTGATCATGTAGTCGAACCCGGTGAACAAGGTGTATCGGTTGATGTCGGTCTGCTGCGCCAATGCCGGCAGACAAATAAAGATCATAAGGCCGCAAAAAAGCCAACGTTTCATTAGCCCACCTCTTGAGGTTCTCACCTCGTCGAAATGGTCGCTTATAGGGGAGTGCGGCGACCGCGGGAAGAGAACGCCTAATTTCTTACAGAAAACGAGAAGGCTTGCAGTGATGCCCGTCACTGATGACGGGCGCATGCCTTGCGGGAGGCCGATTTCAGGGCTTGCCGTCAGGATCGGAAGTCAGAACGCGAACCTTCTTGTGAAGGGTGGACAGAGTGCAACGGGAATTCTGCGCAAACTCCTGCCACCAGTTCACCGCTATCGTGTCGCTGAGCGCCGCAGAGGAAGTGTGACGGTGATCACTGCGATGTTGCCGCACAAGTCCCATTATTCATTCGTTCCAATTGTCGTGAACGGTCCGATACACTAACAACGACATCTGAAAGCCAGTGCGCAGGAGGCCAAAAATGGACAGGAGCACAGAGTCGCCATGGAGTTGGGAAGAAGAAGCGGAGTTCAAGGCAGACCTCGAAGAAAGAGATGATGAATTTCTCCAGGGGTTGGTCGATATCGATGAGTTGATCGAAAGTGCCGTCGAGGACGGTGTAACTCGTTAATGCTGTGTTCGCTACGGCTCCCCAGTAGAACCACTCGAAGATCGCAGCCTGCGAAATATTTAGCCATGGCGGATGCTGCCATGGTTCGTCACTGGACCGCGCAGATCAACGCCAACGCCAACA
>Ga0209698_10003518_pt1 | contig 17421 bp, 10 predicted proteins | sample LitLauG_LLR_2012_FD_187203 | JGI IMG/M metagenome (GOLD analysis project Ga0209698, IMG submission 187203) | Freshwater sediment microbial communities from Pennsylvania, USA - Little Laurel Run_MetaG_LLR_2012 (SPAdes) (version 2) | ecosystem: Environmental > Aquatic > Freshwater > Creek >...
CACCGTCAGATAGTGCAAGACCGGGTGCCGCAGGCAAGAATTTACAAGATATGGAACATCCCGCAAGTTGGCACCGCGGAGTCCGACTATCTCGGACTCGTCACCAATTGTTTGAGCCAGGGAAAATCGTCCCGCTTTTACAAACGCCTCGTGTATGAAGACCAAATCGCAACCGAGGCAGCGGCTTTTACCGATGATCGCGAAATCAGCGGACAATTCTATGTACGAGCCACCGCGCGGCAAGGGCAAAGCCTCGCACAGGTGGAAAAGGAATTGGATGAAGAACTGGCGCGCTTTTTGAAAGATGGGCCGACACCGGCGGAACTGGAGCGGGTGAAGGCCCAGTACGAAGCGGGACTGACGCGAGGCATCGAACGCATCGGTGGTTTTGGCGGAAAATCGGACGTTCTTGCCGAAGGCCAGGTGTATCGCGGAACTCCGGAAGCCTACAAAATCTCGCTCAAGCGTGTGCAACTTGCAACTGCCGAAGATTTGCGTGCGGCGGCTCAGAAGTGGCTTTCCGACGGCGTCTACATTCTTGAAGTTGACCCGTTCCCCGAATACACGACGGCCGCGACGGGCGCTGATCGCAGTAAAGCCCCGGATACAGGAACACCTCCAGAATTGAAGCTGCCGAAATTACAGCGGACAACTTTGTCGAACGGCCTGAAGGTAATTCTTGCGGAGCGTCATGAGGTTCCGCTGGTGAACTTCACGCTGGCGGCGGATGCGGGATTCGCATCGGATTCAACCACGTCTCCTGGGACGGCGAATCTTGCGATGCAAGTGCTGACCGATGGAACGCAGTCACGGAATACTCTGCAGATCAGTGATGAATTGGAAACACTTGGCGCGACCGTGCGCGGGTACTCGAACCTTGATCTGTCGTTTGTGTCTCTCTCCGCCTTGAGCGCGAAGCTTGATCCATCTCTCGAACTGTATGCGGATGTGCTCTTGCACCCGTCGTATCCCGAGAATGAAGTGAAGCGCGAGCAGAAACTGGTGCTGGCAGGGATTGAGCGCGAGCAGAACACACCGACGACGCTCGGATCGAGGGTGCTGCCTGGACTGTTGTACGGTGCGGGACATCCGTACGGAAATCCGCTGACCGGTACGGGAACGAAGGAGAGTGCCGGCAAACTGACGCGGGAAGATCTGGTCAAGTTCCACGACACCTGGCTGCGGCCGAACAACTCGACGCTGATCGTGGTGGGCGACACGACCCTGAAGGAAGTCACACCGAAGTTGGAGAAGCTTTTCGCCGGGTGGAAGGGCGGCAACGTTCCAGCCAAGAATGTGAAGGCGGTTCCGATCGCGGCGAAATCGGCCGTGTATCTTATCGATAAGCCGGGCGCGCTGCAGTCCGTGATCTTTGCGGGAGTCCTGGCGCCCCCGCGGGCGAACCCGCAGGAGATCGCGATTGAAGCGATGAACGACAGCCTGGGCGGGACTTTCGGCGCGCGTCTGAACATGAACCTGCGTGAGGATAAACACTGGTCGTACGGTGTGCGATCGGTCCTGCGCGATGCGCGGTCCCAGCGTCCTTTCTATGCGGTGGCTCCGGTGCAGACAGATAAGACGAAGGAATCCCTGGCGGAGATGAACAAGGAATTCCGGGGAATTGTCGGCGACCACCCAGTCACAACTGACGAACTCTTGAAAATTCAGGCGAACGAAACGTTGAAGCTTCCCGGCTCGCGTGAAACACTGGATGCGTTGGGTCAGTCGATCGTCGATCTGGTGCAATTCGGCTTGCCCGACGATTACTACGAAACCTACGCAGGCAAAGTACGCGCGTTAAAGCCAGCCGATGTGAGTGCGGCGGCCAGGGAGATTGTGCGCCCAGACAATCTAATCTGGGTCATCGTGGGCGATCGCGCAAAGATTGAAGCAGGCGTACGCGAATTGAACCTCGGCGATTTCCGGCCGATGGACGTCAACGGAAAAGTGCAATAGCTGTTTAAGTAGCTGTTTTGAAGTTCGCGGCGGAGAGAAACGGAAACGTTTTCTCTCCGCCGATTTGTTAGGAGAAGAAGGCGGAGTCGCTCAACGAGAAGACCGCGTTCGAAAGATGAACAGAAATTAATTCATGAATCGAAATTAATGTGTTGTGAACTCTTGACTGTGCGTTAAGCTCTTGCGCACAAGAGAGGGGTCACCATGATGTGTTCCTCGAGGTTGCAAACCGTTTTTGCGTGCTTCTTTGCTCTGGTGCTTATCCACATTGCTGCAATCCAGGTGGACGTGCAAGCCCAGGTCGCGGGCGGAACAATTACCGGAACTCTGGCGGATTCGAGTGGGCGAGTCATCCCGAATGCTACCGTCTCCATCACGAACGTCGCCACCGGCATTAATCGCACTGTGACGACCAACGAGAATGGGATCTTCATCGCGCCGAACCTGTTGCCGGCCAGCTACGAGCTGACATTTACCGCGGCGGGATTCAAGACCGACGTAAGGCGCGGCATCGAGTTAACCGTCGGCGCGACTGTAACCTTGAGCGTGACCTTGCAGGTCGGCACTGTTCAAGAAACAGTGCAAGTGCAGAGTGAAGCTCCGGAAGTACAGCTCTCCACGTCCGACATCAGCGCGGTGGTCAACGCGACGACGGTTCGCGAGTTGCCTCTGAACGGCCGCAGTTGGACCGACCTGGCAACCCTGCAACCTGGAGTCGCCAGAATACAGACGCAACCCGACTTCTCCGCGGGTACGGATCGCGGCAACCGAGGGTTCGGTCAACAGTTGACCATATCGGGCGCGAGGCCGCAGCAGAACAACTATCGTTTGGACGGCATCAGCCTCAACGATTACGCGAACGGAGCACCTGGCAGCGTTCTAGGAGGGAGCCTGGGCGTTGACGCGATTCAGGAATTCTCCGTCCTCACCAGTAACTACTCGGCCGAGTATGGCAAAACATCCGGCGGTGTGGTTAACGCGATCACACGATCGGGAACCAACGCGTTTCACGGCAGCGGCTACGAGTTTGTTCGAAATAGCGCGCTCGACGCGAAGAACTTCTTCGACGATCACACTCTGCCCATTCCGCCCTACAAGCGCAACCAGTTTGGCGGAGCGGTCGGCGGGCCGATCTTCAAGAATCGAACGTTCTTTTTCGCTGATTTTGAAGCAAACAGAAGTTCGAAGGGCCTTTCGACGGTTGTAACCGTGCCATCGGCGGCTGCACGCATGGGAAATCTAACCGGCGGCACTGTAACGGTGGACCCCGCAGCAGCGGCTTACTTGACCTTCTACCCGATACCGACGCTGGCCAACACTAATGGCGACTTGGGAACCGTCACTTTCACCGCACAGCAGGTGGTCAACGAAAACTACTTCACCGGCCGTGTCGACCACAGAATCTCTGACAAGGATAGTCTCGTCGGTTCATATTTCTACGACAAGACGCCATACTCGTCTCCGGATGGGTTGAATAACGTTGAGTTCAATACTCTAACTGCAAGGCAGTTCGCGTCGTTGGAGGAAACTCACATATTTTCGCCGAGTTTCGCGAATTCGTTTCGCATCGGCGGCAACCATGAGGCAGTAAATAATAATCAGAGTCTGAAGGCAATCAATCCGGACGCTGCTAGGACGGATTTGGGGGTCGGTGGCACCGCATTTGCCGGGCGCGCCGCGTCTCAGGTTCTGATCGGCGGCGGTGTTACGGACTTTACAGGCGGAGTCGGAGGAAGCCCAACCTACTTTTACCACTGGAATTCGATTCAAGCTTACGACGACGCGTTCATCACGAAGGGCACCCACTCCATCCGCTTCGGGGTTGCGTTCGAAAAGATGATGCTCAACGCACTTGCCGATACTGATCCAAATGGAATTTGGCGCTTCACTGACCTGCAGGGTTTTCTTACCAACAATCCAACAAAGTTCCAAGGTGGAATTGCCAGCACTCTCTCCCCGCGCAATATTCGCCAGAGCATTTTCGCTACCTACCTGCAGGACGACTGGCACCTGCGACCGAATCTCACCGTGAATCTCGGCCTGCGCTACGAGATGTCCACAGTGCCGTCAGAAACCAGCGGTAAGTTCGCAAATCTTCGAAACCTGTCGGACCCGTTGCCCGTATGCGGCAGAGTGCCGGCGTCGGGAGGCTGTGCAAGTGCTGGTTCGTTCTTTAACAACCCCACGACCAAGAATTTTGAGCCACGTGTAGGGTTTGCATGGGATGTATTCCACAACGGCAAAACCGCCGTGCGCGGCGGAATCGGTATGTTTGATGTTCTGCCACTGCCGTACCAGTTCGTACTGCTAACTACCCAGGCGGCTCCGTTCTTTTCCTATACCGCACTCAACAACCCGGGACAGGGTATGTTCTACAACTTCGGCGGCCAGAATATGACCTTCCCCGCGAATACTTTGCGTTCCACCTATATTCAGCATCCCAAGCGAGACTACGTCATGCAGTGGAATCTCAACCTGCAGCAGCAACTGACCCCAACTCTCGCGGCGATGGTTGCTTACGTTGGATCGCGTGGCGTCCATCAACCTTTCCGGGTCGACGAAGCGGATTTTGTCCTTCCCACCAAGACACCTTACGGATACCTCTTCCCGCAAGTGGATGCCAATGGCAACCTGCTGCAGGGGCCAAATGCCGGCCAACAGCCATCTCCTATCAACCCGGCATTTGGATCAGTTCGGGGAATGTTTTACGAGGGGCACTCTTACTACAATGCTCTCGAAGCGCAGTTGGCCAAGCGAATGAGCCACGGGGTTCAAATGCAGGGCGTCTTCACCTGGGCAAAGAGCATGGACACCAGTTCAGCGTCGGTTGCCGGTGACACGTTCGGCAACTCGATTTCCAGTCTCTCCTGGTTCGACTTGCGATTGAGTCGAGCTCTTTCCGACTTCAACGTCGGTCGCACTTTGGTTCTGAACGGCACATGGGAAGTTCCGACACCGAAGTCGATAACGTCGGCACCGGAAAAGTTCGCTCTGAGCGGATGGCAACTGGGCCTGATCTTTACCGCCAGCGATGGGATTCCGTTTACTCCAACGTGGGGGACCGGGTCTGATCCCCAATACACTCTCAGCAGCGACGATTGGGCTTACGTAAACCGGTTAGGTGGACCCGGCTGTAAAACGCTTACGAATCCCGGCCATCCCAGCAACTACATCAAATACAATTGCTTCGCGGTCCCCACGGCACCCAACCAGGCCTTCTGGAACGCGAACTGTGATCCAGCGCCGCCCAGCTTAGGTGCACCGCTCGCGCCGGGCGATTTGAGATGCTTCAATCTGCGCGGCAACGCCGGACGTAACATTTTGATCGGACCGGGCGTGACCTCACTCGACTTCTCCTTATTCAAGAATAACTACATCAAGAGGATTTCGGAGGTCTTCAACGTGCAGTTCCGCGCGGAGATCTTCAATATTCTTAACCATGCAAACTTCGCTCCTCCCATCACTCCCACAAACACCGATATCTTTGACGGCACAGGTGCACTGTCGGGTGGTGTGGGCCAACTGACCAGAACCACAACTAGCCCGCGCGAGATTCAGCTTGCGCTGAAAGTAGTTTTCTAGCGTTCTCGCAAAGGGTGCTTTGTGGACAGCAAGGATCGACATGGAGAAAGAAGATGCGAGACCAGTCTGCCGGGCCTAACCCGGCGGAACTGGTTGCAGCAGGCAGCATGGATCTCCGCGGCAGCAGCCCTTCCCCAGATCGCCTTCGCTGCCGCGGAGGATGCTAGCCCGGCTGTCAGTCCGGTGATGGAAAAGCTCAGCGCTTACATGGCTGAGGCTCGCAACCGGGCGCTGCCCGAGAATGTTGCGCGGGAAACGGCGCACCACATTCTCGACACTATCGCCGCTATGGTGTCGGGCTCCGAACTTCTTCCTGGACGCATGGCGATCGACTTCGCGCGTAGCTACGGCGGAGAGAAGACTGCCACGGTCGTTGCCTCAAAGATTCTTTGTGGGCCGATCGAGGCGGCGCTCGCGAACGGACAGTTGGCTCACTCGGACGAAACTGATGACGATTTCACCACTGGTGGAGCGCATCCTGGCTGCGCCGTCGTTCCTGCGGCGCTGGCCACGGGCGAGCAATTTGGAATCAGCGGCACGCATTTCGTCCGAGCCGTCGCGCTCGGTTATGACGTTGCCATGCGGGCGATGAAGACTGTCGGCCCGGGAATGAAAGAAACGCATCCTTTAGTCGGCACCATGGGCGCGACTGCGGCGGCCGGATGTGCTGCGAGTCTCTCAGCGCAACAGATGCGCTGGCTGTTCGATTATGCCGCGCAGCAGGCGGGCGCGGGCATCGGTTCGTGGCGCCGCGATACCGAGCACATCGAGAAAGCCTTCGTCTTTGGCGGGATGGGTGCGCGCAACGGCGTCAACTCCGCCTTGGTGGTTCATTCGGGTTGGACGGGAGCCAACGACGTTCTCTCCGGCTCTAACAATTTCGTGGAGTCCTACAATCCGAAAGCTGATCCCGCGGGGATGATCGATCAACTCGGCGAGCTTTACGGCGTGGTGCAGACGACCATCAAGAAATGGACGACCGGTGGCCCCATCCAGGCGCCGCTCGACGCTCTCGAAAACATCCGCAAGCGCCAGCCATTCGAGGCCGATCAGGTGAAGCAGGTTGTGGTGCGCGCCGCGACCAGCGCGGCGTACACCGTCAACAACCGCGACATGCCGGATATCTGCCTGCAACACCTGGTGGCGGTGATGCTGGTCGACAAGACAGTTTCGTTCAAGGCGGCCCACGACAAGGCGCGCATGCAGGACCCGGTGGTTCTACGCGAGCGCGCCAAGGTGCAACTCGTTCCGGATGCGGAACTCGAGAAGCTGATCCCGGTACGAGTCGCGATTGTGGAGGTCACGCTGAACGATGGCAAGGTGCTCAGCGAGCGCGTTGAGCACGTGCGTGGAACTCCGGAAAACCCGATGAGCCGCGAGGAAGTGGTCGCGAAGGCGCGCGAGCTAATGACGCCCGTTCTTGGCGCGGCAACGTGCTCCACATTGATCGAGAGAGTGCTGGCGCTCGACGGAGTTAAAGATGTGCGAGACCTCCGCCCCCTTCTCCAGGGAAGATAGCCGCGTCAATGCTCTTGTTGCACATTGAAGGAATGCGAGTATGCCGGTAACTAAGAACGCGAAACTGCTATGGCTCTTCGTTTGCGCTGTCGGATTATGTTCTGGCACAAATGGGCAGAGCGCACCGGCGTCGCCGAATGGAAAAATGAGCCCGTCTCCTATGCAGGCCCCTTCTCTCGACTACGAATTCTTTAAGACGAAGGTGCAGCCCGTCTTCCTGAAACAGCGCGGCGAGCACGCCCGTTGCTATGGCTGCCACATCCTGTCGAACCGGATTCTTCGCCTCGAGCCATTGTCGCCAGGAAGCACTGATTGGAATGACGAGCAAACGCGCAAGAATTTTCAGAGCGCGCTGGAGGTTGTCAATTCCGAGGATCCTGCGGCCAGCAGACTGCTACTTCATCCGCTCGCGCCTGAAGCCGGTGGCGATCCGTTTCATTCCGGCGGCCGGCAATTCGCGTCTCAGGATGAACCCGACTGGAAAGTGATGGCGGAATGGGTGGGCGTCATCCGGAAGGAACCGCCTCCGCCACCGTCGACGCTCATCTATGTGACCAGCAGCGCGGGCGAGACGATCGACGCGATTGATCCGGCGACAAACAAGGTTGTGCAAGTGATTCATGGAATCGAGTTGCCCCATGGCATCGCGCTTTCTCCTGACGGCACGAGGATCTACGTCAGCAATGAAGCGGAGAGTGTGCTCGATGTCGTCGATCGGAACACCGGGGAAATTCTAAGCAAGGTGTCGCTCAGCGGGCGGCCCAACAATCTCACGATCACGAAAGATGGTTCGCTGGTGCTGGTCGGCATTCGCGTGAAGTCGGGAGCCCTGGATGTGATCGACACGACATCACTCAAGAACATCAAGAGTATTCCGGTGGATGGGCCGGTTCATAACGTGTATGTCACGCCCGACAGCAAGTTTGTGGTCAGCGGTTCGATCGAGAGTAAAGCGGTCAGCGTTGTCGATCTTCAAACCCAGCAGATGGCCTGGGAAGTGAAGTTCGACCGTCCCGTGCGACCGATGGCCTTCGACACGAATCCCGATGGGTCGACTCGCCGCATTTTTGTTCAACTATCGACTGTTCACGGATTCGCCGTGGTTGACTTCGCCAAGCGGGCCGAGGTCGCGAGGATCAAGCTACCCGAGCAACCCTCCGGTTTTGGAGTCGCTGAGGGGCGAGCGGGGATTCCGTCCCACGGTCTCGGAGTAGCTCCCGATGGGAAGTCGTTGTGGATCGACAGCACGCTGGCGAATTCCGTATACGAATACTCACTTCCCGATCTCAAGTTGATCGGACGCGCTGCACTGCCCGAGGTTCACCCCGCCAATCACGCGCCCACTGGAGCGATCCCCGACTGGGTGGCATTCACGCCCGACAGCAAGTTTGTGTATGTGGCGGACTCCGCGCTGCGAATGGTGTCGGTGATCGACGCCCAGACTCTAAAGGAAGTAAAGCAAATCCCCGTGGGAGAAGTTCCGAAGCGGATGAGCACTCTGGTTCTGCACTAAACACGCTCTGTGGGTGGCAGTACGAATACGAACGCGAAAGCGAAATATGGCCGACCAGGTTGCCGCTTCTCCGGAAGACGGAAATATCGGGTCCTCGTCCGCCACCTCTGGGGTTGGGCTGCGCGCCCGGCATCGCATTGCGAAACGGTTGCTGCCGTTTCTGATGGTGCTGTATGTCATCGCTTTCCTCGATCGGATGAACATCGGCGCTGCGGCTCTCCAGATGCCACACGATCTGGGGTTCAATCCGACGGTGATCGGGTTCGGAGCCGGGATTTTCTTTTTCGGCTACTTTCTACTGGGGTTCCCGGGCGCGTTGATCGCAGAACGGTGGAGCGCCAGCAAGTTGATGGGTTGCATCATGATCGGATGGGGCCTGGTCACGGTGTTCATGGCCTTCATTCACACTGCGCCGCAGTTCTACGCTGTGCGCTTTCTGGTCGGAGCGACCGAATCCGGGTTCTTCCCCGGGGCAATTGTCTACATGACCCACTGGTTCCGCTACGAGGACCGGGCCAAGGCGGTGGCCTTCTTCTATGCCGCTAATCCTCTCTCGTACGTCATTGGTTCGCCGCTGGCGGGTGTACTGCTCGGGCTTTCATGGCTGGGAATGAGGGGTTGGCGGTGGCTCTTCATCCTGGAGGGCATTCCGGCTGTGTTGTTCGGGATCATTACACTGTTTTACTTGACCGATTGGCCGCACCTGGCGAAATGGCTTCCGCAGGATGAGAAAGCCTGGATCACCGAACAACTGCATCGAGAGAAAGAAGCCAAGCAGCGAGTGCGCGCCTACAGCATCTGGGAAGCGCTGCGCCATCGCGACGTAGTTTTGCTGTCTCTCTGTTATTTCTGTGCGATGACCGGAAGTTATGGCATTGGGTTCTGGTTTCCGACGATCGTGAAACGCCTGTCGGGCCTGAGCGATCTCAAAGTAACCCTGATCGGTGCTCTTCCGTACGTCGCTGCGATTGTTGTGCAGCAAGCCAATGGATGGCACTCCGATCACACGCGTGAGCGTCGGTGGCATGCGGCCTTGCCGGTGCTGCTCTGCTCGTGTGGGCTTGCCTTCGCGGTATATTTCGGCGCCAACCCAGTTCTTTCGATCGTCCTCCTCATCGGTGCGGGTGGTGTTTTCTATGGCTTCCAGCCCGTGTTTTGGGCAGTGCCAACGCTTTTCCTCGGAGAATCTGCGGCCGCCGCTTCGATCGGCCTGATCAACTCCGTGGGCAACCTCGGCGGTTTCGTGGGACCGATGGTGATGGGATACCTCGCCAACCGCACGCATAGCTTTGCTGCCGGACTCTGGTACCTCGTAGGCAGTCTCATTACTGCGGGGATACTCATGCTCGTTGTAGGCGTGGGCCGCAGGCCGGGCGACGCTGCTGTCTAGCGGACGGGCAAGTTCTTCGAATGAGGCGAATTGTTTTTAATGTTCGATTAATGCGTACTTCATGTTGCTCGTCAGTAATGTAAGAGCGCGTTTTGGTGGTAGCGCAACCATAGTTACCGTCTTGTTTTTCAATACTGGAGGTAAAGGTGAATCAATCAAGAATAATGCTGTTCTCCGTTGTCTTCTTGGCGCTCGCGGCTGGACTTTGGGCTCAACAAAAACCGACGCTGGAACTTGCTCAAACCACACCGTTGCCAGAACTCAAGGATGGCGATTTCGACCACTTGACTCCGGACGTCGCGGGTAACCGGCTTTTCGTCACGGCAGAAGAGAATGAGAAAGTTCTGGTGTTTGATCTCAAGACGAACAAACTGATCCACACCATCAGCGACCTCAAGGCGCCGCATTCGATGCTTTATCGGGCGGACCTGAAAAAGCTCTTTGTAGTCGACGGCGATCTGGGCGAGATCAAGATCTACGAGACCGACGCCTATAAGCCCGTCGGAAGCATCAAGCTGAAGGAAGGTGCGGATGCCAGCGCCTATGATCCTTCGACCAAATGCCTTTACGTGGTGAACGGCGGCAAGGATGCCAAACTGCCCAACGCCTATATCAGCGTTGTGGACATCGATGCCGGCAAGGTCGTCGCCGAGATGAAGATTGACTCTAACGATGTGGAAGGCATGGCGATTGAAAAAGCAGGACCGCGTATCTTCGTCGTGATCCGCGGAAACAATGCCGTTGAGGTCTTTGATCGCACCAGTCGTAAGTTGCTGGCAACGTGGTCGATTGCGGCGGACGGCAAGAAGCCTACGGCGATTGCTTATGACGAAGGCGGCCACCGGCTATTTGTTGGCCCTCGTGATCCTGGCAAGCTGATTGTGCTGGATACCGATTCGGGCAAGGTTGTAGCCAGCATGCCAGCCGCGGCCATGGTTGATGACATGGCTTACGACGCTCAGCGCAAGCGGGTCTACTACGCGGGAACGATGGTTCTCGACGTGTTTCAGCAAACCGATCCCGATCACTATGAAGCGATCGCTCACGTCCCAACCGCATTTCGGGCGAAGACAGGGGTACTAATCCCGGAACTAAACCTGTTCTATCTGGCAGTGCCCCACCACGAGAAGAATTCCGCCGAACTGCGTGTTTACAAGGTGCTTCCGTAGGCGGGCTGGGCAAGATCGTCAAACATAAACGGACGCTATTCCGAAGTGGGGATAGCGTCCGTTTTGTGTTTTGGGGTTTGCTTTGTCTGGTGCAAGTGCTAGATCTAAGCTGACACCGTCGCAACCTCGGCGGCAATTGCCTTCCCCATGTCCTCAGTGTTGGCCTTACCGCCAATATCCGGTGTAAGCGGATCGCGACGCGCAAGAACTCTGAATGTGGCGGCTTCGACCGCGCGAGCGGCCTTCTTCTCGCCGAGGTGATCCAGCATCATGGCTCCCGACCAGATTTGCGCAATTGGGTTGGCGATTTTTTTTCCGGCGATGTCGGGCGCTGATCCGTGGACTGGTTCGAACATGGAAGGGTATTCGCGCTCCGGATTCAGATTGGCAGAGGGAGCGAGTCCCATCGATCCCACAACAGCGGCGCCGAGGTCGGAGAGAATGTCTCCAAAAAGATTGGAACCCACCACCACATCAAAATAGTTGGGGCGGCTGACGAAGTGCGCCGACAGGATATCAATATGGTATTGGTCGGTTTTGACGTTGGGATATTTTTTTGCGACCGCCGCAAAACGCTCATCCCAGAACGGCATTGTGAACACGATGCCGTTCGATTTGGTCGCGGACGTCACGTGACTCTTGCGGGACTGTGCTAGCTCGAAGGCATAGTTAATGATCCGGTCACAACCTTTTCGGGTGAACACGGTCTCTTGAATGGCCATTTCGAGATCGGTGTTCTTGTGCAGACGGCCACCCACTTCGGAGTATTCGCCCTCGTTGTTCTCGCGGACGATGAGGAAATCAATTTCTCCTGCTTTGCGCCCGCTGAGCGGGGTCGAGACGCCTTCCAGCAGCCGTATGGGCCGCAGATTCACATACTGGTTGAATGCCCGGCGGATTGGAATCAACAACCCCCAGAGTGAAATGTGATCGGGAACCCCCGGGTATCCCACGGCGCCGAGGAAGATTGAATCGTAAGGACGGAGCTGTTCCAGACCATCCTCCGGCATCATCCGTCCGGTCTTTCGATAGGTCTCGCAGCTCCAATCGAAATGCTGCCACGTGAATGAAATGTCAAACCGCCGTGCCGCCGCTTCCAGCACTCGAATGCCTTCCGGAACCACTTCACGGCCGATGCCGTCGCCTTCAATGACCGCTATTTTGTAATTCTTCAAGTTCCCTCGAATCGTTTTATTTCAGTTCGTTCTTGTAGACTTGTCCGCCCTTCATCACGAACTTCACCCGCTCAAGTTCCGTGATGTCGGTAGTTGGATCTCCTGTCACTGCGACGACGTCGGCAAACTTTCCTGCTTCCAGCGATCCAATGCGGTCCTGCCATCCCATAAGCTGCGCAGCCCCAGTGGTTGCTGCGAGGATAGCCTGCGTCGGTGTCATGCCGAACTTCACCATATACTCGAATTCTTTGGTCTGGCTTCCATGAGGGAAGGGGCCGGCGCCGGAGCCGAACGCGACTTTGACTCCTTGCGCAACCGCTTTTGGAAAGCTGCGTTCCGAAACCTCCGCCACGCTGTGTCCGTGATATTTCTTCTCGTTCTCCTCACGGTCAAGCTGGTAATGATACAGCGTCGGCACCAGGTAAATGTTCTTCTGGATCATCAGCTTGATTTCGCCGTCATCAAGATCGACGCCGTGTTCAATCGACTCCACGCCCGCATTGATGCAATTGTGCAGACCTTCGCCGCCAAAGGCATGGCACGAAACCTTGTGTCCTCTGCGGTGAGCCTCGTCCACGATCGCGTTCACTTCTTCGGCGGTGAAGGTTGGCGGGACATCCATTTTCCCGTCTTCGGTAAATTTGAACTGGTATGCCGCATACAACTTGATCCAGTCCGCGCCATGGGCGATCTGCTCACGCACGGCTAGGCGGGCGGCCCACGGAGAATCCACCACCTGCAGCGTCATCGGCAGGTCCAACTCCTGGGAGTAGCCGTTCATCAGGAAGCCACCTGTCGCTTGCAGGCCGCGCGTGGAAACCTGCATCCGAGGACCAGTCACGATGCCACGATTGATGGCATTACGCAGATCCACGTCACTGTACATCGCGCCCAACGTCTTGAGATCGCGAAGCGTGGTGAAGCCCGCCATCATGTCTTTTTGTGCATTCGCAAGCGCGGTCAAGGTGCGGTACTGGTAGGAGTCATGAAGAAACTGCTCCTCGAGATCAGGACCGTTGCCAAAGACGTGAGTGTGCGCGTCAATCAATCCCGGGAGAACAGTGGCGTGGCTCAGATCCACGACCTCAGCGCCCGCAGGCACTTTCACGCGCTCCGCGGGGCCAACCTCGGTGATGCGATCTCCATGGACCAGCACAACTTGATTGCTGATCAACTTCTCGGTCTTCGTATCGAAGAGCCGTCCGGCGCGAATCGCGGTCCAATGATCGGGTGAGGGGGGTTGGGCGCCGGCACAAGCGCTCGCAATCAGCAAAAGCAACGGAGCCGCAAAGCATCTCTTCAACATAGCGGCATCGATGCTCTTCCCCGAAGATTAAGGTCGAATGAAGGCCAAATGAAACTTCGTTCAGACGGACTTGATCGGGGACCGTACCTGTTTCTGAACAACTTTTCATTCTCGCTTTCTTTGGGATTAATGTTGTGAGAGCAATGTGGTAAGAGACGAACAACAATGCGGATATTGCTGGTCGAAGACGAACCGAAAGTATCGACTTTCGTCGCGCGCGGGTTAATGGCGGAGCGATTCGCGGTCGACGTCACGGCGGATGGCCAAGCCGGGCTTGAACTGGCGACAACGTACAGTTATGACCTGGTGATCCTCGATCTGATGCTGCCGAAAATGGACGGCACACAGGTCTTGCGCCGTCTCCGCAGCCAGAATGTTAACGTACCGGTTATGATTCTTACTGCTCGCGATGCGGTCGCCGACAAAGTGGGCAATTTCGAGGCGGGAGCGGATGACTACCTCACGAAGCCATTTGCCTTTGCCGAATTGCTGGTGCGAGTCAAGGCGCTGCTTCGGCGCGGACCGGTCAGTCGCAGCAGTGTGGTCCGTGTCGCAGACTTGGAACTGGATCGACTGTCGCAACAGGTGAAGCGTGCCGGCAATCGGATTGATCTGACCTCCAAAGAATATTCTCTGCTGGAATATTTGATGTCAAATGCGGGACGGGTTCTGTCGCGAACCATGATTATCGAACACGTGTGGGATCAGAGCTTCGACGGTATCACCAATATTGTGGATGTCTATGTGCGACACCTCCGCAGCAAGGTGGACGACCCCTATGAACGCAAGTTGATTCGTACCGTTCGCGGCGTCGGATACAGCATCGGTACCGGAGGACAGTCGTGAACACCCGATCGCTGCGCTTCCGCATCACGGCATGGTATGCAGCACTCCTGGCGGGAGCTTTGCTTATTTTTGGAGTTTCAGTTTACCTCGGACTCGAGCGCTACCTGAACTGGAATCTCCAAAGAACGCTGAACGCCGATTGCCGGACGATCGCGACACAATTGCTTGCCCAACATCCTTTCAAGCGGCCGAATTGGCTCGAAACTGAAATCGAAGAGGCTTATTCGCCCGAGGTGAATGGCCACTTTTTCCGCGTGATTCAGGAAGGAGTGGGAGTGGTTTACCTATCCGGGGCTCCGAAGGACGCATCGTTCGATGTGTCTCGAGTTCCACTGCCTCGTGCCGAGGAAAAGAGCGGTCAGCGGAAAGTCCTGGCGGGTGAGGGACGTCAGCTACTGATCGATGCCTTGGAGTTCACGACGCCGGACGGCGTTCGATACGTCGTCGAAAGTGGAGTGCCGTACCGCCAGATCGAAGTTGTGCTCCACGGGCTGCTCCTGACGTTCGCCATCTACATGCCTTTAATCATTTCTCTTGCCGTGATCAGCGGTTACTGGCTGATGCGGCGGTCGCTGCAACCGGTCGACGAGATCACGAAAAGGGCAGAAGGAATCACCTCCACCAATCTCAGCCAGCGGCTGCCGGTGATCCGGACCGGCGATGAACTCGAAAGACTTTCGATTTCCCTTAACCGAATGATCGAACGACTGGATGACGCATTCGAGCACATTAACCGTTTTTCCGCCGACGCTTCGCACGAACTACGGACACCGCTGACGATTCTGCAGTTGGAGCTCGAGAGTATCGCGGAGAGCCAGCCTTTGAACTCGGTACCGAATGATCAAATCGGCAGCGCTCTCGAAGAGACGCATCGCATGTCGCACATCGTCGAAAGCCTGCTGGCGATCTCCCGACTCGACGCGGGCGAGGTCAAGATGGACAAGACGCGTCTGGACCTAGGCCAGTTGGCCGCGTCGACGGCAGAGCAAATGCGACTGTTAGCGGAGGAAAAAGGGATACTGTTCCGCTGCAACGTCGAAGACAATATCTATGTTGAGGGAGACCGTTCACGCCTGCAGCAAGTGGTGGTCAATCTGGTAGCCAACGCGATCAAATACACTCCGGAAGCCGGACAAGTCGCGGTCAGTGTTCGCCGAGAGGAACGTACCGCTGTTCTAGAGGTTTCCGACAACGGCGAGGGCATACCGGCCCATGCTCTTCCCCACGTCTTTGAGCGTTTCTACCGCGCGGACAAGGCGCGTTCCCGCAATTCGGGCGGGGCAGGTCTCGGCTTGGCGATTGTAAAAGCCATCTGCACCGCACATGGTGCCGAAATCAAAGTATCCAGTCAGGAAGGCCACGGGAGTCGTTTCACAGTCGAGTTGCCGCTTATAGATGTTCCCGCAGCTAAACTGGTAGAGCCCGCGCGTTGAGCTTCTAATCGTGACTGGGCCAGAAAAACATCGGGAGGTCATTTAAATCTGGTGGCGGCGGTAGGACTCGAACCTACGACCTACGGATTATGAGACCGTCGCTCTAACCACCTGAGCTACACCGCCACGGTTGAAAAGAAAGGACTTACTTACATCTTACCAAAAACACTAGAGCACACTTGCCTGCCATGAAGCTGATCGGAGGGCAGCATGAGGTGACACCAACGCGGCCACGTCTCTAAGCACTACGAGGCTTTCAACCTTAAATATTACACTACCGAAATCGTCGGCGGCCAGCCAAACGGAGGTGCGGCATTCGCCCCGCGATCCGATGGCGCATTTGCAGACCGTTACTGGCCTCGCCCATGCACCCCCCGCGGTGACCTGCATCACTGCGACTCTGAATCATCCGCTGCAAGGTATAGGGGGATGTATCACTGTGTGGAGCCGCGAACTTGCCTGGACGCTTTCGGGGGGCTCTTAGCCGTCGGAATAACGAGAATCGGATTCGAATCGTCCATTACTACATACCTGTTTCCCGCCACGTTCGTAGCCCTGGTAGTGATTTTCATTGTGTGGCAATTGCAGCGTCGTGAGTATCGGCGTACCTGCGAGGCATTGAAGCAAAGGGCCGAGATGGCGCGGCGGCTCGAGCATGAGCGTGATCAGGCTCGAAAAGAAGTCTTTCGCCGCCTGCACGAGGACCGTGAGTTGCAAAAGGAGAAATTCCAGTTCCAAGCGCAACTTGCCGAATACGAAAAGTACTCCACACTTGCTCAACTGGCGCTGGGTGCTGCACATGGAATCAATAATCCACTGCTCGGTATCCTGTCTCACCTGGAGCTGGAGCTAAAGAGTACCAAGGACTCCGACCAACGCTGGGAAGTCGAACAGTGTATCGCCGGCACCAAGCGAATTGCGGCGACTTTGAGCGGACTGGTCAATTATGCCCGTCCAGGCCCTCTGGTACTGAGCTATCTGAGCCTGCATCGCCTGGTTAGTGACACGCTCAGCTTTCTCGAAGGTCAGCCGGCGCTAAGAGGCAAACGGGCGGTGAACCAGGTTCCCGAGGACTTGCCTCGCATCCTGGTGGATTCGAATCAGCTCTCTCAGGTATTGATGAATTTGCTCATCAACGCAGCTCAAGCGACACCCGACGGTGGAAGCATCACGATTTCGGCGGCTGAGCTCGCAGCTTCCAACAGCATCGAAATCCGTGTCAGCGACACCGGGTGCGGCATTCCGCCTGACATCATGCCGCATGTTTTTGAACCTTTCTTCACGACCAAGCAAGGCAAAGGCACGGGACTCGGACTCAGCATCAGCCGGACGTACGTTCGGAGAAACAAGGGCGAAATTTACATCGACAGCGTGTTGAAACAAGGGACCACCGTGACTATCAGACTGCCCATACGGCAGGAGGAGTCGCACAAAGACAAGGAAGAATCCGAGGTGGTTGCGTAAGGTTTCCGCAATGAGCCAGGTATCCGTGGCCGAGCCAGAACAGCGCCGTGGTCCAACCCGTGAGATAAC
>Ga0209698_10003519_pt1 | contig 17419 bp, 17 predicted proteins | sample LitLauG_LLR_2012_FD_187203 | JGI IMG/M metagenome (GOLD analysis project Ga0209698, IMG submission 187203) | Freshwater sediment microbial communities from Pennsylvania, USA - Little Laurel Run_MetaG_LLR_2012 (SPAdes) (version 2) | ecosystem: Environmental > Aquatic > Freshwater > Creek >...
CTTCCCGGAGCCCGACTCGCCGACCAACCCCAGCACTTCGCCCGCTGCGACCGAAATACTTAGATCGCAAACCGCGGTGAGTCGCCGTGCGGGAACGGTTGCAGCCGGCTGGCCGTTAAAATCAATGTTCAAATGGCGGATTTCGAGAAGCGGGGGCACGGTGTCATGTTAGCAGCGCCGCTCGCGGGAGGCGCAGGCCTACTGCCCCAGAATCAGTGGCAGCCCGTTCTTGCTGTTGCCGATGACCACCACTTTTGAGTTAGCGCTCTTGGCCAGGTTCTCGGTCGCTTCGATGCCTTTCCATTCCAGCAGCGACGGTGTGATCCCCTGGGCTACGATTTGCTGGAAGTCGCGCACGCCGGCGGCCTCAATCCGTTTGCGTTGCGCCTCCTGCGTTTCCTTTTGCAGGCGGAAGTTCATGGCCAGCGATTCCTGCTCGGCCTGCTGCTTGGCCTCAATGGCAGCCTTCAGCGTGGCCGGCAGCTGGACGTCGCGGAGCAGCACATTCTCCACCGTCAAGCCGCGCTTGCTCAACTCCGAAGTGATCTGATCGTAAACCTGCTTCGCCACCATTTCGCGCTCCCCGGTGTAGAGGGCGTTGGCGCTATGCGACGCAGTGGCTTCGCGAATGGCCGATCGCAACGTCGGCTCGACCACCAGGTTCTCGTAATCGGCCCCAATTTTCTGGAAAACCTCGGCCGATCGGTCAGGATTGAGGTGATAGATCAGCGAAGTATCCAGGCTCATCATCAAGCCTTCGCTGGATGGCACATTCGCCGATTCTTTGATCGTTTGGGTCTGGACCGACATTTCGTTGTTGGTCTTGAGCGGGTTGATGAGGTGAATGCCTTCACCCAGTGTCTCGCCTGTAACCCTGCCGAACAAAGTGAGCACGCCGACATGGCCCGTGGCAACTCGGGTCACCGAGTTGAACAGGAGGATGAGAAGCAGCAGCCCGGCGAGGGCCAGTCCCACGATGCGAATGGCGCTTCCGCCGTTCACGTTTATTACCTTGCCTCGATCCGGATCGAAGATCGTCATGACAGTTTTCTCCGCTGGCGATTGTAGAGTGGGGCGACGCCTGGCATAAGTACCTTTTGTTGGAACCAGTTTGCGCAATCCTGTCTGCCCATGTGAAGTGGCTGAATCGTCGCCCTCAGGTGGCGCATCCTTTACACTGATAGGGCTATGAACCAGATTCACATACCCACGCCGTTGCGGCAGTATGCCCAGAAGCAATCCGTAGTTGAGGTCAGCGCTGCCACCGTCGCCGAGGCTATGCGGGCGCTGATAGCGCTGCATCCTGATCTAAAGAAACACCTTTACACCGAAGCTGGCGCCCTGCGGTCCTTTGTGAACGTTTACGTGAATGACGAGGACGTACGCCATCTGCAAAAAGAGGCGACAACCCTGAAAGACGGTGATATTATAGCGATCGTGCCCTCCATTGCCGGGGGCGCTTGTTGAGCGGGTTATCCCATATGGTTTCGCGAACCAACCCGAACCTCCCCATGCGCTGTTGTTGTCCCTCCTGTCGCTAGCGCCTTATTAAGCTCTTCCCCAACAATATTTTAGGCTTTTCAGTGAGGACGTTATGGCTACCGCAATTGATCCCGTAACCGAAGTTAGTTTGAGCAAGGACGAAATTCTGCGCTACTCGCGCCATCTGATCATGCCTGAGGTCGGGATGGAGGGGCAGCAGAAGCTTAAGGCGGCGCGGGTGCTGTGTATTGGCACGGGAGGACTGGGATCGCCACTGGCCCTGTACCTGACAGCGGCCGGGGTTGGTACGATCGGCCTGGTCGACTTCGACGTGGTCGATGTGACCAACCTACAGCGGCAGATCATCCACTCCACGGACGACGTGGGGCGTAAGAAGCTGGATTCGGCGGCCGACAAGTTGCTCGCGCTCAACCCATATTTGAATTTGCAACTGTTTGACACGCGATTGAGCAGCGAAAACGCGCTCAACCTGTTTCGCGAGTTCGACATCGTTGCCGATGGTACCGACAACTTCCCCACCCGCTACTTGGTCAACGACGCCTGCGTGCTGACCGGTAAGCCCAACGTGTACGGCTCAATTTTTCGTTTCGAAGGCCAGGCCAGCGTTTTCGCCACCGAAGATGGCCCGTGCTATCGCTGCTTATATCCAGAACCGCCTCCTCCGGGCCTGGTTCCGTCCTGCGCAGAGGGCGGCGTACTGGGTATTCTTCCGGGCCTGGTGGGGGTTATGCAGGCCACCGAGGTCATCAAACTGATTCTCGGCGCTGGCGACCCGCTGATTGGACGGTTGCTGCTGATTGACGCTCTGGCCATGAAGTTCCGTGAATTGAAGCTGCGCAAGAATCCTGACTGTCCAGTCTGCGGCACGCACCCGACCATCACCGAACTGATAGACTACGAAGAATTTTGCGGCATTCGAGGAGAGGAGAAACCGGTGCAAAACGCAAACGCGGATATGCCGGTGGAAGAACTGAAGCGTCGTCTGGATGCGGGCGACGATCTTTTCATCCTGGACGTGCGCGAGCCGCATGAATACCAAATCTGCAACCTTGGCGGATACCTGATTCCGTTGAACGACCTGCCCAAGCGCGTGAGCGAACTTGACTCCAGCCGCGAGATTGTGGCCCATTGCAAGATGGGCGGGCGCAGCGCCAAGGCAGTCGATTTCCTGCGACAGGCTGGGTTTACTAAAGTCCACAACCTGGCGGGCGGAATTAATGCCTGGGCTGATCGCGTGGATCCGAAAGTGCCAAAGTACTGAAGGCAGTTCCCGGTTCTCATTTGCTAGTTCCCAGGTTCAGTTTCAAAAAAGGAGCGCGAAAGCGCTCCTTTTTGTTACCGTTGCGTCTTCGTGAAACACGTTGGACCCGCGGAGTCCGCTGATGGCGTTATCGCGGACTCAACTGTCACCGAAAATGTTCCTCTGTGGCATTTGTGTCTGATGGGATAATTACGTTCGTTCCGTGCAGGAGGCTACGTGACATTTCGTTTTCGTACCGTGCGCCGTGCAGTCGGATTCACGGCGACAGGATTCGTCGTCGTGGTGATTTTCAGCCTGGCTGGATTGCTAATCGCCTCTGCGGCTTGCGCCCAGAGCTCGGCTACCGGGCCCAACTCTGATCCAACCTACCAGGCGCTGCGCAATCTGACCCTGGGCAGCGAAACGGTCAGCGTCACTAACTTCGACCTTAAGCGCGATGCCGGAACGTTTCACCTGCGCTCGGGTACGGTGTGTTTCGTCTCGCCGTTGAATGGGAGAGTGACCGGCGCGGTCTTCGTGGGGGACGGCGGCTTTGTACTGGATCCGCCCGGCGCGAGCGAAAAAAGCACCCTGAAGCTGCTGACCAAAGAGAGCGAATTCAGCGAAACTTTCTCTCAGATGGTTCTACGCTTCACGGATTCAACGTATGACGAAATCAAGAAGGCTGGGACCACGGCCGCTGGGGGCTGCGATGCCGGGCTGCTTAAGGACAGTCAAAATGCAATGCGCCATGGACGCATGCTGAAGTACAACCTTGACTCCCGTATCCTGGAAGACGTCCTCAGCCCGGCTACGCCTGGCCTATTCGTCGCGTTCATCCACGGGAAGCGCTATAACGGCCAGGAACTCTACACGATCGATCCGCATGATGGGGGCGAACAGGTTGCGTTCGTCACCTACGACGAAAACAACTATGGTGAGTGGGCATCGTTTGCCATGGCGGGCGAACACAAACGGGGAACCGTTGGTCGCCCCATTCGCATTGACCATCAGGAGCTTGAGGTAACGCTCGAAAAAAACGCCAGTCTGATCGGTAAAGCCAAAACCACGTTCACCACACGTCTGAGTGACGTGCGGGTCGTGCCGTTGAACTTGTTCCGAACCTTACGCGTGCGGAGCGTGACCGGAGCCGACGGCCAACCGCTGTCATTCATCCAAGAAGACAAGAATGCGGATGCGGACTTCTCTGTGATTCTGCCCAAGGCCCTGGCGGCTGGCGAACAATACACTGTTACGACCGAATATGAGGGCAAAGAGGCGGTCACGAATGAAGGCGGGGGAAACTACTTCCCGGTAGCGCGGGAAAATTGGTATCCCAACGAACGTGACGCCGCGTTCGGAGAGTACACAGTTTATGACATGACATTCCGCATTCCCAAGGGGATGCAGATTGCCGCCACGGGAGTGCGCGTCAGCGAAAAGAACGACGGCGGACAGAACGTCACAGTTTGGAAAAGTGAAGCGCCGCAGACCGTGGCGGGATTCAGCATGGGAAGATTCAAAGTGGAGGAGGCGAAACTCGACAAGCCGGAGTATTTCATTCAATCCTACGCCAACGAGGAATCGCCCGACTGGGTGCAGGCGCTGCAACACACGGCACAGGGTGACGTCGACGCGAGAAACAGAGGTCGCTTGGGGCTGCAGAACACGCCAGAAGTGAGCCTGGGCACCATGAGCACGACCTCATTGAACAAGAAGTCCCTCGCGGAGGGCCAACTAGCCGTTCAGCTTTACACGGACTATTTCGGTCCGTCTTCCTTCAAGCACCTGCAAATCACGCAGCAGACCGCCTGCAACTTTGGCCAATCCTGGCCGGAACTGGTGTGGATTCCGATCTGTTACTACTTCGACACCACAGTACGCCACCAACTCGGCATGGACTTCGGCGACCGGGGATATTGGAAAGTGGTCACCCCGCACGAGGTCGCCCACCAGTGGTGGGGACACACGGTCGGGTTTTCCGGCGGTCGCGACCAGTGGATGAGCGAGGGCTTCGCCGACATGTCGGCATCGTTGTATCTCACCATGATAGAAAAGGACCCCAAGAAATTCATTCACTTCTGGAACGATGAGCGCGATCTTCTGTTGGAGAAGAATGCGATGGGCTACCGCGCGATTGATGTCGGTCCCTTGACGATGGGGTACCGCGCGAGCAATTCACGCACCGGGTTCGACACAACGCGCCGCCTCATCTACCCCAAGGGCGCCTACGTTCTCCACATGATCCGCATGATGATGTACGACAACCACACGGGCGATCAGCGATTTAAAGAGACAATGCAAGATTTCGTTAAAACCTACATGAACAAGGCCGCCACCACCGAGGATTTCAAAGCCACGGTGGAAAAGCACATGACGCCGGAGATGGACATGGCAGGCAATCACAAACTCGACTGGTTCTTCGACGAGTATGTGTACGGCACCCAGCTGCCTTCGTACCAGACGAGTGCGACCTTCGAGAAAAACGCGGACGGGGACGTGGTCATGAACGTGAAGATGACCCAGTCAAACGTCAACGAGAAGTTCCGCATGTTGGTGCCGATCTATCTGGAACTGGCAAATGGCAGCATGTTCTTCCTTGGCCGCGGTCGACTGATGGGGAACACCACGTTCGAACAAAAGATCCCTCTTAAAGGCTTGAAGGAGACGCCGCGTCAGGCCGTCGTCAACTACTTCGATGACGTGCTTGCCTCGCCAAACTAGGAAAAGAAAAGAGGGAGCGGGTGGGCCGCTCCCTCTTCTTGCCGACTGCCGCTTTCTATTTGCTGCTGCCAGGCGCGGACATGCCATCGCTGGATTCACCAATCTCGATGGCAAACTTCTTGCCTTCAAAACGGGCGCCCGCGAGTTCCGATGCGCCGTTACCGCTGGCCCTCGTGACTGCCGCGCTTTGGGCGGCATTCTCCTGCAACTCCACAACGCGTGCCGGAACTTTCGTGATCACATTCTTACCCTGCTTGATGCTGAGTTCTACATTCGGCCCAGCGCCTTCCCATTCCAGCTTGTACTCTCCCGCTTTCAGCGTGGTCCCATTCACCGTCGTCGGGTGATTGATCTGCAGCGACTGCTTGTTGGCGGATGCGGCAGATGCGCTGACAGCAAACAGGGCCAGTCCTAACACCAGAGTGCTCTTCATTGCTTTCGAAACTGTCGAGAACGTCATGATCGCTCCTTTTATGTTTTCTTTCCCGAATGTGCGTCGGGAATCGGCTCGGGGCGGCACCAGTTCGCGACCTGCGTGAGAAAACGCTTGCGTTTTGCAACGAGTCGCCTACAATGCAGCACGTTGGGGTTCAGCAACGCGGGCCGCGAGGCCAGCAATCTGCCATTGGAAGCTTTCTCGACTGGGCCGCCAAACCGAGGCTGAGAAAGCTTCCAGAACCCCTGCAATCCTTTTCCGTCAACACACGCGAAGTACGCGTTGACGAATTCACTTCCCTCAATTCCTGTACGTCCAGGCGAACCGGAAAGTTCCGTGTGAGATTTTTCCGTTCTGCATATTCGACGCAGACCGCGGAACTTGGTCACTCTTGGAAAGTGTCCCGTGAACCCCAAAGAATAAGTGGTATACGAATCTGTTATGACTGTTGTTGTTGCGAGTCGCATCCTGAAATGAAACGGCCGGCATGAACGCCGGCCTTTTTGTGGAAAGTAGATCTGCCCGATTCCGGACGTCAGTCCGCATCGCCATGTTGCCGCGAAACTGACCAGATGCTCGCCTGATCTTTTTCGAACGGATACACGTGGACCATCCAGTTGAAAATAATCGGGTGGAACGTTCCACCCGCCGCGTCGCAGGCCTCTTGCGTCGTGATCGCACCTCTCAGCCCGAACTGGGGATTGGGTGAGAGATATTCCTTCCTGCGGTCCGGCGGCGCCGCGCAGAAATTCACATGCTCGTGCCATTGCGCAACGCTGAGCGGAATGCGCTCGTTCAGCTGATCTTCGCCAAGGCGCTTGGGTGCGGTGTACATCACACCAATCAGCTTGTACTCGTCGCCATGCTTTTCATAGAGCAGCGACGTTGGGTGCTCTGGGTTGAAGCGGAACGCAGCCTCCATCGCGTAGCCGTAATTGGTGAAGTGATACATCTTCTGTGGAATCTCGGCATGGAAGATCTTGAAGCCATCGTTGAGAGCGGCGCGATAGTCGCTGTACTTTGCCGCTGTCTTGCGGGCAGCCTCCACCACCTGGGCGGCACGATCGGCATCTCCCGGCTTGGCCGGCCGCAGTGCTGTCATTTTCATGTGCGGCCCCATGTCCATGTGGCCTTCCATCGAATGCATGGCGTGCATGCCTGAGTCGGCGTCATTATCCATGGACGTTCCGCTCATCGCTGGTCCACCCCTGGCCTCGCCGGCGCCCATATTCATGCCGGACATGGGCTGAGGATCTGGCGAGGTACCAGCAGCAGAGACAGCTTGTCCCCAGGCAACCGAGGAGCAGACTGCCCCAATCACCGTAATCGCGAGCATTTTGAAGCGGCCGGTTTTCATAACTATCCTCCTCTTACTGATAACCCTGGAACAGGGGCCGTGTTTCGGCAAGCGATCCAAGAAGTGGGTGATGACCGAAGTCACTTCCGAGCGCGTCGGACAGGGCTGGCATGGCCGCAGCCTTTTCTGATACACCTGAACACTCGCGTCTTGAAACGATGACTCTAGCAATTGCAATTTTCCTGTTCTTCGCTGGTGCGATCGGTGGCGCGTTGAACTCGGTGGCGGGCGGAGGCAGTTTCGTTGCGTTTCCGGCGCTCCTGTTCTCGGGCGTCCCGCCAATTCCAGCGAACGCCACCAACACGGTCGCATTGTGGGCCGGGGCCATCGCAAGCGGGGGCGCATATCGCGACCGGCTTAACATCCCACTCCGCGTGATGGCGCCTTTGCTTGCAGCCAGTCTGACCGGCGGGCTCGGCGGAGCATTCCTGCTGTTGCGAACACCCGCCCAGACTTTTCTTCACGTCCTGCCCTGGCTCACACTCGGCGCGACGCTGTTGTTCGCCTTCGGTCGAAAACTGGCGGGTACCTCTAGAAACCTCACTCCACATCAGATGAGCAATGCCGAACTGACTGGTGCAACCGCGTTCCAGTTTGCAGTCGGTGTCTATGGCGGATACTTTGGTGGTGGCATGGGGATTGTGATGCTGGCGATGCTGGCCGTGCTGGGCATGTCCGACATCCACAGCATGAACGCACTCAAGACGGTCATGGGATCGGTGATTAATGGGGTAGCGGCACTGACGTTTGTTTTCTCGCGAGCGGTGTACTGGAAACAGGCGGCGGTGATGATCGCAGGAGGCATCGCGGGCGGATACCTCGGCGCGCACTACGCGCAGAAAATGTCCCAGAAAGCTGTGCGCGGATTCGTCGTCATGATCGGCACAGCGATGACAGTCTACTTCTTCTGGAAAGCCTACTGAAGACGAGCCGGCCTTTCACGGATCACGCTGGATGCAACCGCGCGGAAATCCGTGGCCGGGCGTTTCTTATTGCAACGGTTCTGATACGTGCTCGTGCACGGTGAGCCATTTTCCGTCCGCCTGCCGCTCCCAGATCACAGTCCAGCGGAAGTTGCCCATCTCCACTTTGCCCGATTTGGCGGTCAATTCGTATTTCACGGTGGCGGTGCCCCAAGCAGTGTCACCAAGCGGGTGAATCTCGGCGTCGTCGTTCACCGTGCACTTGACGCTTTTGTATCCCGAAAGCACGCTCTTGGAGCCTTGTTCGTACTCCACCCAACTTCCATACTTCAGGGGCGTGATGTCGTAATACACGTGTGGACCGGAAGCATAGAACTCGGTCACGTTGGCCGGATCCATCGTCGACCAGCCATCCCAGATCTTCTGCATGTAGGCTTTGTCGGGCGGTGCGGGGGAAGTCTTTTTCGTCGCCGCATGTTTGTGCTGGGACATGGCAGCGCAGCTAAAAAGAAGAATGAACAAGGCCATCGAGAAAAGGCGTTTCATCATGGGTTTTCGGTCTCCTTGAAATCCGGCCAGATTCTCGCACGACCGGACAAAAACCACAATTTCAAAAATGGTTGCGGTCCCGCCAAGAATCAAAAGCCGGAATCCCCGAAGGGTTCCGGCTTCCGAGACGAGGGGCGCGAACGGGGGTTTATTGAGCCTGTTGGTCGAGTTCCACGCTGTCGCCAGCGTGAATGTCCTCGGGAGCAAAAACTACCATGCCGGTTGCAGTGGTGGGTGTGACGCCGATGATGACCAGCTCGCCCACGCTTCGACGGGGCAGGTCACGCACGTGAATCACTGGCCCATTGGAGCGCGTGAACATCGCTGGATCCACCGACGGCTGTTTCTTCTGCGTGTCCTCGCTCAGTGCAGCCTTGAAAGAGAGCGAGTCCACCGGATCTCTTAAGTCCGCGTCGTAAGAACGCACGGCGCGGAAATAATCTCCAACCTTGACTCCCTGATTTGCACCCAAATTGATGTAGACTTTTTCGCCTGTTCCAACTTCGGAATCAAAATCCTTGTTCATCACGACTCTGCCGCTGAGTTTGTTGCTTGCAGGGACAAAGCGGTCAAATTTAACCGGCAGATGGAACGGGACCATTGCCTTTTCCACGAACGGAATCGCCGTGTCTCCGGGATTGATGGGATCGCAGGCGTATTCCACCACTGCGACCGCGGTGCGGTTGCGCGTGTCGGTGATCCTCACGCGGCCGATTTCGGCATAGGGCTGACCGGTCGATTTCAGCATCTTTTTCTGGCCGGGAAATAACTCGTATTCGTTGACGTCCCGCAGCGCGCGAACGATTTCGTACTGCCCGCCGGTGGTGTAGCCGGTTCCACTCAGGTAAACCACGTCGCCAGGCTGAAACTTGGTGGTGCTGGGGGTATGAAGTCCGCCAGCCACGAAGTTGGCGTCGGCCAGCGTCTGGCGGTTAATAAAACCAGCGCAGTAGATATCGGCATAGGTCGGAGTCTGCACCCGCTCGGTCGGAAACGTGGCCGAGTTCAACTCAGTACCTTGCGGAGCGGTCTGAGGCGGATTGTCGTCCGCAGCCGATTGAGCCCATGCAGACGCCGCCATCAAGATGATTAACAGCCCTGTTTTCTTCATGTTACCTCCGGACTAGGGCGCCAAACACACCCCGTCCTGTCATTGAACTGCCGCTAAATGAGAAGCTTCAGGCTGAAAGTAACTCCCAGGGGGGAGGGGGTCAAGGTTACGAGGGTGTCAGGATTGGCAGAGGGCAAAAGTTTTTTGCGCTTTGGGCGCTAGGGTGTTGCATCTGCAATAGCGGCCCCTGTAATATTCACCGCTCGGCCCAAAGGCGGGCCGGCCAACGATGAGCGCTGTTTCGGCGACATACATTCCGCGCCTGCGGGCCCTCCGGCTTCCTCGCGTGTGCGTTGCTGTTACCGGTGCCGACGCTGCCGAGATGGCCGAGAAAGCTGAGGCTCTGGCGCGCGATAACTCGTTTCTCGAGTTCAGGTTGGACTATTTAAAGCGCCCCGCGCTGGCTTTTCCCAGAATCAAGCGGATTCTCGAGATTTATCCCGGCACAGTGCTCATCGCCACCTGCAGGCGGATCGCAAATGGAGGGAAGTTCCGTGGATCACTAGCCTCGGAGCTCGAAGTCTTGGTCAAAGCAGCCGAAGCAGGGTGTCAACTGGTCGATCTCGAATACCAGTCGGCGGCAAAATGCCGCCCGCAGCAGCTACAGAAGCTGCGCTCCCGCGCCGCTCTCATTCTTTCTTTCCACGATTTTCGTGGCACCAAGAAGCTGGAAGAGACACTGGGGAAAATGCTGACCATCCCGGCGGACTTTTACAAGATCGTTGGAACCGCGACTACGCTGTCTGACAACGTGACCATGATGAAGTTCCTGGCCCGCGAAAGTGACAGGCATTCGCTGGTCGGGTTGTGCATGGGCGACCTTGGCATCATCAGCCGCGTATTGGGCGTACGCGCCGGCAGCGCGTTTACCTTCGCCGCAGTAACGCCTGGAGAAGAAACCGCGCCCGGACAGGCCACTGCCCGCGAGTTGCGTGACGTTTACCGCATTGAGCAGGTGGATCCTGCGACGCGCGTGTATGGAGTCGCCGGCGACCCGGTGTCGCAGTCACTTTCTCCTGCAATTATGAATGCCGCGTTCCGGCGCGAAAACGTGAATGCGGTGTATGTTGCTCTGCACGCCAAAGCACTGAAAGATTTGATGACCTGTGTGCGCGAGATTCCGCTGCATGGCATGAGCGTGACCATGCCCTACAAAGAATCGATCATTCCTTTTCTCGACAACGCCGACTCTCACACCGAGCGAATCGGTGCCTGCAATACGGTGGTGCGCGCGCAGGACGGCAAGCTCTACGGATTCAACACCGACGTCGCGGGCGTAGTCCGTCCGCTGGAGCGTCGGCTTACCACCCTGGAGAATGCCCGCATCCTTGTTCTTGGCGCCGGTGGCGCGGCCCGCGCGGCCGTCTTTGGGCTCAAGGAGCGTGGCGCGGAAGTCTACATCCTGAACCGCACCGCTGCCCCTGCCCAGAAGTTGGCACGGCAGGCCAGAGCGCGAGTCCTGAAGCGCTCAGGCCTTAAGAAGCTGGCCTTTGACGTAATCATCAACGCCACGCCGGTCGGAATGAAGAATTCCCGCGAGACGCCGCTCTCGGAAAAAGAGATCAATGCCCGCTATGTGTTTGATGTAGTTTATGATCCGCCGGAAACCCGCCTCTTAAAACTGGCCCGGGAACGGGGAGCGCAGATCATTCCCGGGATCGAAATGTTCGTCCACCAAGCGGCGCGTCAATTTGAGATTTGGACCGGCAAGCCTGCCCCCTGGGACGAGATGCTCCGCGTAGTTCTTTTGGCCCAGCAAGAACGCGAAACGAGAACGTCCGCTGCAAAAAACTAGCTTCTCGATGTTGGATTTCTACCATTTGGGTTGATTTTCCCACAGCCTCGCAGTACTATGCCTGAGGGACGGGACAACAATCGTTCCGAAGCAGTCAAGATTTTGCTGTACCGCCTGTACTTTTCAAGTCTCAGGTTTCACTTTCAGCTTTAGCCAAAATCTCAGGACACAGGTGGATTCCCTCCATCCTGTCCCCCGTTCGGAGAGTTGAAAATGGCGTGGTACGCTTATTGTCTTGCCGAGCATCAAGCCCTCCCCAATGGCACCCGCACAAGAAGGCCCTATGTTTTGGAGAACGTGCAGGGCGTCAATGGAGCCTCAGTCCTCAGCTACCCCAGCGGAGAGTTCGCCGTAATTGTCAGCGAAATTGATCAAAAACTGACCCCTCTTGACCAGAAGGCAGCACTCGACCACGCCCGCGTGGTGAGCGGCTGTTTTCGCAATGTGACCGTGCTTCCCTTCCGCTTTGGCACGATTTTCGAGAGCGAGGAGGCACTGCGGCAGGCTGTAAGGGTCAACCGCCGCGCCTTTGGCGCGAGCGTGGCCCGGCTGCGCGGCAAGTCAGAGATGCACCTGAAGCTCGTGGTCCGCGATGGCTCCCTGCGCGAGGCCATGATGGATATCGAGCTCCCCGATACGGTGGGCGGCGACTATCTGATGAAGCTGCGCGAAAAGGCGTCCCGTGAACGCGAACGCCAGACCAAAGCCCGCGCCATCTCCGTCCAGGTGCACAAGCTGTTCAACCCGCTTGAGGAGGAGGTCAGCTGCAAGAAAGTGGCTGCCGAGGGCATGATGATCGACATCGCCCACCTCATCGACTCCAAGTCAATCGAAAAGTATCAGAATCGCTACAGCACGGCAGCCAAGCACCTCAAGAACTGCGAACTGGCGATCAGCGGTCCGTGGCCGCCTTACCATTTCCTGCCGGGTAAACTGCGCACGGTCGCAGGTACCAGCTAACGCGACTACGACGGAAGTTCCCCACCAACGGGCGCCTGATGGCGCCCGATTTTTATTTGAGTTCTCTCCGGTATCCCGGGACAAAACGGAACCGGGGTGCAGCGTTTGTGCAGCACGGTGCACACGCCTGGGCGTTTTCACTGCGGCACGAAACACCTGGCTCACGCTGCACGTGACATAACGCGCACGGTGTCAACAAGATAGGTGCGTATCCGCCGGCGCGCCTAGCAGCGCTCAGCTTTGGCTTGGCAAGTGCATTTCTCTGGTCAACAAAGAGGCCGCAACCTACAATGACCCTCAGCTTTTTCTGCTCCCAGCTGTTACCCAGCAACCGCTCCTTGTGCCGGAGCGGTCTCATCATTCGCCTTTCCTGATCGCCGCCCACCACTTCGCCTCTTTACGAAAACGGCCCCAGCAATGGGGCCGATTTCCTTGGTGGAGACGGTGACCTATTCCGACTCCTCCCGCGATCCTAAATCGGAATCCTGTCCTGAGACACAACGACTCCACACACAACACTTTGTCAGCAACTGTCAGGCTCGGATACACTGATGCGGATCATGACCCGCCAGCTCCCCGCGTCAGGCCTGCTCGCCCCCCTATTCTTTTTCTTTGCTTGTTCTCTTCTTTCCATGGCGTTCGCCGCACCAGTGCCAGAGAGTTCAGTCGCTCCCGCCGACTCCGATAACATTCCGCCCCAACTCTTGGAGCAACTCGCCGCCATCCGAACGGCCGCTCTGACCGATGACTATGCCTACCACCAACTGGCCCATTTAACGGAGAACATCGGCGCGCGGCCAACTGGCTCTCCTCAGGCTGACGCTGCTGCCAAGTATGTTGCCGGCGAGTTGCGTTCTCTCGGGCTTGAAGTGACGCTTGAACCGGTGAAGGTTCCCCATTGGGTACGCGGCGCCGAAACCGCCGAACTCACCGACTATCCGGGGCGAGTGGCCGGAGCGGTCCAAAAGATCGTCCTCACCGCGCTCGGCGGAAGCACGGCAACCCCTGACGGCGGAACCACCGCGGACGTCGTCGTCGTGCACAACTTTGACGAACTGCAGGCTCTGGGCCGCAGCAAAGTCGAGGGCAAGGTCGTTTTGTTCGATGTGCCTTTCGACAAGCAGAAAGCCTCGGAAGGCTTGGCATTCGCTTCCTATAAAGATGCGGTGGGTTACCGCGCCGCAGGCCCGAAATCCGCCGCCGAACTTGGCGCCGTGGCGGCGTTGGTCCGGTCTGTCGGCAACGCCGATTACCGTATTCCTCACACCGGATTCAGTATCCCAGCCGGCATTCCAGCCGGCGCGGTCACCGCCGAGGACGCCATTTTGATCGCCGACCTCGCTGCCCAGGGGCGGGTGCGCATCCATCTGACGCTCACACCACGGAAACTTCCCGACACCGAGGGCTTTAACGTGATCGCCGACCTCAAAGGCAGCGAGCACCCCGAGCAAATACTCATCATCTCCGGACACCTCGACTCCTGGGACTTGGGAACCGGGGCCATTGACGACGGCGCTGGCGTCGTGGTCGCGATGGAAACCGCCGAACTGCTTCACACGTTGAATCTCCGTCCAAAGCGGACGCTTCGCGTGATTGCATGGATGGACGAAGAAACGGGTGGAACGGGCCGCCAGGCGTATACGCGGGAGCACTCGTCGGAATTTGGCCGGTATGTCGCTGCGGTCGAGAGCGACGGCGGCGCGTCACACCCGCTGGGCTTCAGCTTCAAGGCATCCTCAAAAGCATTGGAATCCCTTGCACCTTTGCATGAAGTCTTGCGCAGCTTCGCCGCTGATGATTTCTTGTCTGTCCAGTTCTCTCCCGGTGCCGACATTGAGGACATGGCCGAGGCTGGCGTGCCTGCACTCGGCTTGACTCAGGACAGCCGAATCTACTTCAACTACCACCACACCGCCGCCGACACACTGGATAAAGTAGTGCCGTCCGAATTGCGCGATAACGCCGCCGCCATGGCCATCATGGCTTTCGCACTCACCAACATGCGGGACACGTTGCCGCGATAGTCTCCGTGCCTGTGGAAACTTGCGGGATGGCCTGCCCCCGCGCTGGTTGACGTTCCTCAATTCCGGCGCATATCATACATGGTTTCGGCAATGCCGCTGCCGCTGGCCGGGTACTGCAGGGCCGTGGATGTCATTATGGACAAGAAGAAGTTGGACGCCTTCAAGAAGCGGCTGGAGACCCGGCAGCAGGAACTGCGCCGCACCGTAATCCGTACTGAGCAGGACGGCCGCGCCGCCGATGACGATTCCGCACAGGACGTCGCCGACAAGGCAGCCAGTTCCTACAACAAGGAATTCCTTTTCAGCCAGAGCAACAACGAACGTCAGTTGCTGGCTATGGTTGAATCGGCTCTGTCCCGCATTCGCGAGGGTGCGTACGGCGAGTGCATCAGCTGCGGAGAAGAGATCAACGCCAAGCGCCTGGAAGCTGTGCCTTGGGCCCGCTACTGCATCAAATGCCAGGAAAAGATCGAACAGGGCCAGATGGAAGCAAGTTCGCACTAGATGATAGGGTTGTCATTCTTGAAACGGGATCGCATTCTTCGCGAAGCGGGAATCGCGGGTTTGGCTCGCATCCCTCTCACCTGATAAACTACTGGTTTGTTCGCCCATTCTGGAGCAAGAAGGAACGCTGGTGCGCTCAGAAACACGTCATCAACTTAAACAGGACGCCTTCAGCCGGGCTACCATCGAGGCTGCCGGAAAAACTGTCCACTGGTCCGTCGAGCACCGCAATGTGCTGGTTCGCGTCGCCATTGCCCTCGTGGTCTTAATGGCTCTGGGTTTCGGCGCCTGGTATCACCTGAGTACCCAGGACGAAAAAGCCAGCCTGGTTCTCACCCAGGCCGTGCGCACCCTGGACACCCCGTTGCGGGCCCCCGGCACGCCCGCACAGCCGGATGTCCCCAGCTTCGAGACATCAAAAGAACGTGCCGAGGCCGCCCGCAAGCAGTTTCAGTCCATCGTGGACGACTATCCGCACACCCGCACCGCCGACATGGCCCGCTATTTCCTTGGCGTGACGGCCGCCGGCATCGGCGACAACGCGACCGCCGAACGCTGGTTCAAAGAGGCCTCTTCCCAGGGTGGCGCGGAAGTGGCTTCGCTGGCCCAGTTCGCCCTGGCATCCATCTATGCCGAAACCAGCCGCACCAAGGATGCCGTTAACATTTATCAGCAGCTGATCGCCAAGCCGACGAACTCGGTGGGCAAGGTGACCGCGCAGTTGCAACTCGCCGAGGTCTACCAATCCAACAGTCAACCCCTGGACGCCAAACGTCTCTACGAAGAAATAAAGAAGGCCAACGCTACCAACGAAGCCGGATCACTGGCCGCACAGAAGCTGACCGAACTTAAATAGCCGCACACCCGAGCCGATGCGGGTTCCTCGTGTGACTTCGTGTCCTTCGTGGTGAAGATTTTCGGCGTCCCGCCACCGCTCCCGCTTCCACTCCACCGTTTTTTTCATTAGGATAGCTGCTTTGGTTCAAATCACTCCGAACAACCCATGGCCGACTTCACTCTGCAAGTCAACGGCAGCCGGAAAACAGTAAGTGTAGCTCCCGAAACTCCGCTGCTCTGGGTCCTTCGCGACACGCTCGAAATGACAGGCACAAAATTCGGCTGTGGCGCCGGATTCTGTGGCGCGTGCACCGTCCACGTGGACGGATCGGCAACCCGTTCCTGCTCCACTCCGGTCTCCCAGGTCGTGGGAAAGAAAATCACTACCATCGAGGGCCTCGATCCCAACGGCCGGCACCCGCTGCAGCAGGCCTGGATCGCCGAGGAAGTTCCGCAATGCGGCTACTGCCAGCCCGGCCAGATCATGGCTGCCGCAGCCTTGCTCTCCAAGTCGCCAAACCCTTCCGACGATGAGATCACGCAGACAATGAGCGGAAATCTCTGCCGCTGCGGAACCTACGAGCGCATTCGCAAAGCGATCCATCGCGCCGCCAACGGAGGCGCTCGATGAGCCCGGTAACCCGCCGCGACTTCCTCACCGCCGGTGCTGCAGCCGGGGCCGGTCTGATTATCGGTTTCAGTCTGCCGCGTGGATGTTCCTCCCGCAAGAACGCGTTCTCGCCCAGCGCCTATCTCCGCATCACGCACGACAACAAAATCACGATCGTGTGCGTGCGCTCAGAGATGGGCCAGGGTGTGCTGACTGCGCTGCCCATGATTCTTGCCGAAGAACTCGAAGCCGACTGGAGCCGCATCACTGTCGAGCAAGCCGGAGCCAATGGCCTTTACGGCTTGGGCGCGCCCACTATCAGCGGAGAGTCCCAGTCCAGCCCGAGCAGTCTCTACGCCGACCAAACCACTGGAGGCAGCGCGAGCGTGCGCATGAAGTGGGAGCCACTGCGCCGCGCCGGCGCCGCCGCGCGCGAAATGCTGATTACGGCTGCCGCCCAGAAGTGGCGCGTAGCGCGCTCGACGTGCCAGGCTGAGAACGGCTTCGTCCTTCATGCGGCTTCGAATCGCCGCCTGAGCTATGGACACCTCGCCCACCGCGCCTCGGCCCTGCCCATTCCTTTCGATCCTCCCCTGAAAGCAGCCAAGGACTACAAGCTCATCGGCAAACCGATCCCCCGCCTCGACACGCCTTCCAAGGTTTCGGGAAAGGCTGTATACGGCATCGATGTTCGTATTCCTGGCATGAAGCGCGCTCTGCTGGCGCGCGCCCCCGTAATCGGCGGCAAGGTCACGAGCTTCGACGATAAGGAATCGAAGAAGATTCCGGGCGTCAGCTACATCGGGAAGATCAGCGACTCTGCCGTCGCCGTCGTTGCCAACAGTG
>Ga0209698_10003520_pt1 | contig 17411 bp, 9 predicted proteins | sample LitLauG_LLR_2012_FD_187203 | JGI IMG/M metagenome (GOLD analysis project Ga0209698, IMG submission 187203) | Freshwater sediment microbial communities from Pennsylvania, USA - Little Laurel Run_MetaG_LLR_2012 (SPAdes) (version 2) | ecosystem: Environmental > Aquatic > Freshwater > Creek >...
TTATTGAACGGTTCGGCATTTGATTTCGTCATTGTGGGGTCGCCACAGGCGCCACACACCCCGACACGCATTCTGCTAATGGTGCACGCATCCACAACGCCCGCCACACCTTCGCTGCCCGAGCCTTCGGTGGCGTCCGCCGCTGGACCCGAACCCCGGGCCTACGGCGTTGGCTTCCGCGTCGGTGCTGGCGACGACGATTCTTCGCCCACGACATCCCTTCCCGCTGCAGCGGCGGAACCTCCCCAACCATCGCAAGACTACCTACCAGGCGCGGTTTTAGACCAAATGCAGAAAGACCGCCTGCGGCAACGGCAACAAATGCAGGAGCAACTGCAACGCTCGCAGCAACCACCCAATCCTGGCAGTTCGCAGTAGGCGCGCCCATCCCCGTTCAACCCTCCGGCATCCGGCCAACACTTTTGCTGTTTCTGCAAGCATCCTCGATTCGGTCTCGTGGATTCGTTCTTCGCATCGCCGTGTGCACACCCGTTTGCCTAACCGCCCCGACTAGGCAATCCAGCTAACGCCTTTGGATAATTGCCTGACTAATGCATTCGGCGTAGTTTCGCGGCGTTACGAGTTCCGGCTAGGCAACGTGGGTGATTGTAAAAGCCCCGGATACATATGATGTTGGCACCCAGCGCGACCGGCTGGCTCTCCCTCCCCTCAGCATGGCAGCGCCACCTTCAAGGAGGAGGTTACTGATGAAGCTTCAAAGCCTCACTGTATTCCTGGTCATCTTGGGGATCTGTACGCTGGGAGTGGTCAGCGCTTCAGCTCAGGATGTTTTCAAGGTCAACTATTTTGCCAATAATGGTGTCACGGGTGCTCCGGATGGAACCGTTCGCGTAACAAATCCGGGAACGTCCAATGGCAACCTTTGCGCCATGGTGTATGTGTTCGACAATGATCAGCAGATGAGTGAATGCTGCGGTTGCATCACCACACCTGACGGCCTGCGCACGTTCTCGGTCACGAAGGATCTCACAAAGAACCCTCTGACCGGCGTTGTCTCCAACAACGGAGATATCAAGATCGTGGCAGCGGCAGTTAATAACTCACCCTGCGACGCTACCGCCAACGTTACTCCCACGCCGACACTAAGAGCATGGGCGACGCACATTCAGAACAAGGTGGGCACTGCGTATCCGATCACTGAGACGGAGTTCAGCGACGCGACGCTGAGCGCGGGCGAGCTGTCGAGCCTGCAGGCAGATTGCTATTTCGTCAACCGTCTTGGCAGCGGCAGGGGCATTTGCTCTTGCGGCAGCGGAGACTAATCACGGCCATGAACCCGGCACGTCCCGAGTTCGTTGAATTGGACTAAATGCCAGGTGATCCCGACCGGTCACCTGGCACAATTCAGACAATCGCAATTCCTGGGGAGGATTTGTGAAGATCTTTGCACGCCTGACTTGGACTCTTCTCATTGCCTGTTTGCCCTCGCTGGCGCAACTTACGCCGGCTTCGAGTGCGACGCCGTCAACTCTTGCCGAAGTCAACGGTCACAAACTCACCGATGTTGACCTGGAGCAGAAGAAGGTTGGCAGCCTTCTGCAGGCCCGATATCAGTACTACGTAACCGAGCGGAAAGCTCTCGACCAACTGGTGGACGACGAGTTGATTGCGCTGGCGGCGGAACGCGCGCACCTTACCGTCGATGAGCTTCTGCAAAAAGAAGTCTACAAAGGCATCACGGACCCGACCGAGGACCAGTTACAGGTTTACTACGAGGGCATGGAGAGCGACGAACCCTATCAGGCCGTTCGCGATCGCGTTCTCGACCACATACGCCAGCTGCGCCGTGATAAGGCTCGTGCTGCGTATCTCAAGAGCCTGCACACCGAAGCGAGCCTTCGCATCGTACTGGCTCCACCCGTTGCGGACGTCAACATCGAAGATGCCTACTTGAAGGGCGCGAAGAGCGCGCCAGTGGTGCTGGTCGAATTCGCCGACTATGAATGCCCCTACTGCCAGAAGATCAATCCGATCATTCAAAAACTTTCAGAAGAGTATGGCGACAAACTGGCAATCATCTATAAGGATTTCCCCCTTCCTATGCATCATCGCTCTCAAAAGGCCGCCGAGGCCGCCCGATGCGCTGGTGAGCAAGGCAAGTACTGGGAGTACCACGACGTGCTGTACTACAGCCGTCAGCTCGACATCACCGAACTCAAGAAGCACGCCCAAGTGTTGAAACTTGACGAGACCCGCTTCAATAAGTGTCTCGACAGCGGACAGACGGCTGAGGCTGTAAAGAAAGACTTGGAGGAAGGCAAGCAGCTGAACCTGCCCGGGACTCCGAGTTTCTTCGTAAACAACCATTTCTTCCATGGTGCCATGGACTACAGCGCATTGCGTGAGATGGTCGAGCAGCAGTTGCATGCAACACCGTCTCCGCGAGCGCTGGCGCAAACCGCGTCCAAAGACTAGCGAGCCGCGAGCACGGCCAAGGCGGCGGTGAAAGAGCAGGCGCTTATGCCGACAGATCATGCAAGCGATAGAGTGTGTCAGGGAAACCTTGAGCAGCAGCGGACAAGATGGTCGTTTACTCGGTGTCAGCGCCCCCTAATCCTGGGGATACTGCTCGCGGTTGTGCTGTTTGCCCACGTGCGGCCGGCGCTCGCCGCCGTCACGGTCACGGTGAGCCCCGCTTCAGCCCAGGTCACGACCGGGGGCACGCAGCAATTCACGGCTACGGTCACCGGCAGCGGAAATCAAGTGGTGACGTGGTCGACCTCAGGTCCAGGCTGTTCTGGAATGACCTGTGGCTCGGTCACTGGAGGCGGCCTCTATACCGCACCTGCAACCGCTCCGAATCCGGCCACTGTTTATGTCAAAGCAACATCGCTGGCTGACCCCTCGGTCTCCGGAACGGCAACGGTCCAAGTTGTGTCCCCAGCCCCTATCCAAGTCACTCTGACGCCGACGGTGGTAACCCTTGGGCCCGGTGGCACACAACAATTCACTGCGACCGTGACGGGATCAAAAGACACCGGCGTTGTGTGGAACATAAGCGGCAGCGGATGTGTCGGTTTCTACTGCGGAGGTATCACCTACAACGGTCTCTACACCGCTCCGTCGCAAATTCCAAACCCGCCAACCGTCACCGTGAAAGCATCTGCTCACGCCGACCCAACCAAGTTCGCGACCGCCACGGTCACTCTCGCAACGCCGATCACGGTGACAGTGGCCCCAGGCAGCGTGCAGCTCTTGCTCAGCCAACAGCAGCAGTTCAGCGCCACGGTGACCGGAACAGGAAACACGTCCGTTGTGTGGTCAGTTTCTGGCGCAGGGTGCTCGGGGGCAGCATGCGGTACGATCACGCAAAGCGGGCTCTACACCGCCCCATCGACCATGACATCTCCCCCGAATGTGACCGTTACAGCGACGTCCGTGGTGGATTCCACGAAAGCCGGCAAGGCCGCGGTGACACTGGTGCCGACCGTGGCGGTGACGGTATCGCCAACTTCGATCCACGTGGCGCAAGGTGCAAAGCAGCAGTTCTCGGCCGTAGTTTCGGGAACCGGCAACCAGGTTGTGGTGTGGAATCTGTCTGGAACCGGGTGCTCGGGTACAGCCTGCGGGCAAATTAGCGGCAGCGGTCTGTACACCGCCCCGGCGACAATTCCAAATCCGAATGTCGTGAACGTAACCGCAACTTCGGTTGCATACCCAACCAAGTCGGGAACAGCGACCGTGTACGTCGGGCCGGGCTCGCCTGTCGTCGTCACCGTATCGCCTTCTTCCGCCAACGTCATTGTCGGGCAGACGCAGCAGTTTACGGCGCAGGTGACTGGGACGAGCAACACGACGGTCACATGGAGCGTAAGCGGGATCGGATGTACAGGTCAGACCTGTGGAACAGTCTCACAGAGTGGGTTATACACGGCGCCTGCTACCGCGCCGACGCCGTCAAGCGTGAGCGTCACCGCCACATCGCAGGCGGATCCGACGCGTTCTGCTTCGAGTATTGTCAACATCGTGCCGAATGTAGTGATCACAGTGAGCCCGACTGCGGCCCAGGTGACAACTGGTCAGCAGGCTCAATTCACGGCGACGGTCACAGGCAGCAACAACACCAACGTGACCTGGAGCTTGAGCGGGAAGGGTTGTTCCGGAAAGTCCTGCGGAACGATCACAACGGCGGGTTTATATACCGCGCCAAGCCAGGTTCCATCGCCAGCCCAGGTGACGGTGACGGCAACGGCCCAGGCTGATCCCAGTAAGTCCGCCAGCGCGACCGTTACCGTCATACTCCCGATCAGCGTGACGGTGTCTCCTCAGAACGCCCAAGTCGTCATCAATAGTCAGCAGCAGTTTGTGGCAACGGTTACCGGCACCAGCAACACATCGGTGACCTGGAGCTTGTCCGCTTCAAGCTGTCCCAATTCCTGCGGCACTATCAACAGTTCGGGTCTGTACACAGCGCCCGCGGCAGTCCCAGCTTCGGCGATCACGGTGATTGCCACTTCGCAGGCAGACGGGAAGACTGCCGGGTCCGCAAAGGTTCAGGTGATTCCACGGAACGAGATCAAATTGAACGGGCAATATGCGTTCCTGTTCCGCGGCACCAATGGAAGCGGCTTCTATCAGGCTTCTGGCTCATTTGTGGCCGACGGCCAAGGCAACATCCTGTCTGGCATTGAAGATGTGAACCAGACTTCGGGGCCGGCCCTGGGAGTGGCTTTTTCGGGAACATATTCGATGCATGGCGACAACCGCGGCGTCATGAACCTCACGACAGCGCAGGGAACACTCTCCTATGCCTTCGCGCTGAGCTCAGACAGCACGGTAGCCAGGATGATCGAAATCGATAGCAGTGGCATCCGGGGCGATGGCGTTTTCAAGCGGCAGGACCCCAAAGCATTCTCGAACTCTGCCCTGGCTGGCGGGTACACCGTCAATTTCATCGGAGTCGACTCCGGCGGTTCTCGCTTTGGAGCTTTGGCGTCAATCTTCCCGAGTGGAGGCGGCGCAATCTCCGGCAGTTCGCTTGACGCCAATGATGCCGGGTTCGTACCGGCCACGTTCATCAGCTTCAGCGGCAATTACAACGTTACCGCCAACGGACGCGGGACGTTGAGCCTGAGCGTGCCCAACTTCGCGGGAGGAAAATTCAACTTCTCGATTTATGTTGTCTCGGCCAGCGAATTCTTCCTGCTCTCGACCGATGTCCTCAGTAGTGCAAATCCGTTGTTCAGCGGTGACGCGTTACTCCAGTCGGGCGCTCCTTTTTCAAACAGCACTTTCAATGGGCACTCGATCTTCTATCAGACCGGGGTAACAACCGGCGCCCCAGACGTCTCCGTCGGGTTAATCACCTTCGACGGGCACGGAACCATCAACATGCAGGTGGATGAAAATGCCGGCGGCACAGTGCAAATCGGGCAAGTGCTTTCGGGAGGGTATGCCGTCTCTTTGAATGGCCGCACCGTTTTGAACCTGGTGAATCAGCAAACGCACAGGTCGAGCACGGTGACCATGTATGCCATTTCTCCCAACAGCGCGTTCATCATGGACATGACCGGGTCTGTGCGCTCGGGTTACCTCGAACCTCAAGTCGTCGTGCCACCTTTTGGCGACTCCGACCTGGTCGGGAACTACACGTTTGCGTCGTGGAATGGGACGGGTTCGGCCACGCCGTTCCTCTCTGGAGTCGTCAACTTCGATGGCAACGGCAATTTCTCCGGAAACGAAGACCTGAACCTGTCGACGGGTTCGTCGCTGAGTCAGCTGCTGAGTGGCACGTACTCAGTATCGCCTTCTTCGCAGAACGGACGGGGCGTGATTTTGCAGAACATGCCTCAAGCCGAGACGATTGCAATCTGGCTGGCAAGTTATTCGCGAGCCTACGGAATTCCTGTGGATGCGAGTGATGTCGCACCCACGGTTTTGATTTTCCAGCAGTAGAGATGTGCGAATTGATGGCCCGGCACAGACGGGCCTGATCACAGTCCGGGGAGGAAGTATGAAACGAATTATGCTGATGATCGGATGTGCTCTCATTTTTCTTGCTTCCGCAAGCGCCCAGGAGGATGCGAGCGCATGGATCAGCAAGGCAAAGGCGGGCGATCCCGCGGCGGAGGTCAAAGTCGGAGATATGTACGCCTTTGGGCAGGGAGTTGGCCGGGACTCGAGCCAGGCTGCGGCGTGGTTCCGAAAGGCCTCGGATCAGGGTTATGCCGAGGGACAATATCGTCTCGGTGTGTTGTACGAGATCGGGCGCGGCGTGCCACTGGAGCCGCAAACCGCGATCCGCCTATACAAGCTGGCTGCACGGCAGGGCCATGTTCCCGCCCAATATGATCTCGGAGTGGTCTATGAGCAGGGCCGGGGGACTGCGAAAGACGAACCCACCGCCGCGAAGTGGTATCTGCAGGCGGCTCAGCACGGCAAGAAAGAAGCACAGTACAAGATGGGAGAGCTATACGAGCAGGGGCGCGGCGTCCAGCAAAACTATGGCGAAGCCATGCGGTGGTATTCCGCTGCAGCCGCACAGGACGATTCTGAAGCGAAGTTCAAGATGGGACATTTGTACGAGCAGGGCCTCGGTGTACCCCAAAGCACGACGCAGGCGATGGAGTGGTATCGCAAAGCGGTAGAGGACGGAAACGCCGAAGCAAAAGTCGCGCTCCGGGCTTTGGAAAGGTAGCCCAGCGCGTTGCTAAGAGCGTAAGTGGTTGAAAGGTCTGGAGCCGACGATCGGACTTGAACCGATGACCTGCCGATTACGAATCGGCTGCTCTACCAACTGAGCTACGTCGGCCTTGACTAGTCTTTACGAGGGTCTGAGCGCTTTCGACGGTTTAATCAGTCTAACAATCCGTCGGAGCGCTTCACTTGCCGCACTGCCTTCAGTCTTAGATTTTAGCATCAGGCAGTACGCCTGCGTCAGTCGAAGACCTTCGCGACAGCGGATCGTCTGTGCTATTGGGAAGCCGGCGCTCCGGCGGGTGAAATGTCCGCCGCTGGTGGCTCCGTCATCTCCATGGCCCAGATCGCGGCCGGGCGCATGTACATGGAGGCGCGGAAGGTGCCGTCAATCTCGTACGCTTCCGGCGTCCTGAACCAGTATCCCTTGGTTTCATAGATGACGTGATATACGCCCCAAGCGGTGCGGTAACCTTCATCTTTGAGCCCATCGGCCAGCATGAGCGCCGCGACGCTGAAGGTAGTGCCAACCCAGACTTCCTTCACCTGCTCGTTGGAGTCCAACAGCGTGCCATCGGCAGCGATGCCGTTAATCGCGCCCATCTCGCCCTTGGCAAACTTCATCACATTGAAATCGAATATCTTCTTCAGCGCCTTGCGCTGCATCTCCATCGGGACAATGTCGCCCAGGCCCGTCATGTGGGCATACCACTGTCCGGCGAGCTGGTCGGCCTGGACGCTATCGCGGTATTTGCTCTCAGTGTCGTAACGGAAATATTCTCCGTTCCAGAGCTTCTTGATATAGCTGGCCTGACCTTTGAGAAAAAGGTCGTGATACCTTCCCTGCGCGGCGGGATCGTTCAGGGTCTTGGCCATCTCTTCGGCGGCGCGCAACGCTGCCAGCCAGAGTCCACCGCAGTATGCACTTTCCCCACGCACCACCCAGACGTCATAGGTCTGGTCCGGAAAGCCGTCGTTTTCTGGAATGCCATCACCGTTGCGGTCGTACTTGCCAAGGTACTCGAGCGCCAGTTGCACCGCCGGCCAGGTATCGCGCAGGAATTGCGTGTCGGTTCGTCCAGTGAAAACGTAGTCGCGATAGACCATCAATACAAATTTGGTATTCAGGTCTTTCCAGTCGTCTGTGTTCTGCCAGCTGAACTGATTGACCTTGAAGAATGGATCCTCCTCGGGCGCGCCGAGGTCGTGGGGAACGGCCCCTCTGCTCTTGCGCGTACGGAACGCTGGCTTATGGTCCTGCTCGGTTTTCCAAGTCCAGATCAGCTTCTCGGGTTCGCTGCGCAGCACGGTTTCCGCGAAAGTCCGCATCTCCTGCTTATCGAGATCGGGCCAGAATTTGACTAACGGCATGGAACCGGAAAAGCGGACGTCAAGCGTGGAATAGTAGGGATAGTCGTAACACTCCATGAAAGAAAACACCGGCGGAGACTTGGGATCAGCCCCGACGGGGCGTCCCCAAAAAGATCCGCCGTCGGTCAAGATGTAGAGTTCATTGAAGAGCTCGGCGCGATACCATTCGGGCTTGCTGGCGTCGTTGATGTAGGGAGCCTGCCAGGCATCGAGGGCATCGCTCCACTCGCCGGCGTGGGTCAGGCCTTCGGCGGCAATCTTTAGAGCATTTTTCCCGGATGTACCGAAGAAGTCTGTGTAGTGCCGATACCATTTGCGTCCGGTGCCAAACTCCACGACAGGAAGATCCCAGGAGATGACCATGGGGACGACTCGCTTCTCTCCCGGTTGCAGAGTGAAGCGCACAGCGATGGCTCCGGCCAGGGTCTCTCCGCTGCTGATCCACTTGAAGTCACTGTTGGCAAGGCGTCCGTCTTTTGAGAACGGAGTCCAAACCGGGTCGCCGCCAAATTCGTCCGGGATAAAAGTGTTGTGGTAGGTAATCTCCACGCCGGGAGATTCGAGCGCCGAGATGGCAAACTGCCCGTCCCAGTCTTCCTTGACATCGCCGGGACGAATGCGGTCAAACACAACGGACTTCATGGTGGCGTCTTTTCCGAGCGGCGTGGAAACGACGCTGTTGTAGTTGCCGGAGCTCATCCCCGATTCATCAAAGTTGCGGGATGGATACCGCAGCCAGCCCACCATATTCGCCCACGACAGCAGCACCGAGACGGTCACGGGTTTAGTCGTGGGATTCTCGGCATGCCAGCGGTAAACCGCAACCGGATAGCTGCTTTCGCGATAGTTGTTGGGCAGAACCGGCGAAAATTGCTCCAGGGTCACATGAGCCGGCAGTTTGTCCCAGCGATAGTCGTACCAGGATTTCGGATAGAGCGAGTAGTATGTTCCGGCGCCAACCGGATAGTCCCACTTCCAGGAAGTCAAGTCCTTGTTCGCGGGATGATCGGCGAGCAGAACTTGCGCGACGCCTTCGGATGCACCTTCCGATTTCTCATAGATCGCAAACTGGTTGGAGTAAACCGTCTCGTACTTGTGAACTCCAGCTTTCAGATGCCAGCGCGAAAAGCCTCCCCGGTAGGTGCGGGAGAAGGTGCCAGACCCAAAACCGCCGACCGGTGCACCCTGCCAGTAACCATCGTCAATGAGATCGGTCAAGAGGGGCTTGCGGGTTCCGGGATTGGCGAGCGGTTCGCCGATGCCGCGTTTCCATGCGATCTTGGGAATCGCGTCTCCGGCCCACAAAAAAGAGGAAAGTGCACAACCAATGACGACCAGAAGAAGGGCACACTTCGCAAAACGAGACTTCATGAGGCCTCCGGCACTGCCGACAGATCGTTCGATGTATCCGCAGATCAGGAACCACTGCAAAATCGATATTGTAGGCCTTCTTTTAGCAACTGGAAAGAACATTCACGAGTATAATCACAGCCGAATCGAGCCGCAGCGAAGTGCGCGAAGGCGATTGCCGGTTTGGTGCGAGGGACAGTTTAAGCGGGGGTATCGTGAGTAGTCTGCGATAATCATGCCGAATGGAAAAGAAGAAGAGATCTCGCCACGCTCAGCCGGGTAGAGTCACGCTTCGAGAAGTCGCGCACAAAGTGGGGCTTGCCGCGGGCACGGTCTCAGCGGTCCTGAATTGTGCCCCGTCCTCGCGGGCAATTCCGGAACGCACACAGGAGCGGATTCGGGCCGCCGCGGCCGAACTCAACTACCGTCCGAATTTCATGGCGCGATCATTACGCAAGAAGCGCACCTACACGGTAGGACTGATCATCGAGGAAATCGGCGACGCCTACGGATCAATTGTTATCAGCGGTGTGGAGGCCTGCCTCCGGCAGAACAATTACTTTTTCCTGACGGTCATTCACCGGCACGACCCATCGATGCTCCGGAACCACTCCCAGCTCCTGCTGGAGCGAGGCGTGGAGGGTTTCATAACGATTGACACCAGTCTGCGAGAACCGCTGCCGTTACCGACGGTGTCGGTGGCAGGACACCGGGTTCTGAAGGGCGTTACCAACATTGTCCTGGACCAGGAACGTGGAGTGCGGGTGGCACTGGAACATCTGGCGTCGCTGGGCCATCGCAAGATCGCCTTTATGAAAGGACAACCCTACAGCTCTGACGCTGAAGACCGGTGGAACGCGGTGTGTAGAACGGCGCGTGATCTGGGACTCGAAATGGATCCGGACCTGATCGTTCACCTCGCAACTGACGATCCTTCACCCCAATCCGGATATCCTTATGCCAAGCAACTTCTGGCCCGCAAGAAGCCGTTCACCGCACTGTTCGCCTACAACGATCTTTCGGCGATCGGCGGCATCCGCGCGATTCAGGAAGAAGGTCTGAGGATACCGCACGACGTTTCCGTGGTTGGCTTTGACGATATCCCCTGGGCGTCATTTCAAACTCCCAGCCTGACAACGGTGCGGCAGCCCCTGGACCGAATGGGACATATTGCGGCGGAGACGCTGATCCGGATGATCGAGAAACCGGAGGATAACACTTCCGAGATCCTGATTGAGCCGACGCTGGTAATTCGAGAGTCAACTGGACGCGCGCCGCATCGATGACAACCGCTTCGGGAGGCGCTCTCCGTGTGCTATTGGGCCTGGCATTGGCATGGCCATCCTCGACGGCGCATGGCGGCGACGGTCCGCAACGTTGGGTGACGACGTGGACGACGGCGAACGCCGCCAGCGATCAACCTGCAACGTTCTCCAATCAGAGTCTCCGGGAAGTTGTGCACACCACGATCGGAGGCACCGCGCTTCGGCTCCGGCTATCGAATACTTTCGGAACAAACGCGATTCGGCTGGACGCGGTTTTCGTGGGGCTGCAGAAGGACGGAGCAGCGCTGGTCCCGCAATCAAACCATGCCGTGACTTTTGCCGGGAATCGTTCCGTCGCGATTCCCGAGGGCGCGGAGGTACTGAGCGATCCGGTTTCGTTTTCGGTGGAGACGGAGCAGAACCTGGCAATCAGCTTGTTTACAGCGGGTGAAACCGGGCCAGCCACGGTTCACGGATCCGCATTCCAGACCAGCTATGTCTCCGGCACGGGCAACTTCGCGCCCGAGGAAGGCGGAGATGGTTTCGGAAAAACCACCGGGTCGTGGTACTTCCTGAGTGCGGTCGAAGTGCTGGCGCATGCCGGTGTCAACGGCGCAGTGGTGGCTCTTGGAGACTCGATCACCGACGGTGCGTCCTCCAGAACCGATAAGAATGAGCGCTGGACAGACCTGCTGGCGCACCGCCTCCTAGTTGCTCATATGGGGATCGCGGTTCTGAATGCGGGCATCGGCGGCAACCGGGTGCTGACCACATCGCCGTGCTGGGGACAGAACGCGCTGGCGCGGCTCGGACGCGACGTTTTGGCTCAGGCTGGAATTGAGGCTGTGATCCTGTTCGAAGGCACGAACGACATTGGTCAGCCGGATACGCGGGTTCCGGACAACAATCATTGTCTGAGCCGGACACAGGTAACGGCGGAGGAAATCATCGCAGGCTACCGACAGATTATCGCGCGTACCCACGCGCGCGGCCTCAAGATTATCGGGGCGACGATTCTCCCCTACCAGGGCTTCGGTGCGTGGACCGAGAAAGGTGAGGCAAAGCGGGTGGCCGTAAACGAGTGGATTCGCACTTCCAAGGCATTCGACGGGGTCATCGATTTTGATGCCGCGCTTCGCGACCCGGCTATTCCCAGCCGGCTGGCTCCTCAGTATGACAGCGGTGATCATCTGCATCCCGGGCCCGCGGGACATGCGGCGATGGGGAATGCCGTCGACTTGGCGCTATTTCGCTGAATCTGCTAGAAACCGTACTTCGCGACGACGTTTTTCTCTCGCTTCCCTATCACTGCAATCGCCGCATGTTGCGCCGGGAGCAATAAGCTGAGACGCGCACCGGTCAGCTTGTCACGGAGATCGATTTTGGAATCTTCGGCGGCATCCGAGACCATTACATACATCACCGAATGCTCGAGCACAGTCGGATAGATCAGCACGCCCGGTGAAACGTTCGATTGCAGGTCGAACGCAGGTGTGATGCCGATCCGGCCTGCTACGTAGGCGTACAAATCGGCGGCGGGTTCGGTTCCTTCCGCCAGTTCCACCGGATAAGCGGCCCAGAAAATCCGCCCTTTGCCGTAGGGGATCTCCTTCAGCGTCGATCCGTCGGCGAAATGCAGCGCATCGAGCCAGGTTTGTTTCTGCATATCGAAGGAGAGCATCCGGGAATGATCCTTCAGTTGCAGGGTAGCGTTGTGGTAGGCGAGCGGTTCGATTGGCGCCTCGACTTTCAGTTGCGCGGCGCGGCCGGTGTGCTGCCAGTGTTCGTCATAATCCACCGGCCCAGTAATCAAGAGAGTCCCACCGTCGTTCGCATACTGCAACAAGGCACGCCAGGCTTTCTCGGTTAAGGCTTGCGGGGAGGGCAGGATCGCGAGTTTTGGTGATCCAAGCTTGTCGATCTGGTTCTCGGCGATCGCGTACGCCGTCAGGCGATCGTTGTATGCCAATGCGCGTACCGCCTTCTGTTGCGCCTCCAGTTGCAATCCCTGCATCACCGAGTACTGCGCTGCCTGCGATGTGACTAGCGCCACCGGCGGCAACTGCGGTTTGTCGAGGTGCGGGCTCAGAGATTTGGAGAACACGGCGTAGGCCCGAAGCAAAGTTGCCTCAGGCTTCTCGACACCGTCGGGAAACACGGCCCCGATCGGCGTCTCATTACTCTCCGTCATGTAGGAATTCGTGTTCCACAACCATTCGATGGCACCGGACCCTTGAATGAAGGAATTGGCAATCTTGCGTTCGAGGAGAGCGGCTTCGTTCTCGGGCGTGCGGCGCGCAGTTTCGTCTGGATTCAACTCGCGTTGCAGTCCGGTCTCCTGGATGAGCAAGGTCTCACCGGGCTGCTTGGCCAGAATCGAATCCCAGAGCACGTAATCGTTGAGCCACCAGGAATGGTTCGTGGTGAAATCGACATTCGCGCCCCAATAGGCGGGAGACAGGCGATCCTGAATGCCACCCTCGTCCTGGCCGACCGTAACCAACTGCTTCGATCCGCTGGCACGAATGGCTTCATGCATGGCGTGAACCCAATTCGAGAAGACGTCCTGCGCGAAGAGATAGTAATCGTAGATTTTCAGCGAGTTGTGCCCGATGTACATGCCGCGGGGCGAAAACTCGATCTCCTCGGGGAGTGCAACCGTCCCCTGCACTTCGGCGAGAGGAAGATTCCACGCTGCGGCGAGCGACGCCCGGTCTGGATAGCGCTTGTCGAGCCATTCGTTCCATTTCCGCAGTTCGATGGGATCGCCATTCGGGCGCATGGTCCAAAGATGCTGCGAAATGCTGGGCTCGTTGATCAAATCCCATGCCAGCCAAGGAATATCGTGGAAGCGCTCGACAACCGTGGTGATCAAGGTTTTCTGGCGGCGCACCGCCTCCGGATCAAGGTACGGATTCACGCCCCCGAGAACATCCGGCAGGAAAGCGAGAAAGTTGAACTGCACGGGCAGGCCGCTCTTTCGAGCGGTCATCAGGTACGCTTCCAGGGTTCGCAGCGTGCGCTCGTAGGGCTGACCGTTTTCGTCGCACAGTTTGTCCCAACCGGTCCACCAGCCGGTGCGAATCATATTCAGACCGGCGGAATGAATCTGACGGAGATCCTGGTCCCACACGTAAACATTGGGACGATCGAAATAAAGACGCTGGAACTCGGCCGACATGTAGGTGGTTCCGACCACGGCGAGCGGCTGGCCATCGAGTTCGAAATAGTCCTTGTTGACCGTCATGCGCGGGCCGGAGCGCAAGAAAGCTTCATCACGCACCCAAAACCCGGACCGATGAAGGGCGCGCACCTTCTGATGAACTCCGTCGCCTTCGAGCAACTGCGCTTCGATCACGTAAAGACCCGGCGCTTTCGGAGCCGGCAGGAAGAGAGGCTGCTCGGCGGGAACGCTACCAGCAACCTCCGAACGCATTTGCGGCTGATCTTGTGGGAAGCTCGCGATCTTGATCGTCAGTGGTGCGCTGGACGCGGCATTCGAGTGCCAATTCACTTCCAGTTGGACCGGTTCGCCCGGGAAGTAGAGCGGGAACACGGGATGCACATTGAACTCCTCACTGCCGCGCAGGGCCAGTTCGGCGAGCGAGCGCACGAGTTCACCCGATGCTTTGCCTTTGTAGAAATCTGCTGTGAGTTCGGAATTCAGGAATACCCAGCGACCACCGCCAAAGCCGTTTCGCAAGTGGTCGATCTCAATGGCAGGAGCGGCCAGCTTGCGTTCGTCCTTCATGCCCCAGGCGAGCGCATCGACACGCGCATCGATCGAACCGGCGGCACCTCCACGATGATAGAGATCAACGGAGCTCAGGCGAATCACCGGACTGAATGCGTGTGTCCATGCGAACTGGGGTAACTGCAACGGAAGATCGGGATTCGGCTGAAATCGAAGTCCGGCTGAGCCGGAAGTGGCCTGGTACTGATCGATCATCAGCGCGCGTGTGAACCGGACGCTGTAGTCGCGAAGGTGCCAACCGGAGGCGTCGTGATAGGCGGACCGAGTGAAGGGTCTGCCGCCGAGTACGAGCAGATTGCCTCCGTTCTGGAGGAAGGAAAGAATCTCTGGCCAGGCCGCTTCGGGGAACACTGAACCGTAGGGCAACACCAGCAGGCGGGTGGCGGGATCTTTGAGTTGAGTGGCGAGTTGTTCCGCAGAAACCGAGCGAGCGCCGGGCAGGAGTGTGGCGAATTGAGGGGGAGGGCTGTGGGAATCCGCCATAACAATCCCGGCTTCGCTCAGCACGACGGCAGAGGAAAAGGGATCAGCCGCCAAAGCGCTGGCAGCCAGAGACGGCAAGAGCGCGATGAGTAGCGCGAGGGTGAGGATTCTCATGGAGTGCCCTTACCTGCCTTTCCCTAAAGAAGCCGGAGGCAGTCTGCGGCAGATGCCGCCCAAATGTCAACCAAATTAGATAAACGTTTTTCTAATGAAGAAAATCGTTTATCTCTAGCGGGTATTCGTGTTATTTTGAAGCCTGCAATGCTATGAATTTTACACTGACGGCGCGGGCTTCGCTTCAGCGCGCCGTCCTCGGGAATAGCCGAACCATGGAGGCCAATGCCACCTGTCCCCGGTACGATTCCGTCGCCGCAAACTCTCGTTTCCAGCCCTCCCTCATCACATCGAGCCGCACTTTCGGTTGTCACGACGCTGTTTTTCATGTGGGGGTTCCTTACCTGCCTGAACGACATCCTGGTCCCACACCTGAAGGCGATTTTTGACCTGAACTATGCCCAGGTGATGCTGATCCAGTTCGCATTTTTCTCGGCGTATTTCATTTTCTCCCTCCCTTCCGCCAAGGTCATCGATTGGATCGGTTATCAGAAGACGATGGTGCTCGGTCTTGTCACCATGGCGCTTGGGGCGTTGCTGTTCATTCCCGCCGCCAGCGTGCCCTCGTTCCCACTGTTTCTGGGCGCACTGATGGTGCTGGCTGCCGGGATCACTGCGCTCCAGGTCGCGGCAAATCCGTACGTCAGCGTGCTCGGGCCGGCGCGAACTGCGTCCAGCCGCTTGAATCTGACGCAAGCCTTCAATTCGCTGGGAACTTTCCTGGCACCGTGGTTTGGCAAGGCGCTCATCATGAGTACCGCTGCCCTGAGCATCGTCGAAATACGGCAGCTTTCGCCCGATGCCTTGCGCGCCTATCGCCTGCATGAAGCGTCCACGGTGAAGATGCCTTACCTCGGGCTCGCGATTGCACTGCTCGTTCTTGGCATCCTGATTGGCAGGTTCAAATTGCCTTCGATGCCCGCTGCGCAACACCGCGTAGGCGACAAGTCAGCAGGAAGCGTTTGGAAGTATCCCCATCTGGTGCTGGGAGCGGTCGGGATTTTTGTCTACGTCGGAGCCGAGGTTTCGATCGGCAGCTTCCTGGTGAACTACTTCAGCCAGTCCAACATCGGCAATGTTTCGGAGAAGGTTGCCGCGGGTTTGGTTTCCTACTACTGGCTCAGCGCGATGGTGGGTCGGTTTGTGGGATCCGCCATCTTACAGAAGGTCCGCACCGGACTTGTGCTGGGAATCGCGGCACTCGCCGCCGCGACCCTGGTGTGCGTATCCATGCTCACCTTCGGCCAGGTCGCCATGTGGAGCATCATCTTAGTCGGCTTTTTTAACTCGGTAATGTTCCCAAGCATCTTCACGCTTGGCATTGCCGAGCTGGGACCTCTGACCGGCGATGGCTCCGGCCTGCTGGTGATGGCGATTGTGGGCGGAGCGATTATTCCCGTTGCGCAGGGCGCAATCGCAGATCGCATCGGAATTCACCACGCGTTCTTTCTCCCCGTCATCTGTTATCTCTACATCGTCTATTACGCGTTCATCGGCTCGAAGCCAAAATCGGCGATGGCAGGCTAGGCACACGAAAGGTAATCAATGTCTTCTGTAGCAGTACGCGACGAACTTGTGATCGGAGTCGATGTCGGTGGCACCAAGGTCGCCGCGGGCCTGGTTGATTCGAGCGGGGAAATCCTGTGCCACAACCGCAATCCAATGATGTGCGATGGCGGCGCCAGCGGCGGACTGGCTTCCGTCACCAAGGCGATTGACACTGCATCGGCCCAGGCAGTGATGACCGCGGGGAAACACAACTTGATCCGCGGCGTCGGGATCTGCTCTCCTGGCCCGCTTGATCCGAAAAATGGAGTGATTATTAACCCTCCCAACGTGCCCTGCTGGCGGAATTTCCCGCTGGCGGCGGAGATCGCGCATCTCTATCGCGTCCGGGTGAAGGTGGATAACGACGCCAACGCCGCGGGGCTGGCGGAAACTTTGTGGGGGGCGGGACGCGGCTACCACAACGTGTTTTACGCCACGCTGGGCACGGGAATCGGTACGGCGATCCTGATCGATGGGCGCATCTACCATGGCCGGACCGGGGCCGCCGCCGAGGGCGGGCACATGAGCATCGACTACAAGGGCCCGCGCTGCGGATGCGGCAAGCCCGGCTGTATTGAAGTCCTCGCGTCGGGCCCGGCAATTGCCCGCCGGGCGCGCGCCAAACTCGAGAGCGGCCGCAGTTCAAGCCTCCTCGACTTGGCGGGAGGAAAGATCGAGGCCATCACCAGCGAGATGGTCGGTGAGGCCGCGGCGGCCCAGGATGCAACCGCACGCGAGGTACTGCAGGAGACGGTCGAACTTCTGGCGCTCTGGTTAGGCAACATCGTTGACCTGCTGGAGCCGGATGTCATGATCATGGGCGGCGGCGTGGCGTCAATGCTCAAGCCTTTTCTTGGCATGATCCAGGA
>Ga0209698_10003521_pt1 | contig 17409 bp, 12 predicted proteins | sample LitLauG_LLR_2012_FD_187203 | JGI IMG/M metagenome (GOLD analysis project Ga0209698, IMG submission 187203) | Freshwater sediment microbial communities from Pennsylvania, USA - Little Laurel Run_MetaG_LLR_2012 (SPAdes) (version 2) | ecosystem: Environmental > Aquatic > Freshwater > Creek >...
GTCTTCGTAAGCACCGCTAGCTGTGAGCATCAGGATTGGCGTGGCTTGGCCCGCTTCTCGTAGTTCGCGACAAACTGCCCAGCCGTCTTTCGCGGGCAAGCGAATATCCAAGATCACCAGATCGTAAGGTTCAGCCAGAGCCTTCTCCAGGCCCGTGTCGCCATTGCTGGCGGTATCGACGGAGTGCTTTTCCTGAAGCAACGCTTTCGCGACCATGCGCGAAACGTCTTCTTCGTCCTCAATTAAGAGTAATCGCATATCAAATTTTATTCGACGCGCACCGCCCGATTAGCGTTCCAAACAGAGAAGCATGTTCTTACATGATTCCCCTGTGTTAAGAAGAGAAGGAAGGAGCATCTCTCAAAACGCCCCCGCGAGTATTGGTCAGTATGATTGCAGCCGCCCAGGCTTTGGCCCCCGTCCTGGTTGAGCTCAACAAAACCCACGCCACAAACGCACGCTGGCCGGGGCATGCCCGTTTCCATTTGGTCTGGCAGGTATCCAGCCATGTCCTGTATTCCAGTTTGATTCTAACGTTGCTGTGGTGGTCCGAGCCCTCTCCGCCCGAGCGTTTCTATTTGGCGGTCGCTATGACAGGTGGACCAATAGTGGCGTTTCTCGTCGCATTGGTGTCACGCAGCATCTATGGGGGCACATTGCATGATCCCAACGGCGTCCGCCCATTTATCTTGCGATTCGGCGAGCGCAGGGTTGCGCTGGAAGTGAATCTTGTTTTGGTTGTGGTTGGCGTGATCCTGTTGCTCAGCGCCGTGCACTCGTTTTCAGGCCTTCGCCTGCTGCCACGCTAGTCGCTTCCGGGGCGTCTCGCATCGGCAGCGGTCCGGTCAGCGTCCAGAGTATCGTCGAGCAGATCAAAGGAATAAGGCCGAAGCCGATGAATACAGGCGAATAGGAGAAGTGTTGGATGACCCAACCCGCGATCAGCGTGAATAACATTCCTCCGAAGCCTGCTCCCATGCTGGCAAAGCCCCAAACGGAAGCAACAGACTCTTTGCCAAAGGCATCCACCACGAATGCCAGTTGCGTCACGTTGGCGCCGGTATAGCCAGCCATGGCGAGTGCAACGCAGCCGGTTGCCACCCATGGTGATGAAGACAGTACGGCTGGGATGGGGAACAGCATCAAAACCGCACACACGCTCACCGCCAACTTCCGCGCTTTGGCTGTCTCCATGCCGCGATTTATGAAAGCAGGTGAGAGGAATCCTCCAAAAACATTGCCCAGAGCGGCCACGAAGAATGGAATCCAAGCGTATTTGCCGATAGCCGCAAGGTTGAACTTATGAACCTGTTTCAAGTACTCCGGGAACCAGAATACATAGAAGTACCAAGCGGGATCGAGAAAGATTTTTGAAAGAGTGAAGCTCCAGACGAAACGCGTTCGCAGCAGTTTGGCCACAGGCTGCGGCGGTCGCTTGGGCGTATCATTTTCGCTTGCTAAGGACGTTCGATACGTTAGAAGCCAAACGAGGAGCCAAACAAAACCCAATGCTCCGATCGACCAGAACGCCGCCTGCCACCCCCATTTCTGAACAATCAAAACGATTAACGGCGGTGCCACTATAACGCCAATAGTGGCGCCGCTATTGAATATCCCTGATGCGAGCGCGCGTTCCCTTTCAGGAAACCATTCCGCCACCACTTTGACGGCCCCTGGCCAGTTACCCGCCTCGCCCATACCCAGCAGGAAACGGCAAATACCCAAGCTCAACGTTCCTCTGGCGAAGACGTGCAAGATGGCGCTAGCCGACCACCAAAGCATGGAAAGCGCGTACCCCGCCTTGGTGCCCAACCTATCGATCAAAGGTCCCGAGACGCCATTCATGAGCGTATAGGCGAGCAAGAAAGCCGAAACGACCCTTGAGTAGTCAACGCTATTCATGTGGAACTGATCGAGCAGGACCGGCGCCACTACGGAGAGTGTTTGTCGATCGAGATAATTGATGACGGTCGCAAAGAAAGCAAGCCCGATCATCAACCAGCGAAGGCGCGGCTCACGGGAGAGATCGCTCATAGGTTGCCCACTATCATATGCGGGTGGTTTGTTGAGCGCATAGCCGCAGTTCGCGACAAACATTTAAATACAATTTTTGACTGACTTTAAAGAAGTTCGTCTATCCTGGAAGAGTTGGAGTTGTTTTGCCAATACTTCGCTATGGCGTTTTGCTTTTTCTTTTCGCCGAGTCTTTATCTTTTTCTCAATCATTTGTTTCTGTAGTAGATACCGTTTACTCCGCTCCGTCGACGCCGTTCAACGGATCAATCACCGCCCTAAATCGAAATACGGGGAAAACTGTTCATTTTGTGGTGATGAACGGCCTTGTTGTGATTAATTTACCCCCTGGCCATTACCGGGCGACTTACCTGGGCGGGGGCGAACCATGTACGGAGTCTTGGCTCGTACCCTCGAAGGCACGAAGCTCAGTGAGTCTATTCCAGCTGCGCGGGCACCTGAGCCAGTGCGGCGGAGTCACTACGGCGAGTGACGGTTTGAATAGTTATCGGAACGCCCAAGGGCGACTTGTGCCAATTCCGCATGTGCTTAGCCCAACCGCTTATCACTCGGTTCTGGATGCTGGCGCTGTAGCCGATGGCATTATGCGATCCGATGGTGTCATGACGGCGGGTTCGGCCGTCCTGACTTCGCCATCGGGATCATTCTCTGCGAAAGACGTGGGGAAGTATATTCAAGTTATTGGCGCGGGGGCGGGCGGAACCACCCACTCGGACGGCGCAATGACAGTCGGCCTCGATATCCTGACCTCGGCTTCCGGAACCTTCACCGCGCAAGACGTGGGTCGTTGGATCGTTGTTACTGGAGCTGGCCCAAAGGGCGCTAATCTTCTCGCGCAAATAAGTGCCTATAAGTCGCCGAATCTGGTTGAACTCGGAAATCTCTCGGGGACTGTCATGGTTCCTGCGAATGCCGGAGCCACCGTCAAAGGCAAAACTTATTATTACGGCTACATGACGCTGGAGGCGACCATTGTTAGTTATCAGAGTGCGACGCAAGTGACCCTCAGCCAGCTTGCCTCGGGCACTATCTCCAGTGCGGTCTACGCGTACGGAACAAATAACACGGCGCACTTTCAAGCCGAACTCGACGCCTTAGGCGCGGCGGGCGGTGGTGTCGTACACGTTCCTGCACCCGCCAGTTGCCCGAGTGGAGCGACCTGCGGTTATGTGACCGCCGCTACCGACATGGCTACGGCCACTAACGTCGGAGCGATCAAGATCCGCTACAACAATCTTTCGCTCGTGGGTGATTCGCCTCAGACCAATCTCTTTTGCCGCGGCGCGTGGAGCTTAGTGAATAGTGCCGTCGTTCGTGGCTACTGCGTCACGGTTGGTGACGGTGGCGGACCGAATGGCGCGGCGGGTGAGGCCGTCTCCAACATTTTAGTTTCAAATTTGCACTTGTGGGGGATGACTAACGGAAATACCTACAACGAAAACTTCCCCGCTTCGGTCACCACCGGTGATGGCTGGGATTTGACGAACAAAGGCATTTTCTTTTTCCACGACGTTCCGCACGACAACATTGCCATAACCAACAACATCATTCAGGATTTCAAAGGTGAGGTAATTTGGGGAGGTGGCTTGGGTTTTACCACTCTCCTCATTCAGGGGAACACCATCAAGAATTTCAACGGCGACGCCATTTCCGTCAGTGTGGATTCTCTGCAAGTCCTAAACAACACGATCGCCAACGGTTACTCGGGGGTCGAGAACGGCATTTTCCAAGCCACCATGACCAAGCAAATTTTCCAGGGCAATCATATTTCACTCATGCGCGGTTCGGCAATCACGATTGTGTCCGAAGACACCACTACCAAGAAGGGGAACGTGCAGATCATTGATAATACCTTCGACACGATTGCCCAAATTATTCCCACCTCGCCGGCTCAAGCCATCTATATTGCACTCGGGTCTGGGCTTTCGCCTATGGCCAATGTGAGTATCGAGCGAAATATATGCCACGACTGCTGGGGGTTCATCATGCCTATTCCCGGCCCAAATCTGCTCTTGCTGAGTAATGTTATGACGATTGACGCTTACAATGGCGGAAGCTTTTTCATATTCCCGACGGAAATGGCAAACGCAACAGTGGAGAGCAACCGGTCCTATCTCACTGCGAACGCGCGAAAGAATGGGAAGACCCTTACCTACATCTACGTTCTGACGCTCCTGGCGCAGGCCAACTCACTGTCCTGGACCAATAACGTGTTTCTGAACAATAGCTGGCAGGTAAACGGCACGGCCTATTACATATTCAGCACAACCAGCGGCGCGGGCTTCGCTGGACTGAAAGATAAGAATGTGATTTGGCGGAGTGACTCGTGCACCGGATGTGCCGCCCGGCAATCCGCCGATCAAGGGGGCCAGGTCATTACAAACGGAGGCACGATCGAACCGTACGGACCGCTCGTGATGCTGTTTTCCGGCGTCGGAAAGCCTAAGATGACCATCGACGCTTCCAAAGAGCAGGATGGTAGTGAATTGATTGTTCAGAATTCGGGGAACGTCGCCGTCGAGTTTTCAGCCGACCAAAACATGCAGCTCGTCACGCCCATCACCCTTGCCGTTGGCGCCAGTACGAAATTCCGTTTCAGCGGTTACGATTCCAAGTGGCATCTTGTCTCGCCGTAACCCTTCACTGATGCCCTCTTTGCGACACTGAAGGAGAATCATGACTGGAAATGAAATTCGCGCGAAGTTCCTGGATTACTTCGCCGGCCACGGCCACCGTGTTGTGCGCAGCTCTTCGCTTGTGCCTGCCAATGACCCAACCCTCCTGTTCACCAACGCCGGGATGAACCAGTTCAAGGAAGTCTTCCTCGGCTTGGAAAAACGCGATTACTCCCGCGCGACAACATCTCAAAAATGCGTCCGGGCAGGCGGCAAGCACAACGACTTGGAAAACGTCGGCTATACCCGCCGGCACCACACGTTTTTTGAGATGCTGGGCAACTTTTCGTTCGGCGATTATTTCAAGCAAGACGCCATCGCCTATGCTTGGGAGCTGATCACCAGCCAGAAGTGGTATGGCTTGCCTAAAGACAAGCTTTACGTCACCGTGTTTCGCGAAGACGACGATGCGGAAATGCTCTGGCAGAAAGTGGCCGGCGTGCCGAAGGATCGCATATTCCGGCTCGATGAAAAGGACAATTTCTGGCAGATGGGCGAAACCGGCCCCTGTGGGCCATGCTCTGAGATTCACTTCGATCTCGGTCTGGCAGCCGCGGAGAAAGGGCGGGAGCACGAGCAGTTTCCGCTCGATGGTGGCGGGCGCTTTGTCGAAATCTGGAATCTGGTCTTCATGCAGTTTGACCGCTCGTCCGAAGGCAAACTGACTCCTTTGCCGAAGCCATCGATCGACACCGGCATGGGTCTGGAGCGGCTTGCGGCCGTGCTGCAAGGGCACCTGTCGAATTATGAAACGGACTTGATTCAACCGCTTGTTCAGCACGCGGCAGACCTGTTGCACGTAACACGCGGCGCGGATGAACGTTCGGAAACCGCTTTGCGCATCAATGCCGACCACGCGCGCGCCACGGCGTTTCTGATTCACGATGGCGTTGTTCCTTCGAACGAAGGCCGCGGCTACGTGCTGCGTAAAATCATGCGCCGCGCCTTGCGCAACGGACGCCTCACCGGCTTCAGCGACCCGTATTTCAACAAGCTCACCGCATTCGTCGCCGACTTGATGAAACCCGCTTATCCTGAACTGCAAGAAAGCGTGAGTCGCGTTTCTCGAGTGGTGCGCGATGAAGAAACCCGCTACGCCTCAACATTCCAGATTGCCGAACGCTTCTTCCACGACGAAGCTAAATCTGCTGTGGCCGGTGTTCTCCCCGGCGCCGCTGCCTTTAAGCTCTACGACACATATGGTCTTGCCCTCGAAGAGCAGGAAGATATGGCGCGCGAGTTCGGCCTACAAATCGATCATGACAGCTTCCATGCGGAGATGGAGAAGCAAAAGGCACTCTCACGCGCGAGTTGGAGGGGTGCCGATAAAGCGCACATCGCCGAGGTTTACAAAACGCTTTCGGCGGTAGAATTTATCGGCCGTGAAACGCTGGAATCGCCGGTAGAAGTCGTCGAACTCATCGTTAACAAAGCGGCCGCCCCGAACGTGGATCACGGTGAAGCCGAGGTGGTCTTTGCCAAAACGCCTTTCTACGCTGAATCAGGCGGCCAAGTTGGAGACACGGGCCTGTTACTCGATCCCGAAACGCGCGAGCGGGTGGCTGTTGTTGAAGGTGCTTATAAGCCCGCGCCCACTGCCATGGTGCAGCGAATTCGCGTTCTACGCCCCGTCAAAACCGGCGACAAGCTCGTGGGTGTCGTCGATAAACCCTCGCGCGGCGCTACCATGCGGAATCACACCGCTACGCATCTGCTGCATGCCGCGTTGCGCCAGGTATTAGGCCAGCACGTCAAGCAAGCGGGCAGCGTTGTCGAGCCCGGCCGATTGCGCTTTGACTTTAGCCATTACGCCGCCCTGACCGAAGACGAACTGCGCGAAGTGGAATGGCTGGTGAATCAGCAGATTTTGGCAAACACTGAAGTCAAGACGGATGTGATGGATCTGGAACATGCTCTCGCTACAGGCGCCATGGCGCTCTTCGGCGAAAAGTACGGCGAGAACGTGCGCGTCGTAAGCATTCCCGATTTCAGCCGCGAGCTCTGCGGCGGCACGCACGTGAAGCGCACCGGCGATATCGGGCTCATGAAGATCATCTACGAGGGCAGCATTTCCGCAGGCGTGCGGCGCATTGAGGCCGTCACGGGCGAAGGTGCATTGGAACGCTTTCAATCGGCAACGGGCCAACTCAGTAAGTTTGGACAACTGTTACACACATCCGAAAACGGCGTACTGGAGCAAGTTGAAAAGCTGCTAGAGCAGCAGAAGACGTTAGAACGCCAGATCGATCAATTGAAAACGCAAGTGGCGCACAGTCAAGTTGAAAAACTAACCGGCCGCAAATTCGGCGCGGCCACCGTCCTATCCGAACGGGTCGAAGGTTTGGATTCTAAACAACTGCGCAGCATTGCCGATGAACTCCGCAACAAATGGGGCAGCGCGGTCATCATGCTTGCGTCCGTGAACGGCGAAAACGTCTCGATCATTTCCGCAGTCAGCAAAGATCTCACGGCCAAAGTGCAGGCCGGTAAGCTGATCGGAGATTTGGCCAAAGCGATCGGCGGTAAGGGCGGTGGACGTCCTGACATGGCAGAGGGCGCAGGCAAAGACAGTGCTGCACTTACCGCGGCCCTCGCGGGCATCTACGAGCGCGTCGGAGCTCTCCTGTAGATGGAGCAATTTGACGTAGCCATCGTGGGTGCAGGTCCGACGGGTCTAGCCTGCGGTATCGAACTAGAACGCCGTGGCCTGAAACCGGTTTTGTTTGACAAGGGCTGCGTCGTAAATTCGCTCTACAATTATCCAATCAACCTCGTTTTCTTTACAACGCCCGAGCTTCTCGAAATCGGCGATATTCCCATGACCTCGCTGAATGAAAAGCCGGGCCGTACCGAGGCGCTGAAATACTACCGCCGCGTGGCCGATCACTATAAGCTCAATATTCATCAATACGAGCGAGTGCTGGCCTTTTCCGGCTCCGATGGTCACTTCACCGTACGAACCGAAAAGCAGATTTACGGTGCGCGCAAAATCATACTCGCGTCCGGTTATTACGATATTCCAAACAAACTCAACGTTCCCGGCGAAGACCTCGATAAAGTGATCCATTACTATCGCGAGGCTCATCCTTACTACAATCACGACGTTCTAATCGTGGGTGCCAAGAACTCGGCGGCCATTGCGGCGCTGGAACTTTTTTGGACAGGTGCGCGCGTCACGATGGTCGTTCGTGGCAGCGCGATTCACAAGAACGTTAAGTATTGGATCAAACCGAATATCGAAAACCGCATCAGTTGCGGAGAAGTCAAAGCTTATTTCCACAGCACCGTTAAGGAAATCCGCCCACATGAAGTACTGATCCAAACACCCGACGGCGACGTCACCGTGAAGAACGATTTTGTCTTCGCGATGACGGGCTACCGGCCCGATTTCGAATTCATGTCAGCCCACGGCATTCATCTTGACCCTAAAACATCGAAGCCCATTACCGATCCGGTCACGCTCGAGAGTGAGCGGACAGGCGTCTATTTGGCGGGCGTGATTGTCGCGGGAACCCATACCAATGAGATCTTCATTGAAAATGGGAGATTTCACGGAGTGCAAATCGCCGAAGCGATCACGAAAGCTAACTAGCTCTTGTGTGAGAAAGCTCAGGGAAATCGGTCGGGCGGGGTTTTAGAGGATTTAGGTAGAAGCTAACAGGCAGGTTTTGGTGAGTCGTAGATTGGTGTTGCGGAACAACCTTCAATCCCTGAGCTATTCTCGTTTTCTAGTTCTGCCCGTTTAATTGCATCTGCAGTGCCAAACATATGGCACCATTATTTTCAACAGTTTAGAAAAGGCCGTCCGATCTTCGGTTAAGAATTTTTTACCGAGATGGAGAAGATTACCCGGCAAAAGGTTGGTTAGTGAACATCCGGTAGATTCGCCGGCAGACTGGAAGGTCGCGCCACTCTGCCGTTTTGCGCTTCATCAATCAGGACGTTGTTGTTTTTGAGCGTCGTACCGAGCGTCTGATCGAGCAAAATCCGTGCTTGGCTGTATGATGCCAACGCCGAAATTTCGGTGGCCTGGGCCGTGGCTAAATCGCGCTGCTGAGTGACTACGTTGTAAGTGGTGGACGCGCCCAGCGCGAATTTCTTCTGTTCCGCGTCGAGCAGTTGTTGCTCAAGGATCCGATTCTTTACGGCAGCTTGGTAACGGATGCGCGCTTGCTGCAATCCAATTAGGCCGTTGGAAACGTCGACGCCCACCTGGTTGATGCTCCGTTCGTTTTCGAGTTCGGTCTGGCGAAGGGAAAGCTGGTCGATGCGCTGATCGGCCGTGGCTTGCCGGTTGCGCAGCGTCGGCCCGAAAAAGGCGCCGCCGCTTTCGCTGGGAAAATCGCGGCGAACCATTTGGCCGAGCGCGGTTCCTATGCCTCCAACAAAGTATTTGTTGGGAACCTCACAGATGGTGTTAGCGCCGTACGACACAGGGCATGCTTCAAATCCAGGCGGGACGGCGCCTGTAGTAGCGACGTTGGGGGGAAGCGTACCCGCGAAAACAGTGTGGGGGGTGCCCGACAATCCCTGCGATTTCGCCGAACCAAAAACGATCAGTTGGGGAAGAACGCCGTTTTTGGTGCCGAGCGATGAGGTTTTGGTGTTGATCAGATTGAGCCGATCTGCTTCCAGGTCGGTCCGATTCGTCATGGCTACCGCTAAGGCTTCTTTGAAGGGGGGCAAGGTGTCTTTTTCGGGAACCTCAATGTGATCAATCGGAACGATTTGCGCTGCGGCGAGCTCCGGGTCGGCAAGACCGTTACGGCTGATGAGATTCTTAAACGAAACCTGGTTCTGTTCAAGCGTCGTTTCTGAAACCACCAGGTCCTGCTCGCTGCTGGCTACTTGCGCTTCGGCGGTAGTCACATCCAGAGGCGCCATAGTGCCAATCTGAACTTGTTTCTTGTTGTCTTCAAAAAATCGCCGCGCTACGTCCAGCGCCTGATGCTTTGCCTGCACGTCCTGAATGTTGGCAACCAAGGTGTAATAGCTGTTCAGTACACTCACCACGACGCTGATGACCTGAGTTTTGAAATTGACGTCGTTGATGCCAATATTCGCCTTCGCGATTGTGATGTTGCGCGCGTTCAGTGCGCGGCCAAAGCCGTTAAGCAAACTATGTTGAAGGCTGATAGAAAGGGCCGTGCCATTCTGCGGATTCAGCAAATCGCTCGGCGCGTTTTCATTCAGGTGAGAATCCGAATAAGTCAGACTGCCCTTGCCGCCCGTGATAAAGCCCAAACTCACGCTGTCCGTAAAGTTGCGTGTGTTGTCGACCAGGTTTGAGATTTGGCTCAATGTCGAATTGGGTTGCGGATTCGAAGTATGCGAGAAAACATTGGAGCTCTGGAACGAGGGATCGAGCGTTGGTGTGATTGGGCCGATCTGCGAAATAGTGGTGTTTGTGCCGGACCCGCCGCCATTGCTGCTGCCGTTGTTGCTAACGCCTGCCGCCGCCTGACTTCCCGCCACGCCTTCGCCGCTTTGCACAGAACCAACTTGCGATGATCCGCTCGGCACGCCGGGTAGTGGACCGCCGGCAAGTTGACGCGTGTAGTTCCAGGTTGAGATCAGCGCGTTGTAGCGATTGCTTTCTATGTCGATATTGTTTTCAATCGCTAGAGCGATCGCATCCTGCGCAGTCAGGTAGAGCTTCCCGCCTTGCAGAAGGCTGCGAAGCCGGCTGCTATTGCCGAGCCGAGGCCCAGGAATTGCCGGCGCCGAATATTTCCTGAAAAAGCCACCCCCTCCTGCAACAGGGCCAAGCGGGGAGTCTTGGCTCCAGCCGTAAGGAGCAACGGAGAGGGCGCAAAGAGTAATGGATATCCAACGTTGCGCTCGTTTCACTGTTTCTGCTCCTGTGTTGGCGCAGGCAAGGTGTCGGGAAGACCCGAGGGGCGATTCACTCGTCCTGAAAGAGCTTCATCGATCGAGATGTGATTCACTTCGAGCGTAGTTCCCAAAGCCTGGTCGAACGCAATCCGCGCATGGCTATAGTTGGCGAGCGACTGCTCTTCGGTGCTCTGTGCGCTGGCTAGTGTCTGTTCATCTTGTACGACTTGAAAAACAGTCGACGCGCCCAGCGTATATTTCTTGCGGTCGGCATCGAGGGTCTGCTGTTGCAAGATTCGCGCCTTCACGGCAGAATCGTAACGAACTCGGGCTTGGCGAAGGCCAATGAGCGCGTTCTGCACATCTACGCGCACTTGATTCACGGCTTTCTGTAGCGACAGTTCAGCTTGCCGTTCCTCCAAAGCGGAGGTAACGTAGTCGGACTGTGCGGCGCGGTTGCGGAGCGGAATATTAAGCGACACCCCCGCGGAATAGTTCGGATAGTCGCGTTGCAAGATCTGTTGAAAGAGAGTGCCGGCGCCTCCCACCAGAAACGGCGGCGCAATCGTTCCCGGAGCAAGGTAGTTTGCGCTACCGGCCAAACCATTGTTTGTAAGCTCCGCGAAAACCTGTAGCGTCGGCCGCAGGCCATTCCGGATAGCCTTTAGATTGATTTGCTGGCTGTCGATATTGATCTTGTCTTGTGCCACTTCAATGCGCTTGGTCAAAGCTTCGTTAACCAGCTCATCAATCTTCGGAAGCTCATCCTTGGGGGGAACCTGAATGGTATCGAGTGGCACGATGTGCACTTCAGCCAGTTCCGGGCTGGCGACACCATTCCGGCTGATCGCGTTCTTCAATACCGTTTCCTGCTGCAGGAGATTCGTTTGCGAAATCAGCAAGTCTTGTTCGCTCGCGTAGACTTGGGCTTCGGCGCGGGTCACTTCAATTGGCGCGAGGGTGCCTATTTTTACCTGCTTCTGGTTGTCCTCGAACAACGCTTGCGCCGTGGCCAGTTCGTCCTTGCGCGCCTTCAAATCTGCGTTGAAACTGACCAGATCCCAATAAAGGTTGAGGACCGCCGAGACTGTGGTGATCACCTGCTGTTTGAATTGCAGGTTAGAAACTTTCTCGTTATTCTTTGAGACGCGAATGTTGCGGCCCAAAACAGGGCGGCCGAACCCTTGCAAAAGGTTTTGCGTGATATAAAAATCGGCATCGCCCTGGGTGAAGGGATTTAGCGTAAATGACGCGCTGTTGTACTTCAGCCGGGTAGCGCCAACTGTAAATTGATAATAAGTGCCGAAATCGTTGTACTGGGAAAACTGACCTTGATAACTGCTGTTTGTGGACACGAGCGCGGTTGTCCCTGTCAGAAAGGTGTTGCTTTGCGGACTTGTGGAGTGGCCAAACTGGCTGAATAGAGAGACTTGCGGATCAAGATTCGGGATGGCCGGACCGAGCTGTGTGAGAATCCCGCTGGAGCTGACGCCACTGGCGCTGGTGCCGCCGCCGCTACTGTTCAGACTCACGCCAGTCAAGCTCACGCTGGTAGGACCGGCTGCCAAGCCAACGCCAACGGTGCGAAGTGCACCGCCACCCTGCGCTCGGCGCGTCACCTCGCGAGTAAGAATCGGGCCATAGCGCTGAATTTCGATATCAAGATTATTTTCCAGCGTGAGCGCAATCACATCTTGCGCCGAAAGGTACAAGTTGCCCGCGCGAATCAAAGATTGCAGCCGGCTGGAATTGGTGAGATTGATAGGCGCCACATTGCGCGTCCGATACCAGCTAAACATGCCCCGTGAAGGCTCAACCTGAATGGCGTTCTGCGCACTGAGTGTGCCCATCACCAATAAAAAACTGCAAAGCAATGATATGAGTGCTTTGAATCGTCTCATCCGAATTTGCTAAAGACCCCCAGTGATAAAAACGCAGGAGACTGCCTGCGGCCTCATGTTTCTGCGCATCAACAAGACTAACCCTGCCTCAACGTAGAACGATGATCGCGGAACCGAAGTTCCTTTTTAGTGCGTGCAACCCCATAGTAACGTATCGATAGCGCCATAACTTATAGCAAAACTGAGGCCATTCTGGAGTTGCTGAAAACACAAGCACTCGTTGAGAATTGCTCCGTCTGGCTGTCCGATCCTGGGACGGATGTGGGCGAACTTGCTATCCTGACGGCGATGGAAACTTCCGTGATGGCCTTGTTCGAAGAGACCGGGGCCTATCTCCATGGCCACTTCCGCTTGACGAGCGGCCTGCACAGCAATGAATATTTGCAGTGCGCCAAAGTGCTGGCGGTTCCCGCCTATGCGGAACAACTGGGCCGCGAGCTGGCTGGCCAAATTGTGACGCTGCTCGGTGGCGTAATGCCGCAGGTTGTCGTGGCCCCGGCAATTGGCGGCATTGTGATTGGCCATGAAGTGGCGAGGGCGCTCAACGCGCGCTCCCTTTTCACGGAACGCGATCTCGATTCCAACGCCATGACATTGCGCCGCGGTTTTGAGATCAAACCAGGTGAAAGCGTGGTCGTTATTGAAGACGTCATCACCACCGGCGGTAGCACTAAGGAAGTGATCCGCGTCATCGACACCTTCGGCGTAAAAGTGAAAGCCGCTGGATCCATCATTGATCGCAGCGGCGGGCGGGCGGATGTCGGCGTACCGCGCGTGGCCTTGGAATATTTGAAGGCCGTCGCGTATCAACCCGAAGACTGTCCGCTGTGTAAAGAAGGTATGCCGTTAGCGAAGCCCGGTTCCCGGCGGACCGAACCGATTTCCTAAGATTTCTGCCATGCGCAGACTGCGTTTCGATGTCGCCTATGACGGAACAGATTTTCACGGCTGGCAAGTTCAGCCGGGGCAAGTCACGATCCAGGGCGTTCTCGAAGAGATAATCGGGGGTGTTGAAGGAAGGCCGGTGCATGTGGCCGGATCCGGCCGCACCGACGCGGGCGTTCATGCTCTCGCCCAAGTAGCGGCAATATCCATCGAAAATCCAATCCCAGTCGACAATTTCCGTCGCGCGGTCAACCGCCTGCTGCCCAACACCATTCGCATCAATCGCGTGCGCGAAGTGCGAAGCGATTTCCATCCGCGATTTGATGCGGTTCGAAAGACGTACGAGTTTCGAACGTTTCGTGAAGAGTTGTGCTCTCCGTTTCTGCGCCGCTGGGTGCACTATCATCCTTATCCTCTGAACGAAAAGGCCATGGCGGAAGCCGCCGCCGTATTGTTGGGCGAGCACGATTTCACGGCTTTTGCGGCAGCCGACGACCGCGATGCCCAAAGCCGCAGCAAGGTGCGCGAGATTTTCCATTCCGAGTTGCGCCGGCAGGGAGACACGCTCGTGTATCGAGTGACTGGTTCGGGCTTTTTGAAACACATGGTGCGGAACATGATGGGCGTTCTCTTTGAGGTGGGCAAAGGCAATTTAACCGCCGATGACATAGGCGCCAGGTTGCAACCAAATTGCGGAATCAGGCCCGGTCCGAGCGTTCCACCAAGCGGGTTGATTTTGGTTTCGGTGGAGTACGACGAAGCTTAGGGGAGAACAGAAAAGATTTCAGAGACCTGAATAGACCGATCGCCAATCGTCGAAGGCAGGGGCAGAGCTTCGCCCTCTCGAAATTCTTTGTTCTTGCCAGCAGCTTCGCATAGGACTACTGTCCTAGGCTTCGGATAGACGATCCACACAGCCATCGAACCGTTCGCCAGATACAATTCGATTTTGTCTTCGATTTCTTTCTCCGTGTTACTTGGCGAAACAACTTCAATTGCCAGTTCAGGAGCACCTTCCGGATAGCGATCTTCCGCTGCGGCTGTGCGGAAGCGTACGCGATCTATCACGAAAACGTCCGGGCGGGGCATGGACGCGGGATCCGTTGGCTCCACCACGATGCTCGTATCGTAGTTGGCTAAGAATTTAGTTCTGTCAATGACTTCGCTCAAAAGAACCAACAGTTGCATCGTGATGAGTTGGTGAGCGGGTTTTGCCGAGGGCGAAATAAGTACTTCTCCTTTGATCAGCTCGTCCTTCACACCCTCGGGAAACTCCATCTTCAGGTAGTCGGCCAACGTCACGAACTGTGAGACAACGCCCATACCCACATTGTAGTCCCGCCATCTGCTACAACAAAGTTCGGAGTCTACTGCGCCCTTGTTCCGCAAAGTTCTCGTCGCCAATCGAGGTGAAATCGCCGTCCGCGTCATCCGCGCCCTGCGGGAGATGAAGATTGCGAGCGTGGCGATTTTCTCGGAAGTCGACCGCCGCTCCCTGCATGTGCAGATGGCCGACGAAGCAATCTGCGTGGGACCTGCTCCTTCGGCTGAAAGCTATTTGTCAACTGCGAAGATCTTGGCTGCCGCCAAGCAGGTAGGCGCTGAGGCCATTCACCCTGGCTACGGATTTCTGAGTGAGAACTCCAAATTCGCGAAAGCCTGCGGCGAAGCCAAGATCAAGTTCATTGGGCCTGGTTGGCAGGCGATTGAACAAATGGGCTCAAAGACGGCAGCCCGTCGCGTCGCAATAGCGGCGGGTGCGCCGGTGGTGCCGGGAACGGAGAAAGGCGTGAGTGATCCCAAAGCGGCTCGCAAGATTGCGGCTGAACTGGGCTATCCGGTTTTACTCAAAGCAGCGGCAGGTGGCGGCGGCAAGGGCATGCGCCGCGTTGACAAAGAAGCCGAACTCCCTGCGGCTATGAGCAGCGCCGCAAGCGAAGCCGAACGCGCCTTTGGTTCGGGCGAAGTCTATCTCGAAAAACTGATCGAACGGCCGCGCCACATTGAAGTGCAGATATTGGGTGATGAGCATGGGCACATCATTCATTTAGGAGAGCGCGAGTGCTCTATCCAGCGCCGTCACCAAAAAGTAGTTGAAGAGTCGCCATCGCCGTTGGTGCTGCAAAAGCCGGAATTGCGAACCCAAATCGGCGAAGCCGCGTTGCGCATCGCGCGCGCCGTGAGTTACTCGAACGCCGGCACCATGGAGTTCTTGGCCGATCAAAACGGCAACTTCTATTTCCTGGAGATGAACACCCGCCTGCAGGTGGAGCATCCGGTCACCGAATGGGTCACCGGGCTCGACTTGGTGCGCTGGCAGATTCGTATTGCCGCTGGCGAACGCCTGACGCTGAAGCAGGAAGAGATCCGTTGGACAGGCTCGGCAATTGAATGTCGCGTGTACGCGGAAGATCCCGAAAACAGCTTTTTCCCTAGCCCCGGACGCATTACCCAATACGAAGAGCCGAGCGGTCCCGGCGTGCGGGTAGATGGGGGCGTTTATCCAGGCTGGACGGTACCGCTCGATTACGATCCGTTGCTGGCTAAGCTGACGGTGTGGAGCGACACACGCGAATCGGCGATTGAGCGAATGCGGCGGGCTGTAGAGGAGTTTCGGGTTCTTGGCATTAAGACGAACCTCGGCCTCTTCGCGCAACTCATGGGCGACGCCGCTTGGGTAAAAGGCGATCTGGATACCGGTTTCCTGGATCGATTCATGCAGCATTTCAAACCGAAGGAACCGAGTGCGGAATCCAAGCTGGCAAGCGTCTTGGCCGCGGCGCAAGCATCAATACAAGTGTCAACAAAAACGCCGACGGAGTCTGGCTGCGTGTCGGAATGGCGCTCAACGGGGCGGCGGGGGCTGCAGCGTTGAAACTCCGTATTGATCTGGACGGCACCGACTACCTTCTTGAACTCAGCGACTCCGCGTACGTGTTTAACGACGAGTCCGGAACTGCGTCGATCGAGCCAGTGCAGCCGGGCGTGTTTTCGGTGCTGCTCGGAACGAAGAGCTTCCGCGTGAATGTAGCAGCCCTCGCCGAGAGGTATGAGGTCGTGAACGGCGATGCCAAACCGCTTATGCTCTCTATTGCCGATCCGCGCGACCGTAAAGGCGCTGCCGATTCGAGTTCGATGAAAGGCCCGGCCGTCGTTCGCGCCCAAATGCCGGGGAAGATCATCAAACTACTTGTAGATGTCGGTACCGCCGTGGAGGTCGGCCAAGGCTTGATAGTGGTGGAAGCGATGAAGATGCAGAACGAGGTCAAAGCCCCAAAGGCCGGTGTGGTTACCAAGATCTTGACGAAGGCAGATGCGACTGTGGCCGCCGGTGAGACTCTGATTGTGGTGGAGTAGAAGCGAACATGCCGCGCGCGGATTGCAAATATTGTGGTGGAACTGGATGGACGGTGAGCGAGACGGATGGCGTATCGTCCGCTCAACGTTGCGCGTGCGTAGCCGAAACGCAGGCCGAGGACGCCGAAACCTACGCCAGCATTCCCCCGAATTACCGGCAAGCTTCTTTTGAAACGTTCTTGCTGCCTACGGATAACCCTGTGCTGCAGCGTGCCTTGGCGGACGTGATGCTGGAGGTCTCGAAGTTTGCGCGTGCCTATCCGAAAACAGCCAAACCTGGCTTACTGCTGGTGGGTCCGCCCGGTACGGGTAAGACACATCTGGCGGTTGCGGCTTTGCGTGCGCTGATCGCTCGCGGATACGAAGGCATCTTCTTCGATTACCAGAACCTGCTGGAACGAATCCGCGCGGGCTATAGCGAAGCGCTCGGGGCTGCTGATCGCAACGCATACCGCAACGTCTTGGAGACGGAACTACTGCTCCTGGATGACTTGGGCTCGCATCGTGTCACCGACTGGGTTGAAGACACCGTGACGGCCATCGTGACGCATCGGTGCAATCACAACAAGCCCACGATTGTCACAACGAACTTGCCCGACCCGGACATGGGCGGCGCCACCATCGACAAAGGCGGAGTGGGTACGGCTCCTCGCTTCAAGACAACTCTGGAAGAACGCGTCGGCGAACGCGCACGGTCGCGCCTGTTCGAAATGTGCAAAGTG
>Ga0209698_10003523_pt1 | contig 17402 bp, 14 predicted proteins | sample LitLauG_LLR_2012_FD_187203 | JGI IMG/M metagenome (GOLD analysis project Ga0209698, IMG submission 187203) | Freshwater sediment microbial communities from Pennsylvania, USA - Little Laurel Run_MetaG_LLR_2012 (SPAdes) (version 2) | ecosystem: Environmental > Aquatic > Freshwater > Creek >...
TGCGTTCGATCAACGCAAGATGGAGGAGCGCCCGGACATTCTGGTTTACACCACGGAGCCGTTCAAGGAAGGGACGGAAGTGAGCGGGCCCATAGACGTGACGCTGTATCTGTCATCGGACGTGAAGGATACCGATGTCACGGTGAAGATTCTGGACGTCGCGCCGGATGGGCCGGCGTATAACCTGGACGAGACGATTCAGCGCGTCCGGTATCGCAACGGCTATGACAAGCCGATCGCGATGATGGAAAAGGGTAAGGTGTACAAAATCACCTTGCAGCCCATGACGACGAGCAACTATTTCGCCGCGGGGCACGCGTTCCGGATCGAGGTTTCGAGCAGCAATTTCCCGCGCTTCGACCGCAATATGAACACGGGCGGCAATAATTACGACGAAACGGAGGGCGTGGTGGCGCATAACCAAATCCACCACTCGCGGCAGTATCCGTCGTCGATCACGGTGAGCGTCGTGAAGAAGTAGTGGCGCACGCGTCCACGGGTGCTGCATCGACGTTCGCGTCGATGTCGGGCAGGTGTCGAGCGAGTCTCGACACGGCTCGCAAGAGTGCGCGCGTCACGCGTGGATTCGTGATACAAAAAACAAATGAATAAAGTGCGAGTTCTTGTCGGCACGCGTAAAGGCGCGTTTATTCTTTCCTCTGACGGCAAGCGCGAAAAATGGGACATCAGCGGACCGCATTTCGGCGGTTGGGAGATGTACCACCTGAAGGGCTCGCCTGCCGATCCGGACCGCATTTACGCGTCGCAATCCACCGGATGGTTCGGGCAGTTGATCCAGCGGTCGAGCGACGGAGGCAAGACCTGGGAGCCGGTCGGGAATAAATTCGCCTACGAAGGTGAGACCGGGACGCATCAGTGGTACGACGGCACGCCGCATCCGTGGGAGTTCAAACGCGTGTGGCATCTGGAGCCATCGCTCCACGATCCGGACACAGTGTTCGCGGGCGTGGAAGATGCGGCGATTTTCAAGTCCTCCGATGGCGGCAGGAACTGGACCGAACTGCCGGGATTACGCGGGCATGGATCGGGTCCACGCTGGCAGCCGGGCGCGGGAGGGATGTGCCTGCACACGATCATGATCGATCCAGGGGATCCGAAGCGCATGTACATCGCGATCTCGGCAGCGGGCGCATTCCGCACCGACGATGGAGGCGCATCGTGGAAACCCATCAACCGCGGCCTCTATTCGAAAATGATGCCGGACCCGACCGCGGAGGTCGGCCACTGTGTGCATCACCTGGCGATGCATCCGTCCAAGCCCGAGGTGCTTTACATGCAGAAACATTGGGACGTGATGCGCTCTGACGACGCGGGCGAGAACTGGACCAAGGTCAGCGGCAATCTGCCGGTGGATTTCGGCTTCGTGATCGACGTGCATGCGCATCAGCCGAAGACTATTTACGTGGTGCCGATTAAGAGCGATTCGGAGCATTTTCCGCCGGATGGCAAGCTGCGCGTTTATCGCAGCAAATCGGGCGGCCACGATTGGGAACCACTCGCGAAAGGCCTGCCGCAGGAGAATTGCTACGTGAACGTGCTGCGCGACGCGATGGCGGTGGATTCGCTGGAGGAATGCGGCGTGTACTTCGGCACCACGGGAGGGCAAGTGTACGCGTCGGCCGATGCGGGCGATTCCTGGGCGCCCATCGTGAGGGACCTGCCGGCGGTGCTGTCGGTTGAGGTCCAGACGCTCCCGTGATTCGCGTCGAATTACCGGCGCACCTGCGGACGCTGGCGCGGGTCGAAGGCGAGGTGACGGTTAACGCGGGCGATACGATCGGCTCGGTCCTGGATGCGCTGGAAAGGCAGTACCCGATGCTGCTGGGTACCATCCGCGATCAAGTAAGCGGGGCGCGGAGGCCCTTCCTGAGGTTCTTCGCCTGCCAGGAGGACTTGTCACACGGCGGGATGGAGCAGCGTCTGCCGGACAAGGTGCTGCGAGGCGAAGAACCGATGATTGTTCTAGGAGCCATCGCGGGCGGATAACGCCGTTTCTTGACGGGGCGTTTTCCTTTAAAATCTTCCCTTTGACGTTTTCAGCTGCGCGAAGCGGGAACGCGGCACCCCTTATCCTGAGCACGCTTGGAGGCAAGGCAGATGCTCAGTTTTAGACGATCGGCGATGATTCTGGCGGCGGCTGCGATGATGCAGGCCCAGCCCGCCATGACGACGATCCAGGATATTCTTTATCGCGCGGACGGAACGCGCTTCAATGGCGAAATCTTCATCACCTGGAACGCGTTCCAGGCGGGCGACACGTCGAACATCGCCACCGCGCAAGTGAAACTGCCGATCGTGAACGGCGTGCTGAAGGTGGAACTGGTTCCCACCACTACGGCGTCGGCCGGGGCAAATTATCAGGTGAAGTACAACAGCGCGGGCGTCTATCAATTCACGCAGACCTGGGCTGTGCCGCCGAGTTCCGTGCCGCTGCGGGTGGCAGACGTGCTGGTCTCCACTGGAACCGTGGTGGGCGGCGGAGGCGGTTCGGGATCGATCACCGCCGGACCCATTCTGATTTCAGACGTTGTGGGCTTGGCCAACGCTCTGGCGCTGGCTTCACAGAAGGGCGTCGCGTACACGCTGGGCCGCGCTGCGGTGATCAACACGTCTGGACAGATCGACGGGGCCAGCGGCAATCTGGGCGATTGCGTCCGGGTGGACGGAAGCTCGGGCCCATGCGGAGGCAATAGCGGAGGCATCCTGCCGCTGTATTCGGATAACGAAGTGCCCTCCGGCGCAGTGAATGGACTGAATACGACGTTCGCTCTGGCCAATACACCGTCGCCCGCAGCGAGCCTGCAACTCTTCGTGAACGGCCTGTTGATGGAGCAGGGCCTGGATTACACCGTTACCGGCTCGACAATCACCTTCAATCTGTCCTCCACGCCGCAGCCGTCACAGGGCGGACAGGGGCCAGATGTCGTGCTCGCCAGCTATCGCTACGCGAATCCGAACAATCCGCTGGGGTCCCTGACGGCGGCGCAGGTGGTGTGCAGTGCGGTGGGGAATGCAACGTCCAGTGCGGCGTCCACAGTCCTGGGAACCTGTACTCTGCCGGCGGGGCTTTTGGGGACGGGCGACCGCATCGAAATCCGCTTCCAGTTTCTGCACGCCGGGACGAGCACCGCGTTCACGCCGCAGGTGGCCTGGGGAGCTGTACCAATACTGTCCCGGACAGGGGCTGCTTCGGAGGCTGCGTTCGCCGGGAAGCTGGAATTCTCAGTGAACGCTGGAAGCCAACCATGGAGCGGAGAGAGCTTCGGCAGCGCGCTGCCCTTTCTCACTGCCATGGGCGCAACAGCGGTGGATACGACACAGAACCTCACCATCAGCTTTCTGGGGCAAATGGCAAGTTCGACAGGTGACAGCTTAAGTCTCAGCAACTTCACGGTCGTTCGCTACCCGGCACAGACAAATCCCTAAGTGTGAACTCCGTGACACGGGGTGAATAGGGTGTTTCACCCGGCGTCCGCTACGGTTAATTTGTCCTTGTTTGTAGACGGGGCTTGCGGCAAGATTAGAGCTGAAGGCAAGCCTATGTTGAAACACTATCGCTCGGCGGCTCGACTCTGGCAAGATCGCCAGGGCCAGGACATGATTGAGTATGCTCTCATGGCGGCGACGATCGCCGTCACGGTGTACGGATTTCTACCCACCACGGTCATGCCGGCAGTGAGCACGATCTTCTCGAAGATCGTGTCCATCAGCAACGCAAGCTGATTAAGGCAGGTACTTTTTCAGGTCCGGTTTGACCTGAGCCTGCACTTCGGGCGTATCCAGGTTTTCCCTGTCGATCAACTTCGGAGCCAGCGCATTTATTTTTACGATCGGTTTCCCATCCAGCTTATCCACCGCGATGCGCACAGCCTGCGCTCCCATCTGAAATGGATTCTGCACCACCAGGGCGTCAATCACGCCGTTGTGGACATCGTCCAAAAGGCTGGGGCTCCAATCAAAGCCCACCATTTTGAGCTTCGACTTGCGGTCGCGCAGAGCCTGGGCGAATCCCATGGAACTGGATTCGTTAGAAGCAAACACGCCGTCCAGATCGGGGTGAGCAGTTAGGATATTCTCGGCTTTCGTTAGCGAAGTTGCCACCTCGGCATTGCCGAACTGCTTTTCGACAATTTGAATGCCGGGCTGGTTCTTCTTCATATAATCCTCAAAGCCGGATTCGCGGGCGACCGTGGACGCCGAGCCGGGCATATTCGCCAGGATCGCAACCTTCCCCTTCCCGCCGAGAATTTTCGCAAGGCGCTCGCCTCCCATTTCACCAGCGTGATAATTGTCGGTGGCCACTTGCGCGATGAATTTATCGGTATCGATGCCGGAATCGAAGATTACTACGGGGATGTTTTCCGCAGCGGCGCGCTCCACAACACCCACCATCGCTTTGCTGTCGATGGGCGCAAGCACGATGGCATCGACTCGGCGGTTGATCATCGCGTCCACCACTTTGAGCTGGCCGGTGTAATCGGTCTCCGAAGCAGGGCCGTCCCAGATGATGTCCACGCCGGTTTCGCGACTGGTGGAGACCGATCCGGCATGTACCGATTGCCAGAACAGGTGCGCGTTTCCTTTGGGGATCACCGCGATCACGCGTTTTTTGTCCCGGTTACAGGCGGACAGGGCAAGGAAGGTCAGTGCGACAACGGCAAGCTTCTTCATGGGAGCCTCGGAAAGAATGTTTGAGAGAAGGGCGGAGGAATCCGCCCCGATTTTTACTTCGTGATGACGCCGCAGGCGATGCGCGCGCCCGCGTTGCCGGCCGGATCGGACTTCATGTCGTCGGCCTTCTCGTGGATCATCAGCGACGTGCCCCCGTTGGCGAGAATCGAGTGGTCGTCTGAGCCCATGTTGACGCTGGTGTCGGTGACGGTGGCTTTCGATTTCCCCTTGGCATCGACGGTAAAGTTCTGCATGTCGCCGGCATGGTGGCCGCTCGGATTGTCGAAGCCGTGCTGCTTCTTATCGGGATTGAAGTGGCCCCCAGCGGTAGTGAAGGGCGCTTCGCACTTGGGGTTCTGGTGGATGTGGATGGCGTGCTCGCCCGGAGGCAGGTTCATCACGTCCAGCTTGATGGAAACGCCGCCCGATTTGACCGGGGAAATGACGGCCTTCCCGACACTTTCTCCCTTGGCGTTTTTCAGTTCAACGGTGACTTTGTTACTGGCGGCCAGCGCGGCTCCCGCGCACAAGGCGGCGGTGCAAAGGATACGGAATGTAGAGGTCGACATGGGACTAGTCTACAAGAAGCCAGTAGCCGGTAGCGAGGAGCCAGAATATTGCGCCTTCCTGGCTCCTTGTTATTCTGAAGTTTCATGTTCAGGTTTGAAACAGCAGGCGAATCGCACGGGGAGTGCCTCGTTGCGACGGTGACGGGGCTGCCTTCGGGCGTGCCAGTATCGGGCGAGGCCATCGATAGGGAACTGTGGCGCAGGCAGCAGGGCTTCGGGCGCGGCGGGCGCATGAAGATTGAGACCGACCGCGCGCATATCGTCAGCGGCGTGCGGCACTCCAAGACGATCGGTTCACCAGTCGCGATGATCATTGAAAACGCGGATTGGAAAAACTGGACCGAAACGCTTCCGGTCCAGGACTACGAAGGCAGCGGGGAAAAGAAAAGGCCGGTGTCGCGGCCCAGGCCCGGCCATGCCGATCTCGCCGGCGCGATCAAGTACGATTTTCCGGACGCGCGCTACATTCTGGAACGCGCCAGCGCGCGGGAAACGGCGGCTCGCGTCGCGGTGGGCGCTCTGGCGAAGGCTCTGCTCGCCGAACTAGGCATCGAGGTCCTGAGCCATGTAATCGCGGTGGGCGAAGCTCGCTTGGATCGCGCGGCGGAGTGGGAAGAACTGGTCGCATTAAGCAAGCGAGACGAAGTCCTGCTGGGCTGCGTCGATGCCGAGGCCGAGCAGCGCATGAAGGAAGTGGTGGATCAGGCGTATCGAACCGGCGATACGGTGGGCGGCGTGTTCGAAGTGGTGGCGCATGGCGTTCCGGCAGGATTGGGATCGCATGTGACGTGGGATACGCGGCTCGACGGACGGCTGGCGCAGGCAATTGTCTCGATGCAGGCGGTGAAGGGCGTAGAGGTGGGCTTCGCGGCGGATGGTGCGGCGTCGTTCGGATCGAAGGTGCAGGACACGATCCATTACGACAAGGGCGAGCGGCATTTCCACCGCGGCGCGAATCGCGCCGGCGGCCTTGAAGGCGGCATGACCAACGGGGAGGACATCGTCGTCCGCGGATTGCTCAAGCCGATTTCCACGCTGCGCAGGCCTTTGGAAAGCGTCGATCTGACGACGCGCGAACCCGCGCTGGCGGCCTATGAACGCAGCGACGTCGCGGTTGTTCCGGCTGCGGGCGTGATCGGCGAGGCGATGGTGGCGATCGTGCTGGCGTCGGCTGCGATTGAAAAATTCGGCGGCGATTCGCTGCGCGAGATGAAGCGGAACTACGAAGGGTATCTGGATCAGGTCAAAAACTATTGACCTCCTGCCCGCATAGGTTATCCTGTGAGTTCGGTTCTTAAAAGCTGATGATTCATCCGATTACAAAGTATGGACAGCCGGTGCTGGAAACCCCGGCCGAGGCGATTACCGAGTTCGACACCCCCGAGCTGCACAAGCTGGTGGACGACATGTTCGAATCGATGTACGCGGCGCGCGGCGTGGGCCTGGCTGCGACGCAGATTGGCATCGGCAAGCGCATCGCGGTAATCGATATTTCCACCGGCGAGGACCCTGCGCAAAAGATCGTGCTGATCAATCCGGAAGTGGTCGCTAAGGAAGGATCGCAGACGGGCGAAGAGGGGTGTCTGAGCATCCCGACGTTCCGCGAGCCGGTGACGCGGGCGCAAAAAGTGACCGTCCGCGCCAGGGACGTCAAGGGCAAGGAATTCGAGATGACCGGCGAGGACCTCCTCGCCCGCGCGTTTCAGCATGAGACCGATCATCTGAACGGAACGCTCTACATCAGCCATGTGAGCCCGTTGAAGCGCGATTTGATCCGGCGAAAAATACGCAAGCTACAAAAAGCCGGCGAGTGGGGATGAGAAGAGAACGGCCAGGGGCCAGGGGCCTGGGGCCAGTCTGATGAGACTCGTTTACTTAGGTACGCCTTCGTTCGCCGTGCCGACGCTGGAGCGCATCGTCGCCGCAGGGCACGATGTGGCCGCCGTATTCACTCAACCGGACCGGCCTAAAGGCCGAGGCCAGAAGGACACCATGCCTCCGGTGAAGGAAGCCGCGCTCAAGCTGGGCCTGCCCGTTTATCAACCGGAGCGCGTGCGGCGTCCTGAGGTCGTCGAACAATTGCGCGCACTGGCCGCCGATGCGATGGTGGTGGTGGGCTACGGCCAGATTATCCCGCAATCGATTTTGGATCTTCCGCAGCTGGGCATCATCAATGTTCATGCGTCCCTACTCCCGAAGTATCGCGGTGCCGCGCCGATTCAATGGGCCATCGCGCGAGGCGAAAAAATGACCGGCGTGACGACGATGAAGATCGACGCGGGGCTGGACACGGGCGCGATGCTGTTGAAGTGGGAAACAGAGATCGGCGCAGAGGAAACGGCAGTGTCATTGGGCGAGCGTCTGGCTCCCGCAGGCGCGGACTTATTGGTACGCACGCTCGCTGAGTACCATTCGATTGTGCCGGAGCCACAAGATGACGCGCAGGCGACGCTTGCACCGATACTAAAGCGCGAAGACGGGCACATCGACTGGAAAATGCCAGCGACAGAGATTCTGAATCGCGTTCGGGGTTTTCAACCATGGCCCGGAGCGTATGGATTCCTGCGCGGCCTGCGTTTCCACATCTGGCGCGGGAAACGAGCGGAACGAAAGATCGAACCGGGGCGTCTAGAAGAAGATGGAAAGCGTCTCTACGCGGGGTGCGGCGATGGGGCGATCGAGTTGCTCGAAATCCAGTTGGAGGGCAAGAAGCGGATGGCTGCGAGAGCGTTTTTGAATGGATTTTCGCTGGCGGCGGGTGAGGTGCTGGAATGAATCTGCCGCGAGGGTATCTGTACTCCGCGGTGTACGCGGGGATCCGGAAGGTGGCCAAGGACGATCTGGCGTTGATCGTCTCCGAAACGAGGGCCGCGGCCGGTGCGGTATTCACGCAGAACCGCGTGGTTGCCGGACCCGTCGAGGTCGCGCGGAAAAATGTGAAGGCGGCGCGCGGACGCATGCGCGGCATCCTCGTAAACGCGGGCAACGCGAACTGCGCCACGAAAACAGCAGTGCAAGTTGCCGTCGAAACCTCGCGCGCGGCGGCGAAGGCAATCGGTGCGAAGGCGGAAGAAGTGCTGCCGGCATCCACGGGCGTGATCGGCGTGGAACTGGACGCCAAGCTGATTCTCGATGCGCTTCCCAGACTGGTGGCAGGCTTGCGGCCCGACCGTTTCGACGATGCGGCGCGCGCCATCATGACCACCGATCTGGCCATGAAGACCGCGTTCGCCGAAGTGAAGGGCGCGCGGATCGCGGGTATGACGAAAGGCTCCGGCATGATCCATCCGCGGATGGCGACGACGCTGGGCTTTGTGATGACGGACGCGGTGGTGGCTCCCGAAGCGCTGCGAACGGCGCTGAAACGCGCCTGCGAAAAAACGTATAACCGCATATCCGTGGACGGCGACACCTCCACCAACGACACGCTGGCGCTGCTGGCCAATGGCGCATCGGGCGCCCGGCCTCGCGTGACGGCGTTCGAAGAGGCGCTGATCGAGGTGCTGGAATCGCTGGCGAAGCAGATCGTGAAGGACGGCGAGGGCGCGAAGAAGCTCATCACGATTGAAGTGGAAGGCGCCACCAGCGAACGTGCGGCGGAAAAGATCGCGCGCTCTATCGCCAATTCGCCGCTGGTGAAGACGGCCATCGCGGGCTCCGATCCTAACTGGGGACGCATCCTGTGCGCGGCGGGCAACGCGGGCATCGATTTCGACCCGCGCCGCATCGACATCGATTTTCAAGGCGTGCCGGTGTGCCGCGGGGGACTGGCGGCGGATTTTTCAGAGGACGAACTAACCCAAAAGCTGAACGCGGCGGAGTGCGTGGTAAAGTTCACCATTCGCGGACGCGGGCGCGGGAAGGCTCGCTTCTGGACCTGCGATTTCACCGAGGATTACATCAAGATCAACGGGAGTTACCGGACGTAACCTGATGCACGCCGCGCTGTTCTTCGCTACATTGCTCGCGTTCGCCGATCCGCCTTCGGACGTAGTCGATTTTTTCCGCTCCACAGCGACGGCATTGGGAGACGCGCATCGCGATGGCTCAGCACGCGCGTTTCTTGAACATTTCGACGCCTCCATGCCCGGCTACCCGGAGTTCGCCGACCGTATCGAAGCGCTGGCGGCGGCGGGCGAAGTGGGCGCCGTCATCGATTTCGTCAGCGTGAAAGAGGACGGCGCGAAGATCGCGCTGGAGCTCGACTGGCTGCTACAGCCGGAGGGCGAGCGGCCTCGCCGCGGGGTGCTCAGTTGCACGCTGGAGAGGCGCGGGAAAAAGTGGAAGATCACGTCGCTCTCGCCGATAGAGTTTTTTCGTTTATCCCCCGCCCTCTGAGCGGCTACGTGTGAGCGTGCGGACTGGATGCCTTTCGTCGGCTGCCCGCATGCTCACGCATGGCGGCTCATGGGGTACCCGGCCCACTATTCGTGGCGCAGCGCCAGTATCGGGTCGATTCGCGTGGCGCGCATGGCCGGAATCAGCCCCGCTACCAACGCGACCACCGTGAGGATCAGCGCGACGGAGACGAACGTCAACGGATCCGCGCTCTTGACGCCGAATAAAAGCGTGGCCAAGACCCGCGTTAATCCATAAGCCGCTGCGACGCCCAGCACCACGCCCGCACCGGCCAGCTTCATCGTCTGGCTCAGGACCATGCTCAGCATCTGTGAAGGGCTTGCGCCCAGCGCCACGCGGATGCCGATCTCCTGCGTCCGCTGCTCCACTGCGTAGGACATCAGGCCGTAAATTCCCACCGCGGCCAGCAACAGCGCGACGCCGGCGAACACCGTCAACAGCAGAGTATTAAAGTTCTCGCGCGCGGTGGAATCCGACATCAACTGCACCATGGGCGTGGTCTTGGCGGGCACTAGCATCGGGTCCAGCACCTCAAATTCATGCCGGATCGCGGCGGCGGAGCCGGCCGGGTCAGATTTGGTACGCACCACCCAGCTCAGCGGCAGCAGATCCTTCGCCATCTTCGTGATACCCTCCGTGATTTGGCCCTGAGGCACATACATCGCCGGAACCAGCCCTCCATCCAGGCCCGCTTCCGTGACGCTGCCCACCACGCCCACAATCTGCCGCGGCCCCTCCTCGAAATCCGGCCCGATGCCCTTGCCGATGAGCAACCGCTGCCCGATGGGATCGGCTCCGGCCAGGTACTTCTTAACGAAGGCCTCGTTCACGATCACGACATGGTCGCTCTTGCTGGTATCCCGTGGGTCGAAGGTGCGCCCGCGCAAGAGCGGGATGCGCAGCGCTTCGAAATAGTGCGCCGATACGTAGCGCCACTGCTCGTCGCCTTCCCATTTGCCGTCCTTGGGGGCACGGCCTTCAATGGAAAACGGCAGATCGACCTCAGAGCCTTCGAAAGGCACCAGCATTGCCGCCGCCGCGTATTGAACGCCGGGAAGGCCTTCCATGCGCTCGGCCGCCTGGTGGATCATCGATTCCACCTGCGCCGTTGTTTCATAACGCTGGCTCGAGACCGGAGTCTTCATCGTCAGCACGTTGGTTGGATCCAAGCCAGGCTTCACCTGCTTCAGCCCCGCCAACGTGCGGATCATCAACGTCGCGCCCGCCACCAGAACCACGGCCAGCGCGATCTCGCACACCACCAACACACTGCGCACGCGGTTGTGCTTCAACCCTGTGCCCGCGCGGCTGCCCGATTCCTTAATGATGGAATTGACGTCCAGCTTCGAGACGCGCAGCGCAGGCAAGAGGCCGAACAGCACGCCCGTCACCAGCGTAATCACGAACAGGAACGCCAGCACGCGCCAGTCCATCATTCCTATCGCCGCGGCCGGATGATCGACTGAGTTCACGCGCGGAATATTGCCCGGGCTAAAGGCCAGCAGCGCACGAATCCCGATGCTTCCCAGCGCCAGGCCAGCCGCGCCTCCCGCGAACGCCAGCATCATGCTTTCGGTCAGCAACTGGCGCACGATGCGTCCGCGCCCCGCGCCCAGAGCCGTGCGGATTGCGATCTCCCTCTGCCGTCCGGCCGCACGCGCCAGCAATAAGCTCGCCACGTTGGCGCACGCCATCAGCAGCACGAAGCTCACGGCGCCTGTCAGGATCAACAACGCCAATCGAACGTCACCGCCAATCGCCACCCGTAGCGGCACGGCGATCACGGTTTCGGATTTATCGACAAAGTCCGGATACTGTGCTCGAAACTGCTCCAGGGTCACCTTTAACTCCGCCGTCGCTGATTCCGGCGTCGCGCCGGGCTTTAGCCGTCCGGCCACCAGCAGCATGTGCCCCTGATTGGTGCTATTCGGATCGAGCTGGTGCGGCAGATACAGATCGCACACCGGATCGGGCTGATAACTTTCAGGCAGCACGCCTAACACGACGAAGCGCTCGCCACCGAGCAGAATCGTCCTCCCGACCAACGAAGGATCGCCGTTAAACCGCGTCTTCCACAGTCCGTAGGTCAGCACCGCTACTTTCGGTCCCTTCGGCAAATCCTCTTCCTGGGTAAACGTGCGGCCCAGCGTAGGCTGGATGCCGAAGACCTCGAAAAAAGCCGCGGAAACGTGCAGCACCTTCAACGGGTCCGGACGGTCGCCCGCGCCCATGTTCATGCTGGCAGCCCCGAAGTCGTACGCCGTAACGGCGGTGAACGCCTGGCTCTTGCGCCACGCCATGAACTTCGGAATGGAAATGGACGCCCCGTCGCCCTGCGGAAAATGGCGCTCCAACCGCATGATGCGCTCCGAATCCGGGAACGGCAGCGGGCGCAGCAGCACGCGGTCCACGATGGAGAAAATAGCGGTGTTCGCCCCAATCCCAAGCGCTAGCGCCAGCACGGCCACGATGGTGAACCCCGGATGGCCCAGCAGCATGCGGACCGATTGACGCACGTCGGCGAGAAAGTTTCCCATATAGCCTTATACGGGCTTCCGAGGCGTGGGTTCGCACAAAAACGCGCCGATCTGCTTCCGCGCCGTCCGCCGGTCCACGTTCAGACGCCGCGCGGTTTCCTCGAAGCTGCCGGTGAGCCCATAGACATGCGCGGCGTAGCTCGACAGGACCTCCGCCGCGGTGGCTTGGCCAGCGTCGAAGCGGGCTCGAGAGTCGTTTTCCTCGACGGGCCTGGCATCGGCCAGAGGTTTGTACGAACGGCGTATGATCACGTTGCGGACGCACTGCTCCAGCTCGCGATAATTGCCCGGCCAGGAGTAATCGCGCGGTAAATGTGTCGCGATCCAGTCTTCCACCTCGGGCAGGCAGCGCTCCGCTTCCTCGCCCACGGTCCGCAGCGTCATATAGTGGATCACTTCATGAAGGGCGCCCGGAGAATCGCGAATTTGCTCTGCCAGCGACGGCGTCTGGATCAGGTCCGCGCAGAGCCTGTAATAAAGATCCTCGCGAAAGCGCCGGGCGCGAATCTCCTTCGGCAGATCGCGATTCGTGGCCGCGATCAGCTTGCCTTTAAACTCGCGCGTCGCCGTATCGCCCACGGGAGAAAAGCGCCGCGTTTCGATCACGCGCAGCAGCTTCACCTGCGGAGCCATATCCATTTCGCCTAGCTCGTCCAAAAACACCGACCCCGCCGCCGGACACGACTCCAGCCAGCCCTGCCGGTCGCCTATCGCCCCCGTGAACGATCCGCGGCGGTGCCCGAATAGCTCCGATTCAATCAGCGTCGGCGTCAGTGCGGCGATGTTGATGGGCAGAAACGTCTCCGCGCGCGCGTCGGCGAACTCCATGCGCCCGGGATCAAACGGCACATAGCGGGAGCCCGCGATGGCCCTTGCGATGAGCTCTTTCCCGGTGCCCGATGGCCCGGTGATTAGGGTGGGAAATTCGCCCATTTTGCGGTACAGCGTCCGCCGGTAGCGGCGCATGTCGCAGGTGAAGATCGATTGCCAGATGCTGGCCCTGAGGCGCGCCGCCGGCATCGAGTTGCCGATGATGTTGTCGTAGATGGCGAAGAACGCCCGCTGAATCTGGCGGAAACACGCAAACACGTGCGCCGGGTCCAACTCCGGTCCCAGGCCAAGCCGGTTCCAGTCCTCTATAAACTCCTTATAAAAGCGATACTGCCGCGCGTCGACGAAGCGCCGGTAATAGCGCTGGTAAAGCATGCAGTGGACGGCCTCTTCATAGATTGCACGCTCGTCAGGCGACGCATCCGTGAGGCGCGCCCGCACCGCGTCGATCACCCCCGGCAGACGCGCGTGCAATTTCATAATGTTCGGCCGCTCCAGTTCGGGCTCGCTGACAGATACGCTCCAGATCGGACCCGCGTCCGTGAAATCGCGCCCCAGAGCCGCGCGCTCCAGCTCCATTCTTTCGGGCAGGAATGGGTTGCAGTAGCCCAGATTGGCCACTGCTTCGAGGAAGGAGCGTTCGCGCGATGAGAGGATGCCCATACACGAAATGTACCTGAATGTACATTCTGTGTAAATAAAATAAATCGAAACACCCTCTATCTATTTGATCCCAAACAGGCGATCATTCGGTGATCCAACTGCGCATATACAGGCATGACGAAGAAAACCGGATACAACGCGCTGCTGGCCGACAAGGGCTTCCATTCCTTTCTCTGGACCCAGTTTCTGGCTGCATTCAACGATAACGTTTACAAAATGATCGTCTCCGTCGGCGCGGTCGAAATGATCGCCGACAAGGCTCTGGGCGCGCGCTATCTGGCTCTCTCCGGAGCCGTGTTCGTAATGCCCTTCCTGCTGTTCGCCGGATACGCGGGCCAGTTAGCCGACTGTTTTTCGAAGACTCGCGTGCTGCAGATCACCAAGGCGTTTGAGATCTTGATCATGAGCGTCGGGATGGTCGCGCTGGCTGAGCGCTCGGTCGAGATGCTGCTGGTGGTGTTGTTTCTGCTGGCGGCGCAGGCGAATTTTTTCAGCCCCGCGAAGTACGGCATCCTGCCCGAAATGCTGGGTGAGGAGCAACTGACGCGCGCCAACGGCCTGCTGGAATTATCCACGTTCGCGGCCATCGTGCTCGGCTCCAGCGTCGGATCGTTCCTGTTCGCGCATTGGAAAAACCAGCCGCTGACGCTCGGCGGAGTGCTGCTGGGCATCGCCGTAGCCGGCTCGCTCACTAGCCTGTTTATTAAGAAGGTACCGGCGTCGGGCGCACATGAGGCGTTCGCGCTGAATCCTTTCCGCGAAGTGTGGGCGGGCATCCAGCGCCTGCGCGGCGACCGAGCCATGGGTCTGACCGTCACTGGCATTTCCTACTTCTGGTTCCTCGGCGGACTTTTCCAGATGACTATCATCCTGGTGGCGAGCGAAACGCTGCATCTTTCGGAGCTGCATAGCGGGCTGCTGGTGACGGCGCTGGCGATCGGCATCGGCCTCGGCAGCATGACGGCTGGCTGGCTCTCGGGCGACCGGATTGAGATGGGCTTGGTCCCGTGCGGCGCGGCTCTGCTGGGCATCTGCTCTATCGGCTCCGGCCTGGCGCGTACCGAAGCGGGCCTCGCTCCGTGGCTCGTGGCTGTCGGATTTGCGGGCGGCCTCTTCGTGGTGCCTCTGAACGCCTATTTGCAGGAACGAGCGGGCGCAAATGAAAAAGGCCGCCTGCTAGCCACGAATAATTTTCTGAACATGCTGGGCGTCATCGCGGCGTCGGGAGCGCTGTTCGTGATGCACGACAAGCTGCACTTCACTGCGCCCATGATGCTGGTGGCGCTCGGCGTCCTGACGCTGATTAGCACGGTGTACATCGCATGGCTCACGCCCGCCGCGCTGGTCCGATTCATCGCCTGGTCGCTCACGCAGATCTTCTTCGACCTGCGCGTCAATGGTGCGGAAAACCTGCCTAAAAAAGGCGGCGCGCTGCTGGTCTCCAACCATGTGAGCTTCGCCGACGCCATCCTGATCGGCTGCGCGACGGACCGTCCTGTGGTGTTTCTGATGTGGCAGGCACTCTATGAAAAGCCCTGGCTGCGGCCTTTCTGCAAGCTGTTCGACACGATTCCTTTGCCCACCGGCGCTCCGAAGGAATCCCTGCGGGCGCTGTTGCACGCGCGCCGCGAGATCGACAACGGAGCGATGGTTGCCATCTTCCCCGAAGGCGAACTGACGCGCACGGGCCACGTAAAGCCGTTCGAGCGCGGCGTGGAACTGCTGCTGCGCGGCGACCCAAAGCCCGCCGTCATCCCGATGTACCTGGAAGGCCTCTGGGGACACGCCCTCAGCAAGAAGCCCGGCCGCGTGACGTTGCGCCATCGCGTGACATTGAACATCGGCGCGCCCATCGCCGGCGAGATCACCGCCGATTCGCTCTATCGCCGCACGCTGGAACTCGGTAGCGAGGCGGCCGCGCTGCACATGGACTCGAACGCCACGCTCAGCCGCAGTTTCGTAGTTTCCGCACGCAAACATTGGAACCGTCCCGCGCTGGCCGATTCGACCGGCAAAAGTCTCAGCTTCGGACGCGCTCTGGCGGCGTCAATTATCGCCCGCAACTGGATCGCCTGCCACGCTGGCGATTCGCAAAACGTCGGCCTGCTGCTGCCCGCCACCGTCGGAGGAGCCATTACCAACCTGGGCGTCGCGCTAGCGGGGAAAACGGCGGTAAATCTCAATTTCACGGCGGGCGAAGAGGGCATGAATTACGCGCTGGGGAAGTGCGAAGTCCGCACCGTGATCTCGTCGCGCGAGTTTCTGGAAAAAATCAAACAGGCGCCGCTGCGGGGAACGATTTATATCGAAGATGCAATGAAGGAAGGCTCAAAGCTCGGCGCATGGCTCACAGCTCGCTTCTCGCCCTTCGCCCACGGACCCGCAAAATCCCAGGATCCAGCGGCGATCGTCTTTTCGAGCGGCAGCACAGGCACGCCGAAAGGCATCGTTTTATCGCACGCGAACCTGCTGGCCAACATCCACGCCACCGCGCAGGTGTTTTCCGTCGGCCCGGCGGACGGCATGCTGGGAGCGCTGCCGTTCTTTCATTCGTTCGGCTATACCTACACGCTGTGGTTCCCCATGGTGAACGGCTTCCGCGCGGCGTTTCATTCCAATCCGGCGGACGCCAAAGCGATCGGCGAAATGGCAACCGATCATAAGCCCACGCTGTTCCTCTCGACGCCGACGTTCTGTCTGGCGTACCTGCGCCGCTGCACGAAAGAGCAATTCTCCAGCATCCGTTACCTTCTGGTGGGCGCGGAAAAGCTGCGGCCCGCGTTGGCCGAGGCGTTTGAGAAAAAGCTCGGCATCCTGTTGATGGAAGGCTACGGCTGCACGGAAATGGGCCCCGTGGTTTCGGTGAATTGCCCCGAGGCGCATCGCACCGGTAGCGCTGGACGCATGATGCCCGGAGTTTCCGCACGCGTGGTCGATCCCGAGACCCTGGCACCCATGCCCGCGGGCGAAACCGGCTTGCTGCTCGTCAACGGACCCAGCCGCATGACCGGCTACATCGGCGAGCCCGAGCGCACCGCGGACGCATTGATCGACGGTTTTTATTCCACCGGTGACCTGGCCCGCTTCGACGCCGAAGGCTACCTCTACATCGTCGATCGCCTGTCGCGCTTCAGCAAGATCGCGGGTGAAATGGTCTCCCATTCGAAGGTGGAAGAAGCGGTGCGCGAAATTCTGGGTGAGCACGCGTGCGCCGTCACAGGCGTCCCCGACGATCAGCGTGGCGAGCGTTTAGTCGTCCTCTACACGCAGCGCGACGCCGATCCGGCGGAGCTATGGAAGCGTCTCTGCACGTCGCCCCTGCCGCGCCTGTGGATTCCCAAGCGCGACGACATTCACTTCGTCGAAGCGATCCCGACACTCGGCACCGGCAAGCTCGATCTGCAGGGCGTGAAGCGCATGGCGGAGGATTTTTCCAGGGCAGTGGCTGGGGCGGTGTAACGGGGGCGCCACTTGATTCCCGGTCAAAATGCGGTCATGCTTTATCCTGAGCTGACCACTTCCTGGGAGGGCCGCGATGGACGATAGCCAGCTAATCCGCGCCGTGATCACGTTCGCCGTGATTGGCGTTCTTGTGCCGGCCACGCTCTGGTACCTGGCGATTCGGCTGGGGAAGCCTCAACTCAAAATGTGGGGTGCAGTCATCGGAGTCATCTATACGCTTCTGTTCGCCGTCAACGCGGCTCACGAGTGGCTCGATTGGTTTCCGAACGTTTATACGACGTACGTTGCG
>Ga0209698_10003524_pt1 | contig 17401 bp, 16 predicted proteins | sample LitLauG_LLR_2012_FD_187203 | JGI IMG/M metagenome (GOLD analysis project Ga0209698, IMG submission 187203) | Freshwater sediment microbial communities from Pennsylvania, USA - Little Laurel Run_MetaG_LLR_2012 (SPAdes) (version 2) | ecosystem: Environmental > Aquatic > Freshwater > Creek >...
CACCATGCGCGGGATCCCGCAGATCTATTCCGGAGACGAAATCGGGATGCCGGGTGGCGGCGATCCCGATAACCGGCGCGATTTTCCGGGCGGGTTTCCTGGAGATCCAAGTAACGCCTTCCTGCCCGGCGGGCGAACTCCGGAACAGCAAGATGTCTTTGCGCACGTGCAGTCGCTGCTGGCGTTGCGGCGGGCGCATCCGGCGCTGCGCACCGGGAAACACTGGCACATCGCGTGGGACGAAACCTACTACGCGTTCCTACGGGAACTCCCGGAGGAGAAGTTGCTGGTCGTCTACAACAATGCTTCGTCAACCCGCGAACTGAAGATTCCCATTGCCGACACGCCGCTGGAAGGAGTACAGGGTCTTGAGCCTGTTTTCGGAAGCAGCCCGGCTCAGGTTGTCGGAAGCGAGGTGCACGTCACCTTGGCACCGCAGACCTTAGTTGTGTTGCAAGCGCGATAAGGTGTGCGATGGCAGCGTCGCTCGAGCGATGCCCTGATACAAAAAGCGAACTTGTCCGCAGGCGCTGCAACTCTGCCCTTCCCAAGACAAAGCAGCTTCTACCCAAAACCACCGCTACCTCAGAGAACTCATACCTCCCGCTCAACTTCGCTGCGCAAGCACCAAAGTAATGTTCCCACCATTTGTTCTCAAGTTTGAGCGCCATTTGCCGATTAAGCACTCCACGGACTGCCCGGCGTCAGCTTGTTCACCCTGAGATCGAACGCAGGCCAAAGGCGAGGAAATCTAATGAGACCCGTGCTCTCTTCGGTTGTCATACTGTTGGTTGCGCTCGGTTCATTGCAGAGGTGTGTGGGCCAGGGATCGTCGCCGGTAAACCACTTCCCGTCCAGCCTCGAAGGCTAGCGAACGCTCACGAACTCGGGGTGTGCGATTTGCGAAGAAAGCTGCCCAACCGAACAAGCATTTGAACCCCGAGCCATTTCTGAAGGCGCCGCCCGCCGCAGTAAGCTTTTGGGCCGCAAGCCAGAACGACGCTGGGGGCGCAACCAACTATCGCGTTGTCAGCGGAAATATAAACGGCCATAAGCTGCCCGATGCGATTACGATGGCGCTCTGGCCCAAGTCACCAGTAGAGGAAAGCAGGGAGAAACGAACGCCGGATCCGGGGGGCGCCTACCGGATCGCGTGGATATTGCTGGCTACGATGGCACCTTCACCGCCGATCATCAATTGCATGGCGATGCGTTCCGCCTTGTAATGGTGGGTGCGATGCAATACATACACGATTCCCATGCCAGCTCCGAAACCCAGGGCAGAGCCGGCGGCTTCTCCAGCCGCGCCGCGGGTCACAAAGGGACGCATCAGCGGATTGGCTTCATGAAAGCCCTGGGTCAGGCCGCGCTGCGTGGTGATGGCGTCGGTGGCAATCAGGCCGGCAAACATGCCGGCGCTGACCTTCTTTTCGAGACTCCAAAAGGGCTGGCGGCTGGGCGCGTCGGGTAACGTATGGTTGCTGGCCACTAGGTTCTGCCCCTGCGCGATGGCACAAAAGAGAAGAATCGGGAGAAGGCATTTCATCTGGGACTCCAGTGCTTTTCGGTTCACTGGGGTCAGGTTAGTCCACGCTCACACGGAAGTACATGGCCCAAAGTTAGGGGAGGGGGGCCTGTTAGTGTCTAGATTCGGCACCATTGGTAACTGTTACTGTCCGCGATCGGTTCGAATTACGCTCCTCCCGGTCGACTTAGCTCGCTGCGCGGGTGCGGCGCACGATCTGGAGGGGAGCCGTATCATCGTCGTGGAGAGACGCGTCGTGGTGTTCCACTTCCCCCTGCGGGAACTTCTGCAGCAAGCGCAAACAACGATTCCAGCGCAGCACTGCGTCATCGTTCCCCGGCGGATGGATCCGTTCGGCTTCTTCGAAGTGACGCATGGCTTCCTCAAAGAGGCCTACCAGCAGATTCGGGGGCCGTCCGGCGCGCATCTGCGCCTTGGCGCGTCGTTCATAGAGAAGTCCGGTGTAGTAGTGCCGTTCGTAAGCATCGCTCAGATGCTGAAAAATACCTCCGACCTCGACGTAGCGATCCGTTCCTTCTCCGGTGAACTGGTCGGTAATGGCCAATCCCAGCATCCGCAACGCTACCTGGTTCTCAGGATCGACGGCCAGGATGTCGTGGCAAATGGACTCGGCCTCTTCTGGCTCATTCAGATAACGGTAGAGTGTGACTTTGGAGAAGGCCTCTTCAATGCCGCTTTTGGAGATGGTTTTCAGCTTCAGTTCCATATGTCAGCCTCCCGGCTGATAGCGCCGCGTTACGCAATGGTCCACAACATATAGCCAGCCAGCACTGTGCCCAAAACAGCGCCGCCATAAAACAGAACAAAGATCAGTTCGTTGAGATGCTTCACCTTCAGCCCATCGTAGAGCGCATAGCGGAAGCGATGAGCCCAGTGAAACAGCGGCAACGAGCACAGGACAAAGAGATAGACGCGCGCGAGCGGCATGCGCGCCAGAGTCATCAGGGACCCGTAGCTCGGGGCCTGAAGCCATCCCAGAGGAAAGGCCAGCCCGAACAAAAACAGGTGGATCGGAATCAGAAACGCAGCGACCACGCCGCCTGCGCTGAACAGCGACCACAACGAAGCTTCGTTCGACTGTCGCACCATCGCCTACCTCAACACCATCCAGGCTACTCCTGCGGAAACCACCAGCCAGATCGCGTAGTTGGGAGCCGCTACCATCACATCCGGAAGCCGCTTGCCGCGCAACCGGATCGCCATGGCGCGGGGCGTCAGGTTGAACCAGGTGATCGCGTGGAAAACTACAAAGATGAGACTGATCAGGCTCAATGCGATCCACACGGGCGAGCGCATTCGCTGCTCAAACCGCGCATAGGCGTCCGGCCCCGCGCGCAGGGCGCGCAGCTGGAAAAGAGTCATGATCACGGCCACGGCAACAAATGCGCTGCTCAGTTCGCGCAAGATGAATTTCAAGTAGCGCCAACTTCCCATCCACCAATACACCGACACGCGTGGCCGGTACCATCGCGGATGGTATTCGGTGTAGGACGGAGGATTGCTAGTCGGCGGCTGCACTGGAGACCTCCTTGCCTGGTCTGTTTCCCCACGGCATGACCACTGCCTTCAACCATTCGAGAGCGGCCTTCACTTTGTACTGCTGAATCGCGCCCGCCGGATCCACGTGCTTGGGGCAGACCCGAGTGCATTCTCCGACGAAGGTGCAGCCCCAGATGCCCTCGGGATGGGCCAGCACAGCGATTCGTTCTTGCGCGCCCTGGTCACGGGAATCCATGTTATAGCGCTGGGCGAGCGCAATCGCCGCCGGTCCTACAAACAGCGGATCGAGTCCGACCACCGGGCACGCGGCGTAACAGAGCGTGCAATTGATGCACATGCTGAACTGCTTGTAGCGTTCGAGTTGCTCCGGGGTCTGCAGGAATTCGCCGATCCTGGGAGCGGGCTCACCGGTGCGGATCAACCAAGGTTTCACCTTCTTCAGTTTGCCCAGAAAATCAGATAACTCGGTGACCAGGTCGCGAACCACCGGGAAGTACCGCAACGGTTCGACGCGAACCTTGCTTCCCTTGTGTGCGTAGTCGGTCAGGAAGGTAGCGCAGCTCAACTTCGGCTCGCCGTTCACCATTACTCCGCAGCTGCCGCAGATGCCCATGCGGCACGACCACCGGTAGGTGAGCGACCCGTCCACGTTGTCTTTGAGGTGGTTCAGCGCGTCCAGGAGCACCCAATCCTTGTGCACGGGAACCTCATAGTCCTGGAATCGGGGCTCCGCCTCCTGTTCCGGAGAATAGCGCTGAATTTCGAGAATGATGGTGCTCGCCATGTCAACTCGCTTTCCGAACCAGTGCCGCTGGAGGCGCTTCCTCCTTACCATGTTCTTCGACCTGGCCGTAGACGCGTTCTCCTGGAGGCCAGCGTGTGATTTTCACGGGCTGATACTCGACGCGTGCAGAGCCGTCGGGATTGCGGTACACGAGCGAGTGCGCCAGAAATTTCCGGTCGTCCCGCGCGGGATGGTCGGTGCGCTGGTGGGCTCCGCGTGATTCAGTGCGTTGCAGGGCGGATTGCACGATGGCCTCCGCGACGTCGAGCATGAATCCCAGTTCCAGGGCCGACTGCAATTCGGTGTTGAACGTGTGGCTGCGGTCATCGAGGCGCACATCCTCAAAGCGTTCTTGTAATTCGCGCAGGCTACTCGTGGCCTTGGTCAACTGGCCGGCTTCGCGGTAGATGCCGGCACTGGTCTCAACCGTTCGCTGCATCTCATCACGAACCGCGGCGACCCGTTCCTTGCCGCCCGTCTTGTGCAGGAATTGAGTTCCCAGCCTGCGCTGCTCGTCGCGCGCCTGGGCCAGAGCTATCCCGTTCGGCTGCGCTTGCTGGGACGCATAGTCGGCGGCGGCCTTTCCCGCGCGCGCACCAAAAACCAGACACTCGGGCAGGGAATTCGATCCCAGGCGGTTGGCTCCGTTGATGCTGACGCAAGCCACTTCTCCGGCCGCGTACAGGCCTGCTAGCGGCGTGGCTCCGTGGATGTCCGTGCTCACACCGCCCATCATGTAATGCACAACCGGCCGCACCGGGATCAGTTCCCGTACAGGATCGATGTTCTGGTATTTCAGGCAGAGTTCGCGAACGAAGGGCAGCTTCGTGTTGATGACCTGTTCGCCCAGGTGCCGCAAATCGAGGTGGACGATGGGGCCGTAGGGAGTCGGCACGGTTCGACCCTTCCGATCCTCGTGCACGAAGGCCTGGGACAAGCGATCGCGTGGCCCCAGTTCCATCGAGCGCAGCACGGGTTTGGGCTCAGGTTTCCCCAAGTTGTAATCCTGTAGATAGCGGTAGCCGTCCTTGTTGATCAGGTAGCCGCCTTCGGCGCGGGTCGCCTCGGTAATCAGGATTCCGGTGAACGGCAGGCCAGTGGGGTGATACTGCACAAATTCCATATCCTTCAGGGGCGCCCCCGCGCGCAGTGCCAGGGCCATGCCATCGCCATTCTTGATGTTGGCGTTGGTGGTGAAGGGAAAGACGCGGCCGCATCCCCCGGTGCAAAGGATGACCGCCTTGGCCGTGATCGCCTGAACTTTGCCCGACATCAGTTCGACGGCAACCACGCCCTGCACCCGGCCGTCGTCGACCAGGAGCTTGGTCACGAACCACTCGTCATAGCGCTTGATGGGATCGTATTTGAGGGTGGTCTGAAAAAGCGTGTGCAGCATGTGGAAGCCGGTCTTGTCGGCGGCGAACCAGGTGCGCCTCTTCTGCATTCCTCCAAAGGCGCGCACGGCGATGTGCCCGTCCGGCTCGCGGCTCCATGGACAACCCCAGTGTTCCAGTTGCATCAGTTCGAGCGGAGCTTCGCGGACGAAGGCTTCGACCGCATCCTGGTCGCACATCCAGTCTCCGCCGGAGATCGTGTCGTAAGCGTGTTCGTCCAGACTGTCGTCCGGTTTCACAACACCGGCGGCGCCACCTTCCGCGGACACGGTGTGGCTGCGCATGGGATAGACCTTGGAGACGACGGCGATGCTCAGTTTGGGATTGACCTCGGCTGCAGCGATGGCGGCGCGCAAGCCGGCTCCTCCGCCGCCGACAAGAAGAAGGTCGTGAGCCGAAACATCCATAATCTACCCGCCGGCGGCCAGGTAGGATGGGGTCGCCGGACCAAGACCCGACTGGGCGCACATTGTCCTCTCTTCGGGCGCCGGACGCAAGGGGTTAATTGGCGGTGCTGACCAGTATTTCCCCCTCCTCAGAGAGAATTACTAACGTATCCAACAATTACCAAGGTATTACAGACGCTTCTACCGCTTCGTGATTCAATCCCTTAGGCCGAATCCTCGAGGACTACTTCTGGAATGAGCATTTTCGCGCGCGACCGGACATTTGCCGAGCCCCTTAACTTAACCTTTATACCGATCGTCCTCTTTCACGTCGGCGCTGTGATCGCACTTTTCATGTTCAGTTGGAAGGCCGCCGCGGTGGCCGCCGCGCTATGGTGGGTTGCGGAAAGCCTGGGGATTGGCATGGGCTTTCATCGGCTGCTCACCCACCGCGGCTACAAGACGCCCAAGTGGGTGGAATACTTCTTAACGGTCTGTGGCACCCTTGCGCTACAGGGTGGACCGATCGCGTGGGTCGCCACCCACCGTACTCACCACCAGAATTCCGATAAGCCCGGCGACCCCCATTCTCCCTGCGACGGTGGGATTTGGGCGCACATGGGCTGGATCGTGACCGGGGAACCGATGCACCGCAAGTCGGCTGAACTGCTGCCCTATGTCCCCGACCTGCGCAAAGACAGATTTCACAGCTGGATCAGCGAGTGGCACTGGGTTCCCATCGCTGTTCTGGCCGTGCTCCTCCTCGTCCTGGGAGGATGGAAATTCGTGATGTGGGGCATATTCTTGCGGACGGTCGTGGGCCTTCATGCCACCTATCTGGTGAACTCGGCCACCCACATGTGGGGATCCCGCCGCTTCCAAACCGGAGACAAGTCCACGAACAACTTCTGGGTGGCGATGCTGAGCTTCGGAGAAGGTTGGCATAACAACCACCATGCCGACCCGAATTCAGCCCGCCATGGCTTTGCCTGGTACGAGTTCGATTTGAACTGGTACGGGATCTCCGTCCTGCGCTGGCTCGGTCTCGCCTGGGACCTGAAGCTGCCAAGGGTCAGGACGGCCGAGCAGGCTGCTGCCGTAGAATCACCACTCCCAGTCTCCTCCTGAGTCGTAACGCATTGAGGAGGGAAGCGTGCCTGCCTCGGGGACGCCTTCAGCCTCGCCGAAGCGTGGTGTTCAATTGTGGGTGGTGCCATCCAACAGAGAGCGCGCTTTGCTTGCCAGTTTTTTGAGTGAGAACGGTTTTTGCAGGATTTCGGCCTCCTCGCCCATTCCCTCACGTTGGCGGAGCGCGCGGTCGGGATACCCGGACATGAACAGCACTTTTGTTCCGGGGTAGAGCTCGGTGATGCGCGCCGCCAGCTCTGGTCCGCCCATGTTGGGCATGACGACGTCGGTCACCAGCAGGCCGATGGTCTTCGTCTGAGTTTCTGCAATCTTGAGTGCGGCTTCGCCATCAGGCGCCGCCAGCACTTCGTAACCAAGACGCCCCAGGTACTCAACGGTCACTTCGCGGATCGCCTCTTGATCCTCGACTAACAGGATGGTCTCACTTCCATGCACTCCCGTGGACGGGGACGGTGGCTTATGGTTCGGCGAAGCATTTTCTGCGCATTGCGGAAGGTAGATTTTGAAAGTTGTACCCCGGCCCGCCTCAGTTTCGACGGAAATCGCTCCATCGCTCTGGCGTACCACGCCGTACACGGTCGGCAAACCCAGCCCCGTTCCTTTCCCGGGAGGTTTGGTCGTGAAGAAGGGCTCGAATAGCCGTGCTTCTGTTTCCTTGTCCATTCCCGTTCCCGTATCGGTGATTGAAAGCACGACATAGTCTCCCGGCGCAAGGGAAGAGTGTCGCCAAACCTGTGCCTCATCGAAATGAATGTTCTGGCCGTGGATCGTGAGCGTGCCGCCCTGCGGCATGGCATCGCGCGCATTGACAGCGAGATTGAGAATTGCCTGTTCGAGCTGGCTCTGGTCCACCTTGACCGTGGCTAATCCCGGCTGCAAGTCGATATTGAGCGCGACGTTCTCCGCCAGGACGCGAGTCAGCATCTTTCCCACCTCGTTGAGGACGGGAGCCAGGTTGAGCGCCCTGGGCTGGAGCAGTTGCTTCCGGCTGAATGCCAGCAATTGCCGGGTAAGAGAGGCCGCCCGAACCGCCGCCTTGTGCACTTCCCCTGCATCGGCATACAGCGCATCGGTAGGAACAAGCCGTTCCCGGATCCGGTCAATGTGCGCCTCAATAATCATGAGGAGATTATTGAAATCGTGAGCGATCCCTCCCGCAAGCTGCCCGATCGCCTCCATTTTTTGTGCCTGGCGGAGCTGATCTTCCAGACGCTTGTATTCCGTAATGTCGTACAGAACCCCTTGCATCTGGGGTTTTGAGCCCGCCGCAACTTCCAGGGGCGTGGCCTCATCGTGAAACCAGAGGACGCGGCCGTCCCGCGCGTGCATCCGGTACTCTGCTTTGTACAAGCACCCGGTTTCCTGGACCCGCTGTTCCGCCGCCAAAGCAATATCACGATCGTCCGCATGGATGCGGCTGATCCAAAGGCCCGGGTTGGCCATCCACTCCTGCGGCGAGAATCCGAGCATGGACTCGATTTGCGGGCTCACGAAATGCCAGCGGCCTTCAACTCCGATGTCGGCGATATACGTGATGGCCGGTAGACGCTCGACCAGTGTCCGGTAGCGCGTCTCGACCACACGCAGTTCGGTCTTGGCCCGGTGATATTCAAGGGCGATGCCCGCCAGGTGCGTGGCTCGGTCGATCAGCGTGAGATTGTGGCTGTCAGGCGTGCGCGGCTCGCGATAGTAGCAGGCAAAGGTGCCCAGTACCGTTCCTTCCCGCGAAGAAATCGGCATGGACCAGCAGGCCCGCAGTCCATGTGACAGAGCCAGATCCTTGAAGTCCGCCCACAAGGGATCAGTCGCGATATCCACCACCACCACCGGTTGTCCCAGGTACGCGGCCGTTCCGCACGAACCAACCTTCGGACCAATGCGAACTCCATCAATGGCGTCGTGATAGGCTTTGGGCAGGCTCGGGCCCGCTCCGTGGTGCAGAGTGCCGTTCTGGGCATCGAGCAGCAAGACGGAGCAGAGAAGACCGGGAGATCTCTCCTCAATCTTCAAACACAGCGACTCCAGCACGCGCGCAAGCGGCTGTTGCGCCATGATCATTTCCAGCACAGCCTTGTCCAGAAGCGACAAGGTTTCCGAAATCCTTTGCTGGTGACCGCGTGAGACTCCAACTGCTGTGGACATTACCCTGTGGCCGTTGCTCCAATGATTTCGTCCGACTCACTGATAGGACCGTGCCGCAATGATCGGCGAGACATTCATTATCCGCCCAGACGCGGTCAAGCCGCGGTTACCAAGGTAATGACAGACCCAAGACGCGGACGCGGCCCTTCGTTCGGGCGAACCGTTGTGCCCTTCGACTGCGGCGAGACTTCACGCTGCGACTTGCCATCGAATTTCAGGACGATCCAGTACTGTCTGCGACACGGAGAGTACGCGCTCGTTACCTTGGGAACTGGCACGGGTGTCCTCCGTTTTCCTACGATGGGACATCGAATGCGTTGTGAAAATCTCGCGTCAGCGAAGGGTCGGAATATGAACCTGCGCATGCTGGCCGTTCAGTTATTGCTTGGTCTTGCGTTGTTATTCCCAGCGGTTGGCCCGGTACGCGGCCAGGAATCGCCCGACGTCACCCGCCGGATCGTCCACAAAGTCGAGCCCAGCTACCCGGAACTTGCGAAAAAGATGAATCTGAGGGGCACGGTGAAAGTCCTGGCCACGGTGGCGCCGGATGGAACCGTACGATCGGTCCACGCCATGGGGGGCAGCCCCGTCCTCATCAAAGCGACGGAAGACTCTCTCTACAAATGGAGGTTCGCCTCCGCAGCCGTGGAAACCAAAGAAGTGATTGAGTTGCATTTCAATCCGCAGCAATAGAAGATTCCATCCGGGAGCCCGCGACCACGCGTTCGACTGACATTTGGAATCCTTTCCGGAAACCCTCGAGTGCAAAAAAAAGCGCCCCGAGCGGTGAAGCTCAGGACGCCTTCGGCAGCCCTCCCCCAGAACTGCCAAACCACGGGCTCATCCTATGTCCATCTGGGCGGACTGTAAATGTCACTTCCGTAATGTCGTGAAAGTAAGAGGGTACTCACCGAGACAAGCACGGAAGTAACCAGAGATGGGGGCAGCTCAGATCGATCGTTTTTCAGCAATCGTAGCCGGATTACTTCCTGGCCCAGGTCTTCCCGCCGTCCGCGGTGCTCCACGATTGATGGTTGCTGGTGAATACTACGATCTGAGAGGAGTAGAGATCGATGTGAATAACATCGTCAGAGAGAGTTTGTTCCTGGGCCGAAGGATGCACCCGGTTCCAGGTCACGCCGCCGTTTGCGGAATGGAACAGATCGCCGCCCTTGCCCCCGGCCCAGATCTCGCTGCCGCCCGTTGCGTAGCAGAGCAGCGAGCGGCCGGAGTGAAGAACGGTCTTCCATGCCGCGCCCGAATCCAGCGAGCGCTGCAAGTCGTTTCCGGCAATGGCCCACTGTACGGGGTGTTCCGCCAGCTGCAGGAGATTGCTTGTGTCTGCTTTGAGCCGCGATTCCGATGCCCCGGCGCTCATCGCTGCGGCCGCATGCTGTTGCCCGGCCGCTGCGTCCGTGGCCGCTTGTTTTCTGTCCAGGCTCTCCGATCGTTGCAAAGCAGAGGGACTATTTGATTCCGTCTTCGCCGACTTCGCTTTGCTGATGGTCCCGAGATCGGTCACTTGCCGCCCGTTCACAGGAGGTTCGTCGCGCGCCTCCACGGTGGCAACCCCGGCCGACTCACTCGTGACCTCGACCATCTCGGAGGCAGAAGGGATGCGCGGCGCCGGAGCGGGGCTGGTGGGCGCCGCAGCAACCGCGTTGCCCGCCACTGCACCTGCCAGCAGATCTTTATTGGCCGAACGCGCTTCGATCGGTCCGTCCGCCCTTGCCTTCTTTGCCGGAGCTGCGGTCCAGGACGCAAGCTTCGACTCCTTGTCCCGGCTGAACGCCCGCGGCGCAGGCGCCGGTTTCGTTTCGACCTTGGTTGGGTTCAGACCGGCATCGCCAGTTGGAACCGCTTTCTGGGCGACGATGGTTTCATTCGGCCGCGCGACCGTGCTTGCCGGCCCCTGTCTGGCTTCCCGGACAGCGTTAGGCTTCCCCGGATGGATCAGCAAAACTGCTCCCGCAACTGCGATTCCCGCCGCCAGAGCGGCCCAGCGTAAGCCTGGCCAAGAGAACCAGGCCTGCCGTCCTCCAGTTTCCCGCTGCTTGAGCCCCATCGCGCGGGCCGACGCTTCGCTTTGCTCCCGCGCCATACCCGGGGCGCCACTCTCCGTAGGCGGAATGCTCAAAGCCAGTAATTCCCGGCAATCCCCACACCGTGCCAGATGCTCCAAAACACTCTCCCGTTCCGCCGCCGAAAGCGCCTGTTCGGAAAACGCTGTCAGCACATCCGGATCCGGATGTGAGGCCTCCGACACAGGTCTGTCCGGCAACGCAGCCCGCAAACGGTCGTGCACGATTTTGGGTACTTCAGCCATGATTCCCGTCACTGCCCGCGTCTTTCGCGGAGACCTTCCCTATAGAGAACGATTGCGCTTTGGAATCTTGCGTGAGCCGCCCGCGCAGATCCAACTGGACGTCCCGCACATCCGTCCCCAGCGCCTCGATCGCCTGGGCGTGGCTCATGCCCCGCTCCCGCAGTCCCGCCAGAATGCGCTTCCGCAATCCGTCCGAGACCCGGTCGAGCCGGCGGCTGACGCTCGATTCGTGCAGCCCTAGTATGCGTGCAATCTCAGCCAGCGTCCGGCCATCCAGATAATACGAGGCCAGCACAAAGCGATCCTCTGACGAAAGTTCCGCCAGCGCTTGACCCGTGGCCGATTCCAGCCGCTGGTCGGGCGTGCACGCTGGCTCCGGCTGAGCCGCGGCAAATTGCGCTCCTTCTTCCGTCTGCTCTTCCAGGCTGACGGTTCGCTTCTGCTTGCGATACCGGTTGATGAACTCCTGCGCCATCACCGTCCGCAGCCAACCCTCGAGAGAGCCTCGCCCGGTATAGAAAATCAGCTTTGACCGCCGGACTGGGCCTCCTTCGTTAGTCGTCTCGCGATGATCGCCGCGCATGTTCAATCCGTACAGGTCCGCGAACAGCGAATCAGCCAGCTCTGATGCATGCTCATTATCGCGGGTAATGTGCAGCGCGATGCTATGCAGTTTTTGCCGGTAGCGGCTGATGAAGTCTTGCCATGCCCGTTCATGACCCGCCGCACAGGCGCGCGCCAGCGCCAATTCTTCCAGCCGCAAATTTGCACAGAACTCGGCCGCCTGTTCGGCCGAGGCGCTGGGCTGATACTTGCATTGAATTTCTTCGACGATGGCCGCAAACTGCCCGGCACTCAAGCCATACGCCGCAGCCCCGCTGCGCTGATAAAGGCTCTGGGTGACGTCCTGATCCCGGCCGGATTGGGTGGCCCCTGTCATGTCTCTGTGAGGATGCTAGCAATTTTTTAGACGCAAGTCCGGGGAATTCGTACGTTCTTCCACCAGCGAGGCAACCAAACACTCTCCTGGAAGACTCGCAGAGTGCGTCCCCCGGCGCGCGCTGGGCAGGCGTGCCGGGGAGTCGCAGAAACCCGCGCAGAGGGACTGGTGTCTTCAGGATCTGGAGGCTCATTATGCGGCTTGCCGTGGTATTTGCAGGGATCGGTTTGCTGGTGCTGGCGGCGATCATCGTTCCGTGCCTGTTACAGGCAGGAGAAGGTGCCCCCGGCTCGAACTACACACTCCTTAGCCCCATTCGCAGTGGCAACCTGACGGTCTTTCCTGTGGTCGCCAACAAGTCGTTCGATACCGGCGAATTCATTACCCTCGACGAGGGTCTTCGCTCCGGAGATGTCGTCGTGACCGAGGCCGGACAGGTGCGCGGCTTGATTCGGCGCCGTTCCGGTCGGCCCGAAGTTATCCATCCCGTGGGGAGCGCCGAAGTCAACCGGCTGGTGCTGGTGAATAACTCCAAACGTCCGTTGTTACTGCTCGCGGGCGAGATTGTAACCGGAGGTAAGCAGGATCGCGTGATCGGGAAAGACCGCATCGTGCCCGCCGAAAGCGATCCCATCGACCTTGGCGTGTTCTGCGTGGAGCCAGGGCGCTGGGTAGCGGCGAACGGCAAGTACGAGTTCGACACCGCTTCGGGTGGAGCCGCCGGTGGTTTGCTGGCCTCTCCGACGGTGCGCAGCAAGGCCATGGCTGCGAAGAATCAGCAGCAGGTTTGGGACAGCGTTCGCAGTTCGCAGCAGGCTATGTCGGAGACGGTTGAGGTCACTGGAGCTGCTCCCGCAGTGAACTCTACCACCTCTTACGCGCGTGTCATGGAGAACAAGGAAGTTCAGAAACAGGTTGATTCCGTAGCCGCACCCATAGAGCGCAACTACGAGAGCGTCATCCGTCAGCTGCGTGACAAGAACGCCGTCGGAGTCGTGGTGGCCGTGAATGGCGACGTAGTTTGGGCCGATATCTTCGCGAGCACCCAGTTACTCCAGAAATACTGGCCGAAACTCGTCCGCTCGTATGCCACCGAGGCGGTGATCACTCGCGCCAAGGGTGGGGAAGTCAGCATCAGGCAAGCCCAGAAATTTCTCGACGATCTGCAGGGCCGCCACGAGACCGCCGATACCGAGCCCGGCGTCTATCGCCAGACCGAAATCACCGGCGACGGCTTCAAGGTCTTCGAACTGACGTCGCTGTTGCCGAAGACAGGCTTCCCGGTACACGTGGCTAAGATGGCCGACTAACGACCATCACTCCTGTGCCGCGTAGGCGCAGGAATCCTTTAACGGACACTCGTTGCACAGCGGCCGGGAGCGTTTGCAAAGCTCCTGGCCGTGTTTGCGCAAGAGTTGGTGCGCGCCCGTCAGCCATTTGCAGTCGCTGGGAAGCTGGCCAGACAGTGCCTGCTTGATCGCGCGGTAACTGGCAGCGTAGCTTTTCTGTTCCTCGGCGAACCCGAGGCGCAACAGCACCCGCAATCCGTTCGACTCGAGGCCCAGCACCGGGTATTTTTCCGCGAACATCAGAATCTTCTCGGCACCCGGTTCCCCGATGGTCGGAAATCGCTGCAGTGTTTTCTTCGCATTTACGAACGACGCATCCAGCGCTTCTTTGAGCTTGCCCTTCAGAAGGAGCTCAACAATCTCGGCGCTCTGCCGCAACCGCTGTGCCCGCAGCTCGGGAACGATTCCGCCCATCCGCGTGACCGCCAGCAATTTCTCAGGCTTGGCCTTCCGGATGTCTTTAGGAGTCAGGCCGACCGTGTTGCGGAGAGCCGAGAACGCAGCCGCCCGCTTCTCATCATCCGCCAGATACGCGACGTTTTCCCAGAGCACTTGCTCAAACGGATCCGTAACCGCCGGAGGCGCGGGCGCCCCGTAGAATTTGTTCAGCCGAGCGACCACTTGGGCGAGAGTCAGTGGCATGAGCGCTGGTGTCAAACCGCCGGTGTCGAGCGCGCCAATCCCTTGCGCACCACATCATTTGCATCGTAAGCAAGCTTGAGCGCGGGCAATTCCTCGCCCGCAAACCACCGCACGTCCGCCGCGTCGCTTCCCGCCTTCAAGTCTCCCGCGATGGGGCGGCATAAGAAATCAATCAGCACATAGTGATACCGCACGCGCCCATCGTCGCTGCGAATCACGCGCTCGTACACACCCAGCATGTCGGCCGTCTCCACCACCAGTCCGGTCTCCTCGCGAGCCTCTCGAACGGTTGCCTCGCGCAATGCCTCTCCGCATTCGAGCACGCCCCCCGGCAGTGACCACTCCCCCAGCAGAGGCGGCTGTCCGCGCCGGATCAGCAGAACGCGGCGGTCCTGAACGATCACGGCACCGACGCCGACAAAAGGAACCTCGGGATATTCACGCTTCACGCAGATGATTCCTCAGAAACCGCAACAGTATACGGCCTTTGAGTTACCATGCTGCGGTTACGAGAAGCGTCCAGGCAGCAACCAGAAACCAGCAACTCGAAACAAAACAGCCATGTCGCTCGACGAGTACCAACGAAAACGGCGCTTTGAGGGCACGCCCGAGCCCCCGCCCAAACTCGAAAAGCAGTCGCAGCACCGTTTCGTGGTTCAGCGCCACGACGCGACCCGGCTGCACTACGACTTCCGCCTGGAAGTGGAAGGCGTGCTGAAATCCTGGGCTGTCCCCAAAGGCCCGTCGCTCGATCCTGCCGACAAGCGGCTTGCCATGCAGGTGGAAGATCATCCGGTTTCATACTTCGATTTTGAAGGCACCATCCCCGAAGGTAATTACGGCGCCGGCACGGTCCAGGTCTGGGACGTCGGCAAATGGGAACCGCTGTCCGCGATCCCGGTCAAAGGCGAATACCTTCCGGGTACGGAGAAAGAAGCGCTTGCGATGCTCGCCAAGGGTGATCTCAAGTTTCGTCTGAAAGGAAAGCGCCTCAACGGAGATTTTGCGATCGTCCACATCAAAGGCCGCCGCCCCGGCAGCAAGGGCAACGAATGGCTCCTGATCAAGAAGAAAGACGATCACGTGGTCGCCGGATTCGAGATCGATGGATATGAAACCTCGGTCCTGACCAATCGCACGATGGCCCAGATCGCCGGCGACGCAGGCTCCGCACAATGGAAAACGAGTCGCCCCGCGACGCGAGGAAAGCTGAAAGCGGCCTGGCTCGCCGACGCCGTAGCTCGCGCCGATCGCAAGAAAAAATCCCTCACCACAGAGGCCACGGAGGACACAGAGGAAGGCAGGATCAAGAAAGGGAAATCGCAGTCGCGCGCCGCCGGCGGTGACGGCCATCCAGCCCGCGCAACAAAGAAGAAGTCCTCTGTGCCCTCTGTGTCCTCTGTGGTAAAGAACTCAGTCAGCGCCACCCCGCGGCCGATGCCCGCCACCATCCACCCCATGCTAGCGACCGGTGCCGCCAAGCCCTTCGACGACCCGAACTGGTTGTTCGAAATCAAATGGGACGGCTACCGCGCCGTAGCCTTCATCGACGAGGGGAGACTGCGACTGGTCTCGCGCAGCCAAAACGACCTCACGCAGCAATTTCCAGAACTCGGCGATCTGCCCAAATTCGTAAAAGCCAAGCGCGCCGTCCTAGACGGAGAAATTGTCGCCCTCGACGACCAGGGCCGCCCCTCCTTCAGCCTGATGCAGCAGCGCACCGGATTCCGCCCCGGCAAGCATCGCCTCCCCGGACCTGAGGGTGTTCCAGTCATTTATTACGCTTTCGACCTGCTCTACCTCGATGGCATGGATCTGCGCCGGGTAGGACTGGAACAGCGCAAGCAAACGTTGCAGTCGATCATCGAGAATAGCGCGGTCGTTCACTTTTCCGATCACTATCCCGAAAAAGGAATCGCCCTTTTCGAAGCCGCCCGCCAACGCGGCCTCGAAGGAATCGTCGCCAAGAAGCGCACCAGCACGTACGACGAGAAGCGTTCCACCGAGTGGCTGAAAATCAAAATCACCACCAGCCAGGAATGTGTGATCGGAGGCTACACCGAACCCGAAGGCAGCCGCGAGCATTTTGGTGCATTGGTGTTAGGGCTGTACGACAAGCAGCGCCGCCTCATCCACGTGGGCCAGGTGGGGGCCGGTTTCGATCAGAGAACTTTGAAGGAAGTCGCGGATTCCTTGCGTCCGCTCGAGACAAAGAAGAACCCGTTCTACGGCGAAGTTGCGGCGCTGCGCCAAGTCCACTTCGTGCGTCCCAAACTCGTCGCCGAAATCAAATTCTCCGAGTGGACGCACGAGACTAACGAAGGCGGCATGAAACTCCGGGCGCCCGTCTTCATGGGTCTGCGCCCGGATAAATCTCCTGAGGAGTGCAGGCTGGAGGAGGTGGTGGCGAGTCGCTAGCGCGAGCGTCGAAAATGGGTTTTGGGAAGGGCACGACTTCAGTCGTGCCGCTCAGGGCCGCAAAACGCAGGCTTCAGCCCCTGAGGGCGCAATGTGCTAACTAGCTGTGTGGAGCGATGGGATGCCACGCGCCGCGGTCCTCAGGCGTATCGGATCGCACGTACTTGTATTGCCCGTCGCCTCGCAGAGTCAATACTTTGTGACGAGGCTCATACAGCAACCACTGCTCGCATTCCCTGTCGTAAGGGCGCGTTTTCAAGGTACCGCCTAGGTCAAAAAAGAATGCGCATTCAACCGTGCGTGGTGAAATCGAAAACCGAGTCAGCACTTGGCCATCTAGGAACTCTGCTGCTCTGCGAACTCTGGTTTTTGTTGAGCTGTCCCCGATCCGCCTGTTCCGGAAGAGGACCTCCCATTCACAACAATAAATCCACAAATGCCAGTCTCCATGAACGACAACATTCCTTCGTGCAAGCGACTCCTGGACGGTTGCGCCAAAACGCTTGCTCGCAGTGATCGGCTCACGAACCTCAAGGTGCGGTTTCCCAAACTCAAGTGTTAGGAAGGAACCAACACCCTCCTCGACCTGCCAACAAGGTCTTCCATAAATGCTGCTGAACGATTTTTCAAACACCGGAGCGACCTGCATTCGCGCGAATTTAGCGAGACTCATCCTGGAAAATGTCCCGGACATCTCTCGATGGACCGAAGCAGTAAACTGCGAACTCCCTCAGGGGCTAAATGTGAAGTTTCAATAGGTTGTTGTCCATTCGGTCAAGAACTGGGAAGCTAAGGTTGCGAAGCCAAGCGACCGAGGAGACCGAA
>Ga0209698_10003526_pt1 | contig 17394 bp, 8 predicted proteins | sample LitLauG_LLR_2012_FD_187203 | JGI IMG/M metagenome (GOLD analysis project Ga0209698, IMG submission 187203) | Freshwater sediment microbial communities from Pennsylvania, USA - Little Laurel Run_MetaG_LLR_2012 (SPAdes) (version 2) | ecosystem: Environmental > Aquatic > Freshwater > Creek >...
GTGCCCTTGGTCATGCTGTCGGGAGACTGAGCCTATGTGCGGAATTGTCGGCGTGGTGGCGAACACGCCCGTAAACCAGTTGCTCTACGACGCGCTGCTGCTCCTGCAACACCGCGGACAGGACGCCGCTGGAATCTGCACGGTCAACGGCAACCGCTTCCACATGCACAAGGGCGGAGGCCTGGCCCGCGACGTTTTCCGCACCCGCAACATGCGCTCGCTGCCCGGAATCTCCGGCATCGCCCAGGTCCGCTATCCGACACAGGGTTCGGCCAACGACGCCGAGGAAGCGCAGCCGTTCTACGTCAACGCACCCTTCGGCATAAGCCTGGTGCACAACGGCAACCTGACCAATACCGAGCGCATGAAGGAGGAGATGTTCCGCAAGGATCGGCGGCACATCAACACCAATTCCGATTCCGAAGTGCTGCTCAACGTGCTGGCCCACGAGCTTGAACTGGCCAGCGACGGCATAGTCCTCGATCCGGCAGCCATTTTTCGCGCCGTTGCTGCGGTTCACCGCCGCCTGCGCGGCGCCTATGCGGTGGTGGCGCAGATCGCCGGCTACGGCCTGCTGGCGTTTCGCGACCCGTACGGGATCCGGCCGTTGTGTTTCGGCGTCAACGAAACCGACCACGGGACGGAGTACCTGGTGGCCTCGGAATCGGTGGCGCTCGACGGACTGGGCTTCCGACTGGTGCGCGATGTTGCGCCCGGCGAGGCCATCTTCATCGATTACGAGGGCCGTTTCTTCGCCACCCAGTGCGCGGAAAATCCCACGCTCAATCCGTGCCTTTTCGAATACGTCTACCTGGCGCGTCCCGATTCCATGCTCGACGGCGTTTCGGTCTATGCGGCGCGCCTGCGCCTGGGCGAATACCTGGCACGCCGCGTTGCCGCCGAACTGCGCACCGGCGAGATCGATGTCGTCATGCCCATTCCCGATTCCAGCCGCCCTGCCGCCATGCAGCTGGCCAACAACCTGGGGCTGGACTATCGCGAGGGTTTCATCAAGAACCGCTATATCGGCCGCACCTTCATCATGCCCGGCCAGTCGGTGCGCGCGAAGTCGGTGCGGCAGAAGCTCAATGCCATCGGCGTGGAATTCAAGGGCAAGAGCGTGCTGCTGGTCGACGATTCCATCGTCCGCGGCACGACGAGCCAGGAAATCGTCCAGATGGCCCGCGACGCCGGCGCTGCCCGGGTCTACTTCGCTTCCTCTGCCCCGCCGGTGCGTTTCCCGAACGTCTATGGCATCGACATGCCCACCCGCGCGGAGCTCATCGCCAGTTCGCGCGACGTGGCCGAGATCCAGGGCGCTATTGGCGCCGATGCGCTGGTATTCCAGGAACTCGACGATCTCAAGCGCGCCGTGCGTGACGGCAATCCGGCCCTGCACGGCTTCGAGGCTTCCTGTTTTGACGGGCAATACGTTACCGGAGACGTAAGCCCTGCGTACCTTGACCGCGTCGAGCGGGCGCGACTCTCGCCCGTCGTCAAGGAAGGCCAGGGGCTCTCCCAGCTCAGTCTTGCCATCGAGGGCAGCGAGAACTGATCCCGCAGCGGCCGCAATTCGGCCGTTTGCGGAACTTTAGGGTAGGGGACGCCGGTTGATTGGGGTGAATCCCCCGATATATTGGGCACTGCCTGAGCGGGGTCTTTCTTACGATCCCGGTTCATGCTTCTCGATACCCACTTTCCGCGAGCACCCACCGAGCTCGCCCCCGCCGTGCTGCCGCTACGGCTTGCACCGGGCGCCGCATATTGGCGCAGCCGGGCGCAGGACGAGCTCACGGTCCGGCTGCTCCTGGTGCCGCGCAGCCGGATCCAGGTGGACCTCTGGTGGAACCGTCGGGGCGGCGAAGCGGATGTGCAGCTGGTCATCGCCCTTTACGGCGATTCGGTGGAAATGGGCGCGCTCACCGGCAACGGCTTCAACGCCCCGCGCTTTCATCGGCTGGGTTTCGGCACCTTGGCGGTCAACGTGGGCATACAAGCGGTGCAGGCGCTGTGCGCGCCAAGCGTAATGGTGCACGGCGTGCTTTTCAACACGGCCGAGGAATCGTTGCCGCAAGTGCAGCAGCTGTGCCTGGCAAAAGACCGGCGGGAATTCTGGCGCCGATTCGGGTTCGACGTGGTGGCCCGCGGCTCGCCGCCACTCGATTACCTGCGTGGCACCGTGGGCGGTCTGCAGCAGGTGATGCACGGCCGGCTGGCCGGCCAGTTTGCGCGCAGCGTGCCGCTCGATGCCTTCGAGCGCGTGCGGCCTGACGGCTGCTGAGGTATTCCTCCCGAGCGGCGGTGTCATGCTAGTGTCTGGCTCCCGCGAAACGTGGAGGCGCCAGCCCATGGGTCCATCCGGCACCGACATCACCGCCGTCTCGCATGTGATACAGCAGGCGGTCGCGCCGGTATTCCTTCTCACCGGCGTGGGCGCCATCCTGGGCGTACTGACCAATCGGCTGTCACGGATCATCGACCGGTTCCGCAAGCTGGACGCGTATATACGTGAAGAGCGCGAAGCCCATGGAATTCATCCCGGCAGCGAGGACATCGAGCACCATAGCGCCCAGGAGCGGCGCCGCGAGATGAAGATGCTGGCGCGGCGGCGAATACTCATCCACCGCGCCATAACGCTGTGCACCGTCAGTGCGCTGTTGGTTTGCGTGGTGATCGCAACTCTTTTCCTGGCCTCCGAATTCGGCGCCGACCCGTCGCGCCTGGTGGCGCTGCTGTTCGTGACGGCGATGCTTTCCCTGATCGCGGGCCTGCTCTGCTTCCTGAGCGAGATCGCGCTCGCCACCACCGAATCCGAGGTGCGCTGAGGCGCGTATCTACGCCGGCTTGGCACTCATGTTGGGTGGTGCCGCTTGCGACGCGGACACGGTTGCGACGATGTGCGTTCCGTGGCCCGGCTGCGAACTCAGCGAAAATTTTCCCCCGGCTGCCTCTACGCGTTCGCGCATTTCCAGCAATCCCAGACCCGGCGCCTTGCTGCCGGCGGCGACGGCCTCCGGCGTGAAGCCGACGCCGTCGTCGCTGATCCGCAGCTCAATGATGTCGCCGTTGCATTGCAGGTCGACCTGGACATGCCCGGCCGACGAATGCCGTGCGCAGTTGGCCAGGGCTTCCTGTATTACCCGGTAAAGCAGCCATTCGCTTGCGCCGTCCAGCCGCCCGGGCGCGTCGCCGGGCGCAAAGAGCGCGACGTTGAACCTGGTCTCGATTCCCGTGCGCCGCCGGAACTGTTGGGCGAAGTCCGCGAGCGCCGGCTCGAGCCCGGCATATTCCAGGCGCGCCGGCCGCAGTTCGCCTGATAAATCGCGGATTTCCGCTACGGCCTGGGAAAGCAGCGCCTGGGATTCGGCAAGCAACTGCAGCAGTTCCGGGTCGCCGCCTTGCGCAAGTCGCTCCTCGATAACGTGCAGATTGAGCCCGACCGCGGCGAGGTTGGGGCCGATCTGATCGTGGAGTTCCTCGGAGATGCGCCGCCGTTCGATGTCGGCGGTGCTGGATACGGTCATGGCGCAGGCGCGACGCGGATTGAGAATTTCCCGTCCTGCGCCGGGCCACCGGACTGCGCGTGCTCGAAGGCGATCACCGGCACCCTGGGAAGCATCAGGCCGTTGCCAACTGGTGGCGGATCGCGTAGCGCACCAGATCCGATCCGGTATGCAGATCGAGTTTTCGCAGTATGTTCGCCTTGTGCGTGCTGACGGTTTTCTCGCTCAGATCCAGTTCACCGGCAATCTCGGCGCCGCGCTTGCCGGCGACCAGCATCTCGAAGATCTTGAATTCGCGCTCTGAAAGGCATTCGTGCGCCTGCTTGCGCCCGGGCTGGCCGGCGGCGCCAAGTGCAAGTCGTTCAGCCACCAGAGGGCAGACATAACGCGTGCCGCGCATGATCTGCCGGATTGCTGCCGTGACCTCGGTTGCCGCGTTGTCCTTGGTGATGTAGCCGTCCGCGCCGGCGCGCAGCGCGCGCAGGGCGGAGACATCGCTGCTTTGCATCGTGACGACCAGGATCTTCACGAGCGGATGCGCCGCTTTCACCTGCGCAATGAGTTCGACGCCATCGCGCCCCGGCATGCCCAGGTCGAGCACCGCCAGGTCGATCGTGTGGACATGCAGTGCACTCATCACGTCGACGTCGCTGCCGGCCTCGGCGATCACGTCGAGGTCGCTGTGATCTCGCAGCAGATGGGACAGTCCCTCGCGAAAGATGCGGTGATCGTCGGCAATCAGCAGTCGGACCATGTCGGTCTCCTTGGATCGGTTAGCGGCGTGCATACCGTCATGGCTTGCCCGCGCCAAAGATGGGAACGAGACGCGTTCCGCAGCATCGCGATAGCGCCGCCGACAGCAAGCGGCGCCAGCAATATCAGATTAATTTCTCATAATGTTCCTGTCTATTGGGGGAATTCCCTACAAAATTTCGAATTGCCGGCAATTAAGTGGGATGGTGGCTTACCGCCAATTTATGAATGGGCAATGGATACAACGCCCACGCAGGGGCATCTGGACTTAAGCAATGTTAATACGGTAACAAAAATGGCTGGAATGATCGCAAATTACCAGGAGAAAAAAGTTTTTTATAGGAAAAGTCTTAGTTAAACGTAATTAGTCTTATTAACGCGTAGGACTACCACGTCTGGTTAAAACTTCCTCAGCTAGCCAATATGCCGGCCATGCGGGATGGATTCTCACTCTGATCATCTGAATGCGCGGTTCTCGCCCCATGGGCCATCGCGCGATCGCAGATACAGGGCAGGGGGAACGGCCGCAATGCCAACCGGGAGGCTACATGCTGAAAAACTGTCAACCCTGCATGACGCAGGTCGCGGATGGCCTGACCGCCAAGCGGGCAGACCTGCCGGCCTTTTTGCTGCTCTTGGCTGCGTTAGCGCTAATGGCATTTCCGGCGCATGGGCAATCCTTTCGGGTGCAGTGTCCGACCAGCACCATCACGCATCCGTCGAACCTTACCAACATCAACGCCGAGCCACCTTACGTCGGTCCCACGTCAACCGCGACCAACACCAGCCAGTTCAACGTTCCCACCGGGAACGTCAACGGCGCCATCAAGTGCCAGCAGATTTCCGGCGGTGATGGCTACTCGACCATGGCGGACGGCACGCAGACCTTCATGTTTGCCTTCGGCCCGTTGTCGGGCCTAGCCAATATTGCTGCCGGCAAGACGGACGGATCCCTCGACGCCAACTCGGGCACCGCCTTTCCAAGCGTCTTCAACACCGTGTACCCCGGAACCTTGCTGCCGGGGGACCCGGCGACGACGGACGGCGCAAGCGACGGTGCAAGCTACACGGCCGGCAGCGGCGGCGCTGCGACACCGGCCTTCACCTATAACGGCGCCGTCGGGTTGATTTCCGACGCGGACGCGCTGGTCAACGCGGGCGGGACCCTGCTTTCGACGATCAGCGCGATCAGCGCAAATGCGGGAATCGCGATGGTCACGACGACCGCCCCACATAACCTGAGCGTCAATGCGTCGGTGTCCATTGCCGGGGCGCCGGCGGGCTACAACGGCGTGTTCACGGTGGCGAGCGTTCCGAGCACCACCACGTTCACCTATTCACTGTCCAGCACCACCGCGCTCGCCGCGGGAACAGGCGGTACGGTGACATTCAATCTGCTGACCGGGCACGTGGACCCGCGGCAGATCCTGGACGTGGGCGTGATGAACGGCAATATTCCGGCCCCGCTGATGTCGTTTGACGAGGACGACGAGTTCTTCCTCACCCTGACCAACGTCGGGATGATCATGCGGCCCGACCTCTTCGAGCAGCACACCGTGCACTTCCACGGCTATCCGAACGCGTCGTCCTTCTACGACGGGGTGCCCGATGCCTCGGTGGCGATCAACATCGGCGGCAGTTTTACCTACTACTACCTGGCGCCGGACGCGGGTACGTACTTCTGGCACTGCCATATCACGCCGCCCGAGCACCTGCAGATGGGCATGGTGGGGCAGCTCTACGTGCGGCCCCGGCAGGACCGCGTTCCCGTCAAGACGGACCTCTTCGTTGCGCTCGGACAGCAAAACGGCCTTGCGGCCACGGTCGCGGGCACGAATCCGCCCACCGTCACGATTGCGCCCGCTGCCAATGTTGACCTGCGCACAGCATGCAATCCGTCGGTCGACATCCTGTGCTCGGCGACGATGCCAGCCGTGTACACGGGCAGCATACAAAACACCTATCCCGCCACCGCCGGAAGCAGCAAAGCGGCCCATCCCAATGCGGGCCGCAATTACATGTACGCCTATAACGACGGCGACGGATCGACGCAGTACGACGTCGAGTATCCGATACAGATGCACGGCTTCGACCCCGATTTCCACTTCGTCGGCATGACCTTCAACCCCGAGGCGTTTGTCGACATGAAGAGCAAGTATTTCCTGTTGAACGGCCGCAGCTATCCCGATACCGCGTCGCCCGGCCCGCAGCTCACCCAGTCGTCCGACAACCGGGTGCACTACTCGCAGCCCATGCCGACGATCATCAACATACCGCAAGGCGGCAAGGCGCTGTTGCGCCTGGTGAACCTGGCCGTCGACGAGTACCACACGCTGGCGTCGCTGGGCATCAGGATGCACGTGATCGGCTGGAACGCGAAGCTGCTGCGCGACCAGAATGGCAACAGCACGCAGTACTACGCGAACTCGATCACGCTGGGTGGCGGCGAGTCGATGGACGCGATCCTGGATACCTGCCTGAACCGGGTCGTATTCGATTCCTGCACGGGCACGAACGCCAATGGTCCGGCCACGCCGATAGCCACCGGAACGTACTACCTGTACACGCCGAATCTGGACCACCTGTCGAACGATGCGGAGAACTTCGGCGGAATGATGGCCGAAGTCCACGTCTACTAGGGGGCAGACATGAGCGCAACGACGATCAAAGAGGTGAAATCGATGAAGCGACTGCTCTGCCTGCTGGCCGCGGCGGCGGCACTGACCTGGGCGGCCGGGGCGCAGGCCGCGGCGCCGGGCATCACCGGCCCCACGTTCAATCTGGAGGCGACGGACGGTTACATCAACCAACCCGACGGCAACCAGGTATACGTCTGGGGTTATGGCTGCAGCGCAGCGCCGACGGGCTTTGCGCCGACGATGCCGAACCAATTCTGCCCGACGATGCAGATTCCGGCGCCGACGCTGATCGTCACGGAGGGAGCGACGGTCACGGTCAATCTGACCAACAATCTGCCCGTCGGCGCGGGCAATACGTCGATCCTGTTCCCGGGGTTCAGCGTGAAGACCACTGGCGGCGTCGCCGGCCTGCTCGCGCAGGAAGCCGCGCCGGGAACCACCGTGACCTACACCTTTGTCGCGGCCTCGCCAGGAACTCGCGCCTACTACAGCGGCACCCAGGCCGACCTGCAGGTGGAGATGGGTCTGTACGGGGCGATCATCGTTTTGCCCGCGACCATCCCGGCTGCGTGTACCGGGCCATTGCCTTCGCAGAACCTGGCCGCCCAGGCGGCATGGCACGAGACGAACTTCCGGCTGGCGGCCGCGGCATACGACCACCCCAAGAGCTGCTACGACCGCGAATACCTTTTCCAGTGGTCCGAGATGGACCTGAACATCCATCGCGCCGCGCAGGCACAGGTGGCGGCGCTGGCGGCCGGCGGTTGCGCCGTCGGCACCAACGCGGCGACCGGAGTCACCTGCAGGCTCGAGGTGCCAACCGAGCCCTACCACCCGGCGTATTTCCTGATCAACGGCCGTTCGATGCCGGACCTCATGGATCCGAACTACGACAGCCCGTACCCCCATCAACCGTATAACGGCAATCCGCACATGCACCCCGGCGAACAAGTGCTGTTGCGGGTGGTCGGCCAGGGCCGCTGGCAGCATCCCTTCCATGAGCACGCGAATCATGTCCGCATACTGGCGCGCGACGGCAACCTGGTGCTGACACCGGATGGCAAGTCGCTCGCCGGGCTCCTGATGTTCAACACGGATACCACCCCGGGCCAGGCCTTCGACGGGATCTTCTACTTCAGCGGGCGCGGCCTTAACTGGGACATGTTCGGCCACAACCCGAGCTCGAACGACCCCCTGGCCAAACTTGGCTGCACGCCTGACGCGTACGGCTACAACACCGGCTTCCCGGCGACGGACACGACCTACAGCACGACGCCGCTAGCGACGGTTGCCGCGGCAGTCAACTATTACGAATGGTGCCAGGACCATAACAAGCCGGTCGAGGCCAATCCTTTTGGTGATGTTCCCAGCGGCGGACCCGCCACGCTGCCCAACCCGAACATCTTCACCAACGGCGCGTGGTACGGGGGCAGTCCGTACTTTGGTCCGGACGCGACGCTGCGCTCGGATACGTCCTTGCGCAACGACGGCAACGGCACGGCCGGCGCGCTTTCCGGCTGCACCACCGGCGCGACGGTCGTGCAGCCGGGCACGACGCCGGCGACGAGCAATCCGACGCCCAATTGCACCAACCTGCAGCCGAGCAATACGCAGGCAAACCCGGCCAACGAGCGCGGCTGGGCTTTCATGTGGCACTCCCATAACGAGCGCGAGATCACCACGAACAACGTATTCCCCGGCGGCATGCTGATGATGATGCTGGTCGATTCCCGCGAATTCGTCATCGATGAATCGCAGTGAGCTGGAGGAGAGGGCAAATGCGATCGAATATATTCAAGTCGTCCCTGGTCAAGGCAGGGCTGGCGGCGTCCGCTCTTCTGCTCGGTATGGGCACGGCGCACGCGCAGGCAGTCATCAACCTGACCGCCAAGCCCACGACCCTGGCGCTGCCGGACGGCACGGCGATGCCGATGTGGGGTTACTTCTGCAATGATCCGGGTACCGGAGCAAGTTGCGCGGTGGCCCGCGGCCCGTCGACGGCGACGCCCGCCGCCTATCCGAGCGCGGCCACCGCCGTTGCGGCGGGCGCGATCGTCTATGACAGCGTCTCGGGCACGGTACAAAGGGCTACGGTGGCAGGAACAACCTCCGGCACTTTGCCGCCGTTCACGGCCGGTGTCGGATCGACGGTCAGCGACGGTACGGTTACGTGGTCGTCCCTGGGCACGCTCGCCGGGTTCCAGGCCAGCTATTCGGCGACCTGGGCGCCGCCGGTGATCACGGTGCCGGTGGCAACCTCGGGCGCCACCAGCCTGACCATCAACCTGACCAACAACCTAGTTTTCCAGCCGCCCACACCAACCGCTGGTACGGCTCCGCCGGCCAACACCGTACCAACGTCGCTGACGATCGTCGGCCAATTGGGCGGCGGCCTGGGCACGCCGAACACGGTGGCCAGCCCGCCGCACGGGGGGCAGAACCTGATCACCTGGTCCACGCAGACGGCAGCGAGCTTCACGCCACCGACGCAAGGCAAGCGCGTACAGTCGTTCGGCACGGAGGTGACAGCGGTCAGCGCGTCGACGGCGGCGGCATGCACGGCCGCCGCAAGCGGTACGACTACCGTACCGGGTTGCGCAATCCTGACCTGGAGCAACCTGCAGCCGGGAACCTACCTGATCGAATCGGGCACGCACCCGTCGATCCAGGGGCCCATGGGCCTGTATGGAATTCTGGTGGTCACCGCCGCGCCGTCCATTTCCGGGACCACCAGCGTAGCGGGCACCGCCTACCCCGCAGTCGGATCAAACCCCGCCGTGACCTACGGCGCGGAAATCCCGCTGCTGTTCAGCGAAATCGATCCGGCGCAGAACAATGCGGTAAACGCCGCGGTCAATACCGCGGGCTTTGGCGAAACGACCGTCTGGTCCGGACAGCCCGGCGGCTGCGGCAATCCGTACACCGCTTCGGGAGCCAGCAATCCCACGTTCAATACCTGCTATCCGCCAGCGGTGAATTACGTTCCCATCTATTACATGATCAATGGTGTGGCGTTCAGCCGCACGAATCCCACCGCCTCACTCTTCGCGGTCACCCAGGGTACTGCCACCGGGGCCGTTACGGGCAATGTCCTGGTGCGCCTGGTCAATGCCGGCCTGCGCATGCACGTACCGGCGATCGTCGGCTCGCAGACAACCGGCTTTGTCGGTAACGGTACCAACAGCACAACGACGGTCAATGGCTTCACGCTCATCGCCGAGGATGGCAACCCCGTTCCCGGGGCGGCGCGCGTGCAGTCCGAAGTCTTCATGGCGGCAGGCAAGACCTACGACGTGATGATCAACGTGCCCGCGTCGCCACTGGCGGTGTACGACCGCGAACTCAGCCTGTCGGGCAACCAGATCGATCGCGACGCCGGCATGCTGGCCTATATAGGCGCCAACGGCGCTGCGCTGCCAGCGAGCGGCGCCTTTGGAACTGCCGCAACCATGGTCGCTGCCAATCCGGACGTCTACAACTCGGTAGTGACCGGCCAGACATTCGCGATAACGGACCCCAGCAAGGGCGTGATCGCCAACGATATGAACGTCTATGGCGTGGCCATCCCGGGCGGCACGGCAACGACGGTGGGTGGGGCGGCCGCGACGACGATGACGTTGGCAAGTGGCGGCAAGTTGACCCTGATGACGAATGGCACGTTCAGCTACACGCCGGGCAGCACTTTCACGGGCGACTCGTTTCCCTATTGTGCCAACGGCACAAGCACCATCTGCACCACGGTGAAATTCGGCGCCAGCACGCTCACGGGCGCGCCCATCGTTCTGGCCAGCAGCTACGTGGCCAATACGGCTACGTACCTGGCGATCAAGCCCCCCGGCGTTCTGGCCGGCGCCAGCGATCCGAACGGTCTGCCGCTGAGCGTCGTCGCCTCGTCGGTGGCCGGCGCGGGCATCGTGATGGATGCCAGCGGCGGCTTCACCGCGGTCGGAACGCCAGGCAGCACGACGACGTTCACCTTCCAGGCGCAGAACTCGCACGGCGTTCTCAGCAACACGGGAACCGTTACCGTGAGCTTCCCATTGGGCAGCGGCCTGGTGGTGAATGTCCTCGACGGCGCCACGCGCGTTTCGCTGCCCAACGGGCCGAACGGCGTGCCGGACTTCCGCTGGATCATCGAGGAAGACCGTACTTTCTTCATTGACCCCAAATGCGCGCAGAACCCGCCGCCGGCGGGCTGCCCTACGGCGGCCAGCGGCGCCGTGCCGACCCTGGGCGTGAACTTTCACACCAGCTACATGCCCTACGTGGCGCAAGGCTGTACCGGTCCGCTGTCGTGCGAGAGCGGTCAGACCATCTACGATCCCAACAGCCATTCACATATCAACGCGGTGTGTGATGTCGGCAATGGCGTTTGCCGCCCAGATGCGGTGGGCAGTGGATTTACTCCCAACCTGCCCGGCAATGTCCCGCTGGATCCGAGCAAGCGCTATTACATCTCCATCCTGCCGGGTGATGCGGCGGTGCCTTTTGCAACCGGTTACCAGGGGTCACCCAGCTGCGGCACGTCGTCGGCGTCGCCAGCGTCGGGAACATCCTATGCCAATTGCGGCCACGGCATGGGCGGCGCGCCGATACCGGCCCTCGTGACCTGCACCAGCACAGGAACCGGCGCGACGGCAAGCACCACCTGTACCGGCACCACGTCAACCGGTACGGTTGCCACCTGCACTCCGGCCGTGGGCGCGACCAGTTGCCTGCCGACCGGCGTGGCGCTGTCCCCGGTCAATGTGCTGGTTCAGCCATCGCCGTATCCGACCGGGCTGCTTTCGGTGTTCGTCTTCGAGGATGACGCGCCGCTCAACGGCGAGCACGATTCCACCGGCGGTGCCGGTGGCGTCAACACCAACCTCGAGCCGGGACTGGGCCAGTTCCAGATCCATCTTTGGGACGCGATGGGCGGCAACGGCGATTTCACCGGTCAGATGACCTACGACATGTTCAACCAGCCGCTCACCAACAGCCTGGACGGAACGATAGACCCGTTGAGCGGGCAAAACGCCTGCCCGATTACCCAGGCCGGCATCAACAATCCGGGAACCAATGCGACCTTCGGACCGGTTGGCGCGGGCGCAAGCGCGACGAACCCGAGCACCACCGCCGGCATCACCGGCATGATCGTGACCTGCCCCGAGTACGAGGCGGACGGCGTGACCCCCTCGCCGCTGGCCGGCCAGGCCGTGGTTTCCAACCTGATGCCGGGCCGCTGGGGCGTGATAGCCACGCCGGGCGCCGACCGGATCGCGCGTGGCGAGGAATGGCTGCAGACCAATACCCTGGACGGGCAGAAGGCGCACGATTCCTTCACCCGGATCGGCGAGCCCAGCTACTTCCAGGAGTACGGGCCTGCCAGTTTCCATGTGAGCATCGGCTTTGCCAATCCCGCGATCATCAACGCGCGCAAGCCCGCGGTCTGCGCAGGAACGGACCCCACCGGACTGGGCCCCTATATGTGCAACAACACGCTGACCGGACGGGTCACGAGCCAGCGCTTGAGCCGCACGCCCGACGAACGCCTTTATAGCAGCGGCTCCCACAAGGCCTACGCGTGGACCCAGTGCTACGTGAGCGTGGGCGACCCGGACGGCGAGGACTTTGCGTTTACCAAGTGCGCCGCCGACGGCACCTTCACCCTCACCGGGCTGCCCGACGGCGATTGGCGGATCACCACCTTCGACCAGTGGAACGACCAGCTGGTCGATGGACTGTCCACGCCGGTGCGCCTCAATGCGGGAGCCACGGCAAAGACCACCAGTTTTGGCGATATCGCCGCCACGCAATGGGAAACCAACCTTTACACCAAGACCTTCATCGATGACAACAAGGACGGGATAGCCCAATCGACGGAGACCGGCATCCCGTTTGCCAACGTCGCGGTGCGGCTGCGCGACGGCAGCCTGGAAAACCTGCTGGTGACCGATTTCACCGGTACCGCCAACTTCAACGAGACCTTCCCGCTATTTAGCTGGTATGTCGTCGAAACGGACGTGACCCGGTACAAGAACACGGGCACGCACACGGTGTATGACGTGGGCGGACCCGCGGACGGCACCAACCAGTGCGGAAATACCGGTGCCGGCAATGCGTATCCGTATTGCGGAAATTCGGTCATTGCGCAGTACCTGGCGAACACCGCCGAAACCATCTCGGTGCCCAATGAGCTGCGGGTGCCCGGTTCGATCTACTGCGCGGACGCCGACTGCAGCAACAAGTCCATGAACCCGACCGCCACCGGCGGCTCCGCGAGCAACACCAGCGCTCCCCCCAGTGCCTGCACGACCACGCCGGCCACATCGACCTCGCCGCCCACCACGAGCTGTTCGACCACGCTCTCGAGCGGTCGCATCGACAATCCGGCGATGGGAGCAGTGGAGGGCTGGCAGGGCTTCCCGGGCCAGAGCAGTTTCGTCGAATTCGGCAAGGCGCCGTATCTGCCGGGTGAAAACGGCGGCATCAAGGGCCATGTGGTCTATGCCTCGACGCGGCCGTTCGACGACCCGATGATGCTGGTGCAGACCCAGTGGACACCACTGGTTCCGCACGTCACCATCAACCTATACCAGGAAGGCGTCGCCGCCGATGGCGTGACGCCTACCCTCACGCTCGTCGACACCACGCAGACCAGCAGCTGGGACGATTGGGCACAAGGCTGGCGGGTCGACGCGAGCGGGAACAAGATTGCCGACCCCAATGGCGGCTATATCCCGAACATGAGCTGCCCGGGGCAGGCCGGCTCGTCGGGCGTGACCCCCGACCTGTTCTTCTTCTCGCTGTACAACCAGCCGCAGTACCTGGATCTCTACAACAACCAGCTGCATGGCACCGCCGGAATATCCGCGCTGCCGTACAACGCGCAGTTCAAGTGCTACGACGGCATGCACAACTGGAACCAGCTGCAACCGGCACCCTACGACGGCATGTACAAGTTCCCCAGTGTCGTCGCGAAGGCGGGGGCGAGCAACGCGCTCCCCGCCGCCGGCACCAACTACGTCCTGCAATACGATCCGGCGCCGATCACGATACCGGGAACCGCGGTGGCGACCTTCTCGTACAAGACGAACTGCACGATCTGCACGCCCAATCATGTCGTGCCGACCACCGATCCGACCTACGGCACCCCGATGTTGCCCCCCGGCAAGTACGTCGTCGAAGTGGTGCTGCCCGCCGGTTATGAGCTGGTCAAGGAAGAGGACAAGAACATCCTGATTGGCGACAATTTCATCGCACCGGTGACGCAGCAGTTCGGCGGTCTGGGCAATGTCTTCATCATGCCCGACCAGGCCAACGTCGCCACGGCATACAGCTACGCCGGCGTCGGTTTCAATGCCAACAGCAATTGCAGTGCGTCCTCTACCGGGGCGATTCCGGGATCGGGCTGTGCCAACGGCGTCAACCTCACCACCAGCCTGGGTGCGGCACCGGAGAACGGCATCGTCCCCGGATTCATCCCCGAGCCGATCTGGCCTTGCGTGGGCGAGGCGCGCATCGTCCCCGATTACATCAGCCTGTATCCCTGGACCAAGCAGGTGGCGCCGTTCGCGGGTGCGACGCGGCGCTTGTGCGACCGCAAGGAAGTCACGCTCACCGATCAATCGCATTCGATCGCGAAGTTCTACGTCTACACCTCCACCCACATCGCATCGAAGTTCACCGGTGGCATCACCGATGACTACACGTCGGAGTTCGATCCGTTCTCGCCGCAGTTCGGCGAGAAGTTCTCGCCGCCTGACCTGCCGGTATCGGTCAAGGACTGGAGCGGTGCTGAGACCAATCGCGTATATGCGGACCACTGGGGTTCGTATAACGGCATGACCTACTCGACCTGGGAGGTCAACCCGCCGAATCCGACGGGCTATTCGCCCACGATGATGGTGATGTGCATGAACGATCCTGGCCCCATCGTGGATACGCGCGCACAGATTCTCAGTCCGACGGGCTCGCTGATCTCGAACCCGACTTTCGGCCAGACGATCACCGATCCGCTGTACACGCCGGGTTACAGCCAGTTCTGCTATGAGCTGCCGTTCATGCCCGGCACGACGCAGTACCTCGATACCCCGGTCGTGCCCACATCCGCATTCGCGGGTGCGGGATACAACAATGTCGATTGCGCCTATCCGGATTCCACGCCTGCGGTCAAGGAAGTCGATGGCGACGCAATCGGCCCATGGGTCAGCCAGGCCGGCAACATGCTCACCCTCTACGCCCTGGGCGACCAGATGGTGCCGAACAACGCGTATGACGGCCCTTCGGCCAACAAAGCCCCATATAACCAGAAAAAAATCCGGCGCCACTACGGCTTCGGCAACCAGAACGGGGCTGCCGGCACTACCGGGTCGGTAACGATCGGCGGGGTCCCGGCAATCGTAAACAGCTGGAGCGATTCGAAAATCGTCGTCACTGTGCCCTCCGGCGTGCCGGCTTGCACGATTCAACAGCAGGCAATCTACGCGCCGGGCGCAACGCCCTCGCTGTGCGGCGAACTGGTCATCAACACGTCGGCTGCACAATCCGGTGGCGAAATCACCGGCGTGACGATCACCCGCGGCGGACGCTATACAACCGCGCCCACCGTGACCTTCACGGGCGGCGGTGGAACCGGCGCGGCGGCAACCGCGAACCTGGGTCCGGCGACCCTGAGCGTGGTATCCGTGGCGCTTACCAGCGGCGGATCCGGGTACACGGCTAATTTCCCGGTGACGTTCAGTGGTGGCGGCGGCGCCGGCGCGCAAGGCACCGCGGTCGTGCGGCGGCAGGTGACCGGAGTAACGATTACCAGCAATGCCACGCAGGCGTATACAAGCCGGCCGACGGTGGTCTTCAGCGGTGGCGGCATCGGCCCTGTCGGAGTTGTCGCGACCGCAACCGCCATCATGAGCAACGAACCGGCGGGCACCGGCACGGTGATGGGTATCAACATCACCAATCCCGGCAGCTACGCACTCGCGGGCGGCACGATCACCGTGACGTTCCTTGGCGGCGGCACCACCATTGCAACCAGGTCGTCGGGACCCGCCACCACTACCGGTTTCGTGTCGTCCGTAACGATGGCGGCTGGCGGCGACTCCGGTGGTGCCGGCTACACCTCCGTTCCGACACCGGTGTTTGCCGCGGGCAGCGGCGTCGGCGCCGCCGGCACCGCCACGCTGGGCTCGCCGGCATCGGCAGTGGTTTCGGTAACGATCACCTCGGGCGGCACGGGCTATACCGCCGCGCCCACGGTCAGCTTCAGCCCGGGCATTGGCTCAGGCCCGTCCCGGGCTTTTGGACGCGCCACGGTCGCTTCCTACATCACTGTCCCGGGCCGCAGATCGGTCGACGCTGTCACGGTTACGATCGGCGGCAAGGCACCAACCCATGTCAGCGCTACGCAGACGATACAGTCGGCAATCGACGCCGCGTCTCCGGGCGACCTGATCATCGTCGACCCGATCTGCAATGCGACCGGTACCGGCGGGGCGGCGGTTGCTTGCTCGGGCTCCGCGCTGGGCGCCGCGACGCCCACGCAGGTTGCCTCCCAGGCCCAGCACAATGAGCTGTTGATCATGTGGAAGCCGGTACGACTGCAAGGTGTCGGAGCCGCCTCCAGCGTGATCGACGCGACCACGCATCCCTCGGGCGACCTCAAGCTGAGCGCCTGGCGCGCCCAGGTCGACTGCCTGTTCGGCCTGGCGCTCAATGGCCAGCCGCCCGGCTCGGGCAATGCCTATGATTCGACGGGCAAATACACCTGCCCGGGCAGCGGCTGGAACTACTTTGCGGCCACGCCGATCAATCCGCAGGTGGACCGCCTGCCGCTCGAGGCCGTGCTGGGCTGGGACGTCAATCTGAACGGCAATCTGGCCGAACTGCTGCAGGAGCCTTCGCTGATGGGCGCCCTGGAAGGGGCGGGCATCACCGTGCTCGGCAAGGGCGTGAACTTCCCGTCCAATCCCTATGACCCCACGCTGCTGGCCGGCTTCCCGACAGGAACCACCCTGCTGCAAAACACGGTGTCGGCACCGAATGGCGCGATGTGCCTGGATTCGACGGGCGCCGTGAATCCGTTCCCGAGCAATTTCTCGTGCAACCCGTCGAGCATCGACGCGTTGACCATCACGCAGAGTTCGCAGGGTGGCGGCGGCATCTTCCTGCACGGCTGGAATCACTACATCGAGATCGCCAACAACCGGATCTACAGCAACGCGGGCACGCTGGCGGGCGGCATCAACGTGGGCCAGGGCGAGTTTGCACCGTCCTACATCCAGGGCAGCGCCACCAACGCCGCTCCGGGATCGTGCGAGGAGAGCCCGGTGGCGGGGATCGTGCTGCCGTACTGCCAGAACGTCGGCGTGGACATGCACAACAACTATGTGTCATTGAACTCATCCACCGGCGATGAGCTGTTCTCGGCCACGCCGGCGGGCCCGGGCGGCGTCAGCATCTGCACCGGCGCCGACTACTACAAGTTCAACTACAACTGGGTGTGCGGCAACCTGAGC
>Ga0209698_10003527_pt1 | contig 17391 bp, 14 predicted proteins | sample LitLauG_LLR_2012_FD_187203 | JGI IMG/M metagenome (GOLD analysis project Ga0209698, IMG submission 187203) | Freshwater sediment microbial communities from Pennsylvania, USA - Little Laurel Run_MetaG_LLR_2012 (SPAdes) (version 2) | ecosystem: Environmental > Aquatic > Freshwater > Creek >...
CGCGTGAGTGATCTTCTTAGCGGGCCTCGCGCTCCTTAGCGACCGTTGCGGTCAAAAGCTGTTTACCGCGAAGAACGCGAAGAAATGCCGCGAAGAACGCAAAGAAATACGAAGACCGATGAGACAGTCAGTGCAGACAGTGAACAATCTCACCTTTACTTAATGGTGAAGGCCAGGGTCAGCAACGTTTTTTGTTCGACTTCATGGGCTTTGGCGCTGCCTGTGGCCGGGCTGGGGCTGGAGCTGCGCTTTACGCTCAACACAGGGCGGTCGCCTGAGATGCGCTTCAGCCTTGGGAGCATGTTGAACATAGCTCCCATGTTGGCTGGCTCTTCTTGCACCCAGACGATGTCGGCGTGGCTGCCGTGGCGATCGAATTCGGCGACGACTTCCTGCTCGGGGAATGGGTAGAGTTGTTCCAGAAAGACGATTGCGGTGGTCTTGTCATTTCTTCGTTTGCGTTCGGCCTGGAGTTCGTGGCCGATTTTTCCGGTGCAGAGCAGGATGCGGTCGGCTTCTCCGACTTCGGTGTCGGGGATGACGTTGAGGAAATTCTGGTGCGTGAAATCGTCTTTCTGGAAATCTTGGATGGGAGAACTGGCGTCGGGATGGCGCAGCATGCTCTTGGGCGTGAAGACGATCAGCGGTTTGCGCCAGTGGCGCACGGCTTGGCGGCGCAGAAGATGGAAATATTGCGCGGCGTTGGAGGGTTGCGCGATTTGCAGATTGTGCTTGGCCGCGAGTTGAATGAAGCGCTCGATTCTGGCGCTGGAATGTTCGGGGCCCTGGCCTTCATAGCCGTGCGGAAGCAGCATCACCAGGCCTGAGAGCAAATTCCACTTCGCTTCTCCGGCGCTGATGAACTGGTCGATGATGGCCTGGGCTACGTTGACGAAGTCGCCGAACTGGGCTTCCCAAAGGACGAGCGATTCGGGATAGTCGCGGCTGTATCCGTACTCGAAGCCGAGCACGCCCGCTTCGGAGAGCGTCGAGTTATAGATTTCGCAGCGGGCCTGACCGGGCGCGATGTTTTCGAGCGGAACGTACTCGTTCTCGTTTTCGATGTCGACGAGAACGGAGTGGCGCTGGTTGAAGGTGCCGCGGCGGGAGTCCTGGCCGCTGAAGCGCACGTGGACGCCGGTTTTCACCAGACTGGCAAAGGCCAGAGCTTCGGCCATGCCGTAGTCGACCAGCCGTTTGCCCTGGCCCATCTCGGCGCGCTGTTCGAGAAGTTTCTTGACCTTCGGGTGAATGTGAAAGCTCTCGGGATAGGTGGTGAGCCGGCTGGTTAGTTCTGCTAGCTCGGTCGACGAGAGTCCAGTTTCAACTTCGTATTCGGGACGATGTGGGCCACCGAAGTAATTGTTCCAATATTTCGGGAGCTCGCGCAGCGTGGGTTTGTGTTTGATGCTTCCTGCTTTTTTCTGGGCGGCTTCGAATTCGGCTTTGATGGCGTCGACGCGGGATTGCGCATTGGCGGCGCCGATGTCGTCGGCGTAGATCTCCCAAAGAGGCGGGTGCTCTTTGATCTTCTTGTACAGCAGGGGCTGCGTGATGGTGGGATCGTCAACCTCGCTGTGGCCGTGGCGGCGATAGCCGATGAGGTCGATGACGACGTCGGTGCCGAAGCGATAGCGGTATTCGACGGCCATGCGAGCTACGCGGACCACGGCGTCTACGTCTTCGCCATTGACGTGGAAAATGGGGATCGACTGGCGGCGTGCGATGCAGGCCGCGAAGCGCGTGGAATGCTCTTCGGTGTAACTGGTGGTGAAGCCGAGGAGATTGTTGACGACTACGTGGATCGTGCCGCCGACAGTGTATCCGGGGAGGTCGGCGTAGTTCATGGTCTCGGCTAGGATGCCCTGTCCGGCGAAGGCGGCGTCGCCATGAACTAGGAGCGGAAGATATTGTTCGCGTCCGCCTTTTCCGGTGCGGTCCTGCTTGGCACGCGTGCGGCCGATGGTGACGGGATCGACGGCTTCGAGGTGGCTGGGGTTCGAGACGAGATGGATGTGGACCTTGTTGCCGCTGTGGGTCGAGTACTCGCCGGTCGCGCCCATGTGATATTTCACGTCGCCAGAGCCTAGAACGCTGCGTGGATCTACATCTTCGAATCCCGCGAAGATTTCTTCCGGCGGACGTTGCGCAACGTGGGCGATTACGTTGAGGCGTCCGCGATGGCTCATGCCCATGACGAGTTCGATGGCGCCGAGGCGCGAGCCGGAGTCGAGGACTTCGTCGACTAACGGGATTAACGCCGTGACGCCTTCGAGCGAAAAGCGCTTGCTGCCGAGATAGCGCTGCTGCATGACCTGCTCGAAGATGTCGGCACGGATGAGGAGATCGAGGATGCGTTTTTGATCTTGTTCTGTAAGCTCGCAACCTTGGTCGGGCGACTCCATGCGGTCGTAAATCCATTGGCGGCGTACCGGGGAGTAGATGTGGTTGATCTCGACGCCGATGGTGCTGGAGTAGATGGCGCGGGCCTCCCTGGCATATTCCCCTTCTCGCTCGAGTTCTCGGGTGTAGCGCGGGCGGAGGAAGCCGAGCGGGTCGAGGTCGCCTTCAAGGTATCCCCATTGGCGGTAGGTGGAAAAGACGCGTTCGCGTTCGGGGTTGGCGCCGTTGGTGGAGGCGCTGGGTTCCAGCAGAGCGGAGGGAGGATTGGATTTTCGGGTCGGCATAATGAATATCTAGGATAAAGGATGCGGGGTGGGGTGTGGGGGATTCCGGCCTAAACCCTGGTTCTTTCCGGACCTTTAAGCGGCGCTGAAGCGCCGCGCTTCCACGGTTACACGTAACTTTCCAACCAAAGTCAAAGTCCCCACTCTAACGTCGCAAAATGCGCGACGTTAGAATGGGGCACCCTTTACTGAATCACTTCCGATAACGCTAGAAGTGGAAGGCGTCGAACAAGTCGTCCAGTGCCGGGCTGTTGAGCGGCACGTAGGGATTGCCCTGGGCGGTTTTGGGATTGGGGAAGTTGTCCCGGCTGCGTGAGGTCACCGGAGGCAGATTCCAGTTGCGTTCGATGAACTTGAGGAGCGAGACGTGATCGGCATAGCTGTGATTCACACGGCCGCCGGTGGTGTACGGAGAGACGATGATCAGCGGGATACGGGTGCCGTCACCGAAGTAGTCCACGGGCTGGACGTAGCCGGAGTCGTAGTAGCCGCCGCCTTCGTCGAAGGTCACGAAGATGGCCGTGCTCTTCCACAGTTGTGCATTGGCCTGGACGCTGTCCACGATCTTCTTCACGAAGCCTTCGAACAGATCGAGCTTGGAGGAAGCCGGGTGGCCATCGAGCCAGCCGTCGGGCTTTACGAATGAAACGGCGGGCAAGGAACCCTTCGCGATCGCCTGATAGAGGTTGGTGGTGTCCTGCAGGTGAGCGCGGCCGGAGGGGCTGCGCATGATGGAACTGGTGTACTGGAAGGGGTTGCAGATGTTGCAGTACGTGTTGTCAGGGGTGACGTAGTTAAGGTACGGGTTGGAGAGATAGGCGCCCCACTGATCGCCGTAGTACGCCCAGGAAATGTTGCTGGCGATCAAGGTATCGCCGATGGTCTTCAGCGGCGCGGGAGGAATGGTGAACACGGTCGAGTTCGGATTGTTGATGTCGGCATAGGCGTTCTGGCCGTTTCCGTAGTAGCCGGGATTGTAGTTGTTCAGCAGGTAGTAGTAGCCGGGCTGGCAGCGAGGATTGATCGGCGTGCTCAGAGCGCCGAGAAAGCTGGTGATGGCCGCAACGCCGGGTTGGGTGGTATCGGCACAAGCGGAATAGGTTCCGCCACCGTAGGAGGAGGAGCCGTAGGAGCCGCCGCCGTATCCGTCTTCGCTATACCAGTTGTTGGTGCCCGCCTGAGGATTTGGATTTTCGATTTCATCCACGATGCCGGCATTCGAGCTGCCTCCAGCGACTAACTGATTGTGCGGAGGCATGGCGGGAGTGCCTTTCGGATTGGTGAACCAGATGGCGTCGCCGCTGCCGAGCATCACGTGATTGGCGCCGGTGCCACCCATGACGGATTGATGGAAGTTGTCGCTCATGGAATAAATGTCGGCCAAGAGTCTAAAGTAGGGGACGTCGCCCTCCAGGACGTTGTAGAAGCCCATCGAGGTCGAACCTTCCTTGGTGGTGGTGTCATTAAAACCGGAGACTTGGGCCAAGCCGTTGGAGCCGGCGCCGATTGTGGTTTCGACCCAGGGGAACAAGTCGCGGGCACATCCGGTGGGATTCGACGAGTTGGCGTTGGCCGCGTTGCAGTCGAATTGCTGCCACATCTGGTAGAAGCGGTGCACGGGGCTGTTGTCGTAAGCATCGTAAGGATGCGTGGCGGAAGTGAGCTGGAACGGGCCGGAGGGCAGAGTGGTGGCATTGGGGATGCGGGTATCCACGTCACCATGATTCAGGCCAGTGCCGCCGGTAGTGAGCAGGACATAGTCGTCCGTTTCCAGACCGTTCTCGTAGGCCATCGCGGTAGCGGCGTTGGGGAACGGAGGCGTCGTGTAGCCGCCAGCAAGCACAGGAGGCAACACGGAATACGCCACATTGTCCGAGGGATTCAATTGAAAGGTGGTGGTGTCGGAGGCAGAAGACTGGCTGGCGAGCGAGAAGTTGGGGCCGGGCGTTCCGTCCGCATTGACGATGCCTTTGGAAAGCAGGTTGGAGACACTTCCCTGAATCGGCTGATAGGTAGCAAAGACGTGATCGAAGGTGCGGTTCTCACCGATGATGATGATCACGTGCTGAATGGGGGAAGCGGTGGAAGGATGGTCTTGAGCGGCCGCGGGAAGCGGGGCTCCGAGATTGGCGGTGAGCGCAACGAGGCTCACACCGACAGCAAGGTGCTGCCGGGCCTTCGCCAGGAAACCTGGTGTAGTCATAGTTATCCTCCTGAGAAAACTGCTGCTAGGCGAAGGTAGCGGGGGAGCGGTTACGGGAACGTGACATTGAGATCAATTGCGGGTTAAGAGAAATCCACAGCGAGCAAAGGCGGTTTGGAGCGCAACGTTCCGAATTCGAGGAAAACAGCAAACTGTGTGAAGAAACGTGAAGCGAAAGTTACAGAGGATTCACAGATACACCCGGAGGCTTAGAGTATTTGCCGTAGGCGTCCGGTACTGAGGCCGAGAAATTTCTTGAGGGGCTGTGCGATGAGGAAATTAGGAGTGCCGACATTGCTAGGGATTCCGTTCGATGGGCAGTCCTCTTATCTGCGCGGGGCAGGGGCCGCCCCGCCGATCATACGCGAGGCGCTGCATTGCGAGGCTTCGAACAACTGGACGGAACTCGGCGTGAACTTAGGCGAGGCCGGTGCTTATGAGGACGCGGGCGATCTCCCTTTCCGGGAGGAGGAGGCGTTTGCCGCGATTGAGGCGGGCGTGGGGGCGCTGCTGGAGCGCGGCAAGCGGCCGGTCTTGCTGGGCGGAGATCATTCGATCACGTTTCCGATTCTGAAGGCGTTTGGCGCGCATGGGATCAAGCCGACGATTATTCATTTCGATGCGCATCCGGATTTGTATGACGAGTTTGAGGGCAACCGGTTGTCGCATGCTTGTCCGTTTGCGCGGATCATGGAGTCGGGGCTGGCTGCGCGGTTGGTGCAGGTGGGGATTCGTACCATGGTTGGGCATCAGCGGGAGCAGGCTGAGAAGTTCCGAGTGGAAGTGGTAGAGATGAGGGGGCTGCCGGCTTACGAAAGATTGAAGGTGGCCGGGCCAGTCTATATCTCGTTTGATATGGATGTGCTCGATCCGGCGTTTGCGCCTGGAGTGTCGCATCGCGAGCCGGGAGGGATGTCGGTGCGGGAGACGATTGCGCATCTGCATGCGATTGGCGGTGAGATCGTAGGCGCGGATTTGGTTGAGTACAACCCTGTTCAGGATTTGGGTGGGGTTACGGCTACGGTTGCTGCGAAGATATTGAAAGAAATTCTGGGGCGCATGATTGCTGGGGAAAACCCGTAACCACAGAGGTTGCAGAGGTACACAGAGGGGCACAGGGAGAGCGAGAAAATCGGTTGGGCGGCGTAGAATCGGCTGCATGAAGTCTGCACAATTATCTTTTGTTTGTGGCTTGCTGGCCTTTGCGCTGGGTTGCGGTGGAGGCGGCATGGGATCGGGCGGCGGCGGTTCGAATCCTCCGACTGCTACTGTGACGATTTCGAAGAGCACGACTGGGCCGTTCAGCGTGGCGATGTCGACTTCGTTTCAGCCGGCGGAGTGGGATTATCAGTTCTTCACGCTGAATCCTTCGGCAACCACGACTCTAGGCAATCTGGGACCGCATCATGTCCGGCTGCAGGCGGTTTCTCAAGGGGTGCCGCAGGGATCGGAAGGGACGGCTTCGACGGCGTGGAATTTTGCGATTGTCGACCCGATCACACAGCCCGTGCTGGGAGTGGGCGATCACAGTCCGGAGTTTCAGATTGCGAAGGCGCCGGCGTATATGTATGCAGGCAACAGCAGCAGTCAGCCTTTTCAGGATTTGTCGTTCGCGCCATTCGCCGGTTACGCGCAGAATCTGGTGGAGTACTACAACACGGGTGGATTCACAGCGAACGGGACGCTGTACGAGTCACAAGCGTATGCGCAGAACGGTTATGGGATCACGTGGTGGGGAATCTACAACGAGCCGAACATCAACAACTCTCTGACTCCCTCACAATATGTCGATATGTACAACACGCTCGTGCCGGCAATGCACGCGATTGATCCGTCGATCAAGTTTGCGGCGCTGGAACTGGCGGACTTTTCGGGGCAGGTTTCGGCGTGGGTTCCTCCTTTCGTTGCCGGCGTGACGGCGCATGTGGATGTGATGGCGACGCATTTTTATTCGTCGTGCAATCAGAAAGACACCGACGCGACGTTGTTCGGAACGGTCCCTGGATTTGTGACCGATGTGCAGGCCTTCTACACGAACATGGCGACGAATCCGGCGCTGGCTGGGGTGCCGGTGTGGGTGACCGAGAACAACGTAAATGCCGACTACGACGCAGGCAACGGGATCAGCGCCTGCAACGGCACCGCGTTTGTGACCGACCTGCGCGGGTCGAGCCCGTTTTTTGCCGCGTGGCGGCCGTATGTGTTTTCGCAATTGGGCAAGGCTGGGGTACAGGCGCTTTATCACTGGGACTTCGGGGCGGACCAGCAGTTCGGCGAAGTGGACTACAACAACGATGCGCTGCAGTTGAGTTATTGGGTCGACTATTGGCTGGGACAGACGTTTCCGGCGGGTGCGGGTTCTAACGTGTTGTCGTATACCTCTACCGACAATACCGATCTGGAAACTTTGCCGGTGATGAACGCCGACGGCAGCGTGGTGGTGATGATTTCGAATCATACGGTGAACAATTCGACTGATAACAACGGGCCGGGCGTTTCGCAGACCGTGCAGGTCGACGTTTCCGCGCTGGGGAGTTTTTCGAGCGGGAGTTTGGTGGTGATTGACAGCGGCACGAGCGCGGCGAGCGGGCCTGTAGCGAGCCAGGTGACGCCTGCGGCGAAAATGACAATTGATTTGAAGGGCTATTCGGTAGGGATTCTGAGTTTGAAGCCGTAGGCGATTTCGCCCCTCCGGTGCTCGTTCGTTTTCTTCCTAGTCACCCACCGCTTGCGCCCCTTCGGCTGGCTCAGGGCAGGCTGTGGGCTGCATTCTGTCGGCGCTTCGCGGTTGGGGCCCGGTTTTACTCTCGGTCGTGTTTCCGTGCGCTGCCAACACTTCACGCTTTTTCTGTTTGCGGGCTTCGCGGCGGCGGATCTTGGCGATCCATTCGCGGGAATACATGGTGCCGCGGCATTTCTTGGACCCGCAGTAGCAGGGGGCGGGATCTTCGTCGTCGTACAGGTTGTAGTCCCAGAGAAGCTCTTCGCCGGCGACGATGTCGCGCAGGGCGATGATCCAGACGCGGCCTTTGATCTCGTCTACCTCGCAGTTGGGGTCGCAGGAGTGGTTCAGGTACGCGCCCAGGCCGACACCATCGATCACGGTTTTGCCGTCGTCCATGCCATACAAATAAGTGCGCGGGGAGTGCTCGTAGAGGCGGTCAGCCTCTTCTGGCGTGATGCGCGGACCGGTGTACTCGAGGATGCGGGATCCCTTGCGGATCAGCGCCGAGGCGTAGACGCCAACGGAGTGAATCGGTGATGGGCGAACGACTAGCGGCACAAATCTAATTTCGCATGACATCGCGGTTTTGGGGAATGGGAAAAAAGGGGGATTGCTTTCTTTCTTTAAACTACTGTGGCTCCCGATCTTAACCGCAGAGTTCGCGAAGAGGCGCCGCGAAGGCCCGTGAAGAAAATCTGGAGTATGGCCCAGGGTCAGCTTCGAAGCGGCCAAAAGCCGTGCCAGATAAGGAGTTTGCGGCAGAAAACCGCCCCGCGAAGCGCTGCTTCCGTGGTAGACTTTCGCGGCTTGGCAGAAAGCCGGGCCAATGACAACCTAGGGGGATTCATGCGCGCCATACAACAAGGGGTAAGAGCCGTAGTGATTTTGGTGCTGTGCGGAGTGGTGGTTCCGGCGTTTGCGCAGACGGCTGCAAAGTCCGCAACTACGCCCGCCACCAAGGAGTCCTACTGCACGACGACCGGCGGGCTGGTGGAGACCCGGCACGCGGTGTATGGAACGAACAATCCTCCGCAGGACTGGCTGCCTCTCGATGGAGTGGAAGGATTCTGCCAGTACACGGCGGCGTCGGACGGATCGAGAATTCACGTCTCGCTGCAGACGCTCTACTCGACCAAGCCAACTCTCGCCGCGCTGGCTTACTACGCTCAGCCGCAGTACAACGGCACCTGCAACGGGAATCCCGCATCGTGCTATTGCACGCAAATCGGCGGCGCGGAGATTGGCGCCCTGGATGCCGCGGGGGGAGCCTGGGTGGCGACCAGCGGAATCGACGCCCTCCTCGAGAGCTGCGTTTTCCCGGACAATTCGACGATCGATTCGTGGGGATTGCTGTATCACTCGGTGGGAACCATTCGCGGGACGGATTTGTCTACCGTGCTGAAGTATTCGAATCCCTATCCCAGCAAGAAGAGCGAGTAGTTCCGCCAGAAAAAAGTCAATCCCCACTTCTCGCGCTGAATACGCGTGAGAAGTGGGGTACCCAGGTCCATCCAAGCCAATTTTCTGCTAGCGGCTTTTGCCGTGGTGCGGCTCTTTGGGAGCGCTCTGCGGCTTCGGCGGCGGGCTCGACTTGTGCGGCGGCGGGCTCGATGTGTGCGGAGTCGGCTTCGGCTCGCTGTGGCTTGCCGGGGCTGACCGCGGCGCACTTTCCGTGTGCGACGGGTTGGTGTGTGAGGGCTGGCTGTTATTCGTGGCCTTCGATGCGTTCTCGTTTTTAGAAGGCGGAGTAAACGGGCGGAATCCCTCGTTGGACTTGCTGGATGCAGGGGTGGCGGCCTTGTTCCCCGCCGCCGGAGACGTGGCCCGCGCTTCCCTGGGAGACATCGCCGGAGCGTGATATTCGCCGCCTGCTGCTCGGGCCGCTACTACGGAATGGCTGCTGAAGTCGCCTGCTTTCGCGGTGGCCGCGATGGCTGGACGTCCGTGATTCTCCGAGGCAAAGTTCTGCTTGTTTTGTGCAGCCAGGGATTCGTGCTGGGTCTGCGTTGCTAGCGGAGCTGTGTGCTGCTCATGAGAAGCCGCCTCTTCTGCGGGCGTTGGGCGGGCCGTTACGCCGCCGGTCCCGCCGTTATAACTGACGTTATTCACGGTCGTGTTGTTTACGACGACGGTCTTGTTGTAGACGTTGGTCACGTTGGTGACGCTGACGTTGGTGACGGCGCGGTTGTAGTAGAAGCCTCCGCCACGCCACTCGCCGCCCACGAAGCCGACGCCAGTGTAGCCGAATCCGTAGTTAATGCCGCCGTAGAAGCCGATGTGCGGCCCCCAGTATCCGCCGTGCCAGGCGTAGAATCCGCCACCCCAGCCCCAGTAGCCGGGGGTCCAGAGCAGGCCGACGGGGGCGATGACCCATGTGCCGGGTACCCAGTAGTAGCCGCCGTCATCGTTCCAGCCCCAGTAGCCGGGCGTCCAGTAGTAGCCAGGGCCCGGGCAGATGGGCTGCGCGTAGATGGGGAGCGCGGGTGGGCCGATGCGGACCGAGACGAAAACCTGCGCGAAGGACGCGGCCGACAAAGACAGCAGGACTAATCCCAACACCAGTGATCGAGTGAAAGTTCGATTCATTTTCATGACCCCAGTTCCCCTTTATTCCCTGGACCGATTCCACACGGAATGCGTGCGTCCATTTTGACTCAAGTCAGGCCACACGGCCCTATTACGTTCCTCCCATGCAAACACTGAACTTTGGAGTATGTTGCGGGGCGGGTGGAGTGATTTGTGCACGAAAGGGTTGGTTCTGGCGCGGGACGGGTGGTTTCGGCGACCGGGGCTACGGGTGCACTCGAGGGTGAGACGCCCCCGCCGACAGCCGCCGGGACGGCGGCGCTACGAAATCCTTAGTTGATCTTCTTGGCTTTGGCTATGCGCTCGTTGATGGGCTTGCGGCCGGCGAAGCCTTCTTCGGTGCCGTGCCAATGGGTGATGGCTTTTTCGCCCAGCTTCCAGCAGAGCAGGATGATCTGGCCGTCGACTTCGCAAGGGAAATCGAGCAGGCCCATGTTGAGATCTTTCACCTGGACGCCGATGGAGCCGATTTCATCGAGCGCGTCTTTGGCGCGCTGCTCGGCCTTGGCGCGTTCAGCCTTGCGACGGGCCAGAGGCACTACGTCGAGGAACGTTCCGCCATTGAGGAAGATGCGGTGATTCAAGGCCTGCTGCTCGGCCTCGATTTCGTCCATCAGCTTCTTGGCGCTTACGGCTGCGCGCAGGAGCGATTCGAGAACGGGCAGAAGGGAATGGGCTTCGTCAAGCGAGAAAGTGCGAAGGGACATAGGATTCGTTCTATTCTAGCGCACCGGAAGGCGAAAGATTTTAACCGCTAAGTTCGCTGAGGATTCGCCAAGGACGCGAAGAACTACTTCTCAAAAAGCGGCTGGGAAACTCTGTTCCCAGCCGCCACTGCGAGGTACTCCCACGGGAGAGAGCACTATTGCGGGAGAATCACAGTATCGATCACGTGGATGACGCCGTTAGAACAGACGATGTCAGTCTTAGTCACGTTGGCGTTGTCGACCATCACCTTGCCGCCTTCGGCCATGATCTTTACATCCTTGCCGTTGACGGTTTTGGCTTCGTGCAGTTTGACCACCTGCTTCGCCATGACCTTGCCGGGCACTACGTGGTAAGTGAGAATGGCGACCAATTTGTCGTGATTCTCAGGCTTGAGGAGGTCGTCTACGGTGCCGGGCGGCAACTTGGCGAAAGCTTCGTCGGTGGGCGCGAAAACCGTGAATGGGCCGGGGCCCTTGAGCGTGTCGACCAGTCCGGCGGCCTTCAGAGCGGCGGCCAGGGTCTTGAAATCTCCGGCGGCGACGGCGGTGTCGACGATGTCCTTCTTTCCCATGTCGGCCGCGTTGGCCGCGATGGAAAGAGTTAAGAGGGAGAGCGTGATTGCGAGTACAGTGCGATTCATTGACTGAGTTCTCCTATCAATTTCTTGGGTTGGGCTGCTTACGTGTTTAATGATGAGGCAAATTGGTTTGAAGATGGTGAAAACAACTATTTTGGGTAAGGTAGTTTGAGTGTGGGTACAGCGAACGCTAGTTGTCTGGACTCAGCAGAAAACGTTGCGCGCTGGAGCCTATGACCGCTAAGTTCGCGAGGACTCGCGAAGGCCGGTAAGGAAATCAGTGGGTGCGGGCGTGTGAGGGGTCTGGGGACGTGGCCAGGTCGAGATCGACGGGCAGGTCCTGCACTCCCGCCCGGTCGGGGTAGCAAGCGCCATCACGGGCGTAGTTGGTGCAGTGGGCGGCCACGTCTTTTCGGCGGGGGGATTGCGCAAACTGCCAGACTTCGGCGAAGTGGACGCCACTCTGAGCGGGGTTGGCAGTCCGAGCGGGAAATGCGCAGCCGGGTGAAGGCGGGCAGGAGTCGTTGATGGCCCAGTAGACGATGTTGCGTCCGGCTGCGGCCTGCCGGATATCCTCGGCGGTGACTATCTTGTCGCTGTCGGCAGACGGGATGCCGGAGCAGTAGATTCCGGCGCGGAATCCGGCTGCGGTGACGCCGTCGACCCAGGCGTAGATGTAAGCCTTCTGTTCGGGGAGCATGCGGCCTCCCTGTTCCTGATCGAGAAAAATTACCGCGGACTTCGGGAAGCCTTCGCGGTGGGCTGCGGCTGATGCGGCTTGCGCGTCGGACTGTCCGAGCTTCGCCGCATTAGGTACGGATTTTAATTCGGCGTAGAGGCGGCCGTTGAAGAGGACGAGGAATCCGAAGCCTGCGCTTTCGACTGCGGCGCGGTGGCCCGTCCAGGTGTTGGCAGTCGCACCGGGAGGGTTGTTGAGCCAGTAACCGGTGTAGGAAAAAGTCTGGTGCAGAGCTTTGAGACTGGCGTCTCCGGGATATTCGTTGCGATCGAAACCGAAATAGGTCTGACACTGTGCCGACGCGATCAGCAAACTGAGGAGCAAGAATATTTTCGTCACGGCGTGGCTCATTGCTATGCCTTCAGCTTAAACTGCGGGCGCCTTTGTAGAAATATTCTCCCAGGCCGATGGTGAACATCCAGCAGCCGTAGAGGGCGTGCTCAAAAGAGGACGTCAAGAGCGAACCGGTGTGGGTGTAGCGCCAGGCGAAGAGCGCTCCGCCGATCAGAGTGAAGCTCACGGCGATTGGGTTGCGGAAGATGATGTGAGCGAAGGAAAACGCAATGGCGCTGGCTACAATCAGCAGCAAAGGACTCGGAAACAGCGGGCGATAGCGCTCAAGGAAGAATGCGCGGTAGATGATGCCCTGCGGGTAGACCGAAAGCACCGGATAGAGCAGCATGACGGCACCCCAAAATAACGGGGCGCGGCGCACAAAATTGAAGAGCAGCCACGGCGTGATGAAGTAAACGGCTGCGCCGAGCAACAGGGCGCCCGCGGCGAACAAGGCGAGAATCTTCGGAGCAGATGCGGGCAGAACGTCTGGATTCCACAGCAGGGTGCGGTTGAAGGATGGGTCGGCGAGCAGGCGGTGGAGGCAATAGGCGGTCAGAATCCACAAGGCGGGGATTGGGGGGATCGGGACCAGCTTGAAGCGGAAGGCCAGCGGCAAAACGACGAACAGCACGAGCAGTTCGAAAATCAGCAGAAAATAGTGCGAGGCAGACGCTGGTCCCGGCATCAGTTCGTTTCCCCTGGTTCGATCTTGCCTCAACAAAATCTGCCTCAGAAAAGCTTGAACCTGGCCCGCTTCACTTCCACGCTGCCGTCCGGACTTTTCTTCTGGATGATATGCGTGGCCCGCTGCGGCAGCTTGCCATCTTCGGTTAGCTCCGCCGCTTCGCCGCGTGTGAGCAGGTCCTGCACGAACTTATTCGAACCAGCCTGCTGTGGCGAGGCCTGCCCCGCATCCTGCGGGGCGGGGCGCGGCGGCTGCTTCTTCGCTAGACTGCTCTTCGCTTTTGCCATGTTTTTTTTTGCCTTTTTGGGCATGCCGGTGAACACCTAGGCTCACTCTACGGCAGGCGCCTGCGATGGTCAAATCCGCAATCGAAGGTGATTCGACGCAGAACCAATTCTCCTTTTTCCTCAAAAATTTTGTGCGTTTTGAAACTGAAGGGATGAGTCATCCCTCCGGTGGGATGGCCGTGCTGGCCGATATCCACGTGGCCGCGCTGGAAGATGTCTTCCGTGTAGGCTTCGGCGGCATTCTGTGGCGAGCGTGGTTCGGCAGCTCCAACGGCTGCGGCTCCGGTAACGCCCAGACGTTTGACCTCGCCCGCGAGATGAACGTTCATCACGGGCTTGCTTAGTCCGTAGGCGGCTGCGGACACTGCCGCCCGCGGGAGTTCCGCGGCCGAACTGATGTGGGGCGCGATGCCGCGGGCAGATTTTTTCTGCATTCCGCTGATGGTTGCGGCCGCCTGCAGCGAGAGAATGCCTTTGCGGATGAAGGCGCTCTTCAACACGTTGCGATACTTGCCATTGAAAGGCGCAGCTTCGGCGAACTGAACCATCGACGCGGCGACCTGGCTGAAGTAGTCGGGAACGATGGGGGCGGCGAGAACTCCTCCGATCAGAATTTTTGCGCCGTCCTGCGCGGTCTGGACGAGGTTGGCGTCGTTGGCATCGCCCTGCGTTTGGAAAATTCCGGAGAGGATTTCGAGAAACGCTCCGGTAAACACTCGCGAGAACGAATGCGGTTCTGAGCATAACTGCGAAGCGGGCGCCTGCGGCGGCAGTTCCTGCGGATCGGTGTAGAAGAACGAGTTGGACGCATTGCGCAGACAGTCGGGATCGACCGCGTCGGGCTGGATTTGGCGAATGGCCGAGCCGAGTTGCTCGGCGAGACGAGACCAGCGCGAGGAGCGATTGATGCTTCCGCCGGTGTCTTTCAACAGGGCGTCGCGGAACGACGGCACTTGCAAGGCCGAGAGCATCGCGCTCATGTCGGCGAACGATTCGTGGAAGGCGGGCGCCTCGACGGTTTGGGCATCGAACAGTTGCGGGCGGATGGCGTCGAGAACGCCGTGACCCATTTCGTGGCAGACCACGTCGGGGCTTTCGCCAGAGTAGTAGACGCGGCCTCCGGCCGAGTCGTGGAAAAAATGCAGCCCGGGAGCGTCGCCTCCGTCGCCTCGCGTGTAGAAGGCGTTGAAGTCCACGCCGGAGTCCAGGTCGACGGGCAATACTTTGCCGATCTGCCACGATGTTCCCGAGGCGATGATGCCGCTCCAGAAGTCCGCTGTGCGGCGAAGCGCTGCGGCAGCGGCCCAGTAGCGAAACTCGGGCGTGCCGGGCTGGTAGACGCTGGCGGCCGGCGCGGCACCAGAGATTTTGTAGGGTAGAGGAGTGGCCGCCGGGTTCGGCACAGCAATCTGGATGGGGGCTAGCGGTGGCGGAACATTCGGATCTCCGGGATCGTCTTCCCAGACGGCGACCATGGTGCCGGATGCTGCGGTGCTCGTGGAGGTGGATGACTTTTTGGCGGGAGCTTTTTTGCGTGCGGCTTTAGGCATGGTGAATCCTCCTCATGCGGTGTGGGGCTCGAATTTTTCGTGGCGCGGACTTGAAACTGAGGGGAAGGCGAAGGCTGATTTGATCCACTTCAGAGCAGGCTAGGAGCGAGTCGTGCCGTCGAGAGGCTTGCGAGTTGCGGGCCAAAGGAGTGCTCCTGCGTTCTCCGCTGGTGAGCGGATCAATTTCTTTCCTTTGAAACGAGGGTCAAACTTCCGAATCGGGATGTTGTTGCCTCGCCCGCACTTGTGCTGTGGAAGGTAATCGCCGGGAAGGAGTCTGTCAAGGGGGATGAGGGATTTGGTAGTGTCCTAAAAGCCCCACTTCTCGCGAAAAAGACGCACGAGAAATGGGGCACCCGGTTATCCGCCGATGTGGACCATGGTGCGGGAGGCGGGGACGAAGTCGGGTTCGCCGATGTGGTGACGCTCTTCTTTCTTTTCGACGACACCGCGGATGAACTCGGCGACCTCTTCGTCGCTCGCGCCGCGGCGCATCTGGGCATAAAGGTCGTGATCCCAGACGGAGAAGAGACAGGTCCGGATCTTGCCATCGCTGGTGATGCGGATGCGGCTGCAATGGCCGCAGAAGGGATGCGACACGGGAGCGATGATTCCGATTTCACCGATGCCGTCGTCGAAGCGGTAGCGGCGCGCAGTCTCCGAGTGGGCGTGCGGAATTTCGACGAGCGGGCGGTACTCAGCCATGCGCCCCAGGATTTCGTCGAGCGTGACCACGGTCGAGGGTGCCCAGGTTCGGCCTTCTTCGAGCGGCATGAATTCGATGAAGCGCACCGTCACGTCTTCTTCCCGCGCGAACATGCCGAAGGGAATGACTTGATCTTCGTTGAAGCCGCGCATCAGGACACAGTTCACTTTCACCGGGCCGAGTCCGGCGCGGCGGGCGGCGCGAATGCCGGCGAGAACGCGGTCGTATCCGCCGGGCACGCGCGTGATGCGGGCGAAGCGGTCGGGATCGACGGCGTCCATGGAGACGGTGACGCGAGAGAGACCGGCAGCTTTCAGCGGCTGGGCCAGATCGGCGAGCAGATGGCCGTTGGTAGTGAGGGCGATGTCGAGAGGCTCGCCGTTGTTGGGAGGAGTCCGGAGCTTCGATAATTCGCGCACGAACTCGACTACTCCATTCCGTAATAGAGGCTCGCCGCCAGTCAGGCGAATTTTCGTGATTCCCATGCCGACGAGGATGCGCGCCATGCGCAGGTAATCGTCGAACGGGAGATCGCCGTAGAGGGCTCCTTCGTTTCCGGTGCGGCAGTAGACGCACTTGTAGTTACAGCGGTCGGTGATGGAGATGCGCAGGTCAGTGATGCGCCTTCCGAATTTGTCGGTGAGAAACAAGCTCTTAGCTCTTGAACAGCTTCTTAAGGAAAGAAAACAGACAGGCGGGAATATCCTGCGGCTGTCTCCTTTCCAATGCGCTCCTCGCGGAGCGCGGGAGGCGACGGCGTTTCCACCGTCACCCTCGGGAAGATTTGCTCTCTGCGAACTTTGCGATTATCTCGGCGGTCTTTGCGATTAAAAGCTTATAACCGCAGAGTACGCAAAGACTACGCAAAGAACGCGAAGAGAAGTCATCCCTCGCCGCTCTGGCCTGGGTGTTCCTGAAGGCCGAAGCGGTCGGAAACTTACTTCTCACATTATAGGACGCGCGGCGGAGAAACAGGATTCAAGGTTTCGGACTGGATAGTGCCTTCATGATCGCGGCGTCGGCCATCGGGACCATGAGCTTATATCCGACGACGTTGGGATGCAGGCCGTCCTCGGCCAGATCGCGCTTCAGCAGGCCTTTTTCATCGACCATGGCGCGGAAGTAGTCGAGATACACGGTGCCGTTCTTCGCGCAGTAGTCCTTGATCCAGTCGTTCAGAGCGGCGATTCTTGCCGGCGGACGCTGGGCGAAGGGTTCTTTCGAGCGCTCGGTGTAGTTGTGCACAGGCAGGATCGAGGAGAAGACGACCTGGACCTGATTCGCGCGGGCTATGTCGGCAAGGGAGGCGAAGTTGGCTTCGATGTCTTCGTCGCGAATCGGCCCTGTGTTTCCGGCGATGTCATTCGTGCCGGCGAGAATCACGACAGCCTTGGGATGTAGGGCAATCACGTCCTGGTGAAAGCGGACGAGCATCTGCGAGGTGGTCTGCCCGCTGATGCCGCGGTTGACGTAAGGCTTGCCGGGGAAATATTCGGTGAGCTTCCAGGCGTCGGTGATGGAGTCTCCGAAGAAGACGACACGGTTCTCACCCGCGGCGGGCGGGGCGAGGGTGGCGTTAGCTTCGCGATAGCGGGAGAGTTG
>Ga0209698_10003528_pt1 | contig 17388 bp, 20 predicted proteins | sample LitLauG_LLR_2012_FD_187203 | JGI IMG/M metagenome (GOLD analysis project Ga0209698, IMG submission 187203) | Freshwater sediment microbial communities from Pennsylvania, USA - Little Laurel Run_MetaG_LLR_2012 (SPAdes) (version 2) | ecosystem: Environmental > Aquatic > Freshwater > Creek >...
GGCTGGCGCTGACCGATGGCACCGACCTGAAGGTCTGGAAGCGCGGGTATCACGCCAAGATGATTCAGCCGCCCGCGGTGTTCGGCCACGAAGTGGTCGGCGAAATTGTGGCCGTCGGGAAGCGTGTGGATCCCAGGTGGCGTCTGGGAACGCGCGTGATTGCCGCCAACTCCGCGCCTTGCTTGCGCTGCTATCACTGCCGCCGCGGCCAGGAAAATCTTTGTGACGATCTGCTCTTCAACAACGGCGCGTATGCCGAGTACATGCGCATTCCGGGGCGCATCGTGGTGGAAAACATGCTGGAAGTGCCGCACTCGGTGGATGACCACAGCGCGGCGCTTGTGGAACCCCTGGCGTGCGTGCTGCGCGGCGTGCATGAAATGGAAGTGCGCACTGGCGACACCGCCGTGGTGATTGGCTGCGGGCCGATTGGATTGATGTTTGTGCGCATGCTCACGCGGCGCGGCGTGCGCGTGATTGCGTTGGCAAGGCGCGAAGGTCCGCTGGCTGTGGCGCGAAAGCTTGGTGCGGCGGCGACAATAAACGTTACGGAAACGCCGGATGTTGCGGCGGCCGTGCGCGCTTTGACCGACGAAAGCCGTGGGCCCGATTCCGTCGTCGAAGCCGCGGGTAATCCTGCCACCTGGGAACAAGCGCTGGCCATGGTGAGGCGCGGTGGCGTGGTGAATTTCTTCAGCGGGCTGCCCACCGGCACCCGGGTTGAGATCGAACCGGCTTCGATTCACTATTCCGAGATCAAGATTATCTCGCCGTTCCACCATACGCCCCGCTTTATTCGTGAAGCACTGGAAGCGATTCGCCGCGGCGACGTCTCTGCGCAGGATTTCGTAACCGAAGACATCCGGCTGGCGGATCTCCCGCAGGCGTTCGAGCGCATGAAATCACGCAGCGGCGAGATCAAGCTGGCTGTCAGGCCGTGACTTCAGGGCGTGACCAGAGCCCGATAAAGAGAATTGCCTTTAATAAACTAGAATCCCCAAGAGGATAGATTCGTTTCATGCTGCAGCCTGGCGAATTGGAAATTGCCGGAAAGCTGCCTTCGGGAAATTGTGCCCCGGGGGAAGCGCAGGCGTATACCCACTGGCTTGCCACGAACCACTATGAAAATTTCAATGTAGTTTCCTGGCTCCTGCCCAAAGAGCTGCACCAGCATTTTTACAACTTGTATGCCTACTGCCGCTGGGCCGACGATCTGGGCGACGAAATCCCGGAGAAAGCACGTGCGCTGGAACTGCTGGCCTGGTGGGAGCGCGAACTGGATGCCTGCTACGAAGGGCGCCCCTCGCATCCAGTGTTCGTGGCTTTGCGGGAAACGATTGTTGCAAAGGATGTGCCCAAGCAGCCGTTCGCGGATTTACTGAAAGCTTTTCGGCAAGACCAGATCGTCAAGAGATATGCCACCTGGGATGGTGTGCTCGATTACTGCGTCTACTCGGCGAATCCAGTGGGTCGCTTGGTGCTGTACCTCTGTGGTTATCGCGACGAAGAACGTCAGAAGCTCTCCGATGCGACGTGCACGGCGCTTCAACTTGCTAATTTCTGGCAAGACGTGTCCCGCGATCTCGACATCGGGCGCATTTATATTCCACTCGATCGTGCCGCGGCACACGGTCTGAGCGAGCAGGACATCGTCGGGAGGAAATTCGACCGACGCTATATTGCGTTGATGGAAGAACTGATCGAGTACACACGCAAGCTTTTTTACCAGGGGATGCCGCTCGCCAAGCGTGTCGAGGGGAAGCTGAGTGTGGATCTGGATATGTTTAGCCGTGGCGGCATGGCGGTGCTCGACGCCATTGAAACAATGGGCTACGACACGCTGCACCAGCGCCCCGAGGTCAGCAAGGTGAGGCAAGTAAGCTTGCTGGGGCGGGCACTGATCACTCACATCTTTGGCGTCTCTGATGCCAACCCCAATGGCGCGTTTTCCCTCGGAGGAGCCAGCCGTGTCGCCGCCGATTCCTCAGCCGCGGATATTTCCGCTTCCTACAACCACTGCCACCACATTGCGCGCACAGCGCACAGCAATTTCTATCCGGCGTTCTTCCTGCTGCCGAAAGCCAAGCGCGACGGCATCGTGGCGCTTTACGCGTTCATGCGCCTGATCGACGACGTTTCGGACGAAGGCGAAAACGTAACCGCAAAGCAGCGCGGGCTGGCGCGTTGGCGCGCGGCGCTCGATGGAGCCGTCACCGGCCAGTCGCAACCTTTCGACGGGAATGCCGCTCGCCAACTGCAACCCGAAGTATTGGAAGGCCAGCGAGAAGTACTGCCGGCGCTGGTCGATACCATGCAAAAGTTTCACATGCCTGCCCGCTATCTGCACGATCTCATCAGCGGTGCAGAAATGGATCTGACGATTCAGGAATACCCAACTTTTGAGCGCCTAAAAGAATACTGTTATCGCGTGGCAGGAACAGTAGGGCTCACTTGTACACATATTTTCGGTTTTCGCGATCCGAAGGCTCTGGACCTCGCGGAGAGGCTGGGGCTTGCCTTTCAACTGACGAACATCCTTCGCGATGTGCGCGAGGATTATCGCCTCGGCCGGGTCTATCTGCCGGAAGAGGATCTGGCGCGGTTCGCGGTGGCCAAGGAAGATCTTGGCCACAACGAAGCCACGCTGGGCGTTCGCGAATTGCTGCGCTTTGAGGCTGAACGCGCCTGGAAGCTCTATGAAGAGGGCGCGCAACTGCTGGCCATGATTGACGAGGACAGCCGTGGCACTCTCTGGCTGCTGGTGCATACCTATAGCGCGCTGTTGGCGCGCATCGAATCGGTGGATTTTGCCGTGTTTGGCGAGCGCGTGCGGCTCTCCAAGCCGGAGAAAATGATGTTGATGGCCAAGGCGCGATTTGGGCGCCACACGGAAGAGAACATTCTTGCGAAACGCGATCGTGATCGGCGGGGGACTGGCGGGGCTGTCGGCCGGCGTCGCGCTGGCTGATGCTGGCTGGCGGGTGCGTCTGTTTGAACAGCGGCCATTCCTGGGCGGCCGGGCAACGTCCTACGTGTTGCCCGACGGCGAACATGTGGACAATTGTCAGCACGTGACGCTGGGTTGCTGCACCAATCTGGAAGATTTTTACCGCCGCGTCGGCTCCGCTGGAAAAATCAAATTCTTCGATCGTCTGTTGTTTCAGGACCCGCAAGGAAGAACCGGCACCATGCAGGCGGGGCTCCTCCCGGCTCCTCTTCACATGACAGGCTCTTTTGCCGCGTTTGCACCGCTGAGCCTCGCTGACAAGGTTAGTATTGCGCGCGCGATGCTTGACATTCTGCGCGGCAAAGGACACACGGCTGATCTAGATGAACCCGGCGGCATCTCCATGCGCGAGTGGCTGAAGCGCCGCAAGCAGACTCCGGGCGCGATCGAGCGATTCTGGCGCGTGGTGCTGGTGAGCGCGCTCGATGAAGAACTCGACAAGACCGATGCGCGCTATGGCGTGGACGTTTTCTGGAAGGGTTTTCTTTCCAACCGTACCGGCTATCGCATGGGCGTGCCGGCTGTTCCTCTCGCAGAGCTTTATGGCGGATGCAAAGCGGAGATCGAGAAGCGGGGCGGGGAAGTGAACCTGCGCATGCCAGTTCGCGCGATTCGCGTCGAAGCCGGCGCGATCACTGGGCTTGAGTTCGACGGCGAGCGCGTGGAAACGGCGGACGCCTACGTGTTCGCATTGCCGCACCAGACGATGGCGGAGCTGGCTAGCGATGAAATGAAGCGCTGCGAGCCTGGTCTGGCGCAGCTCGGCAACATCGGCGTGGCGCCGATCACCGGCGTGCACTTCTGGTTCGACCGCGAAGTGATGCGCGAGCCCTTCGTGACCCTGCTGGATACCACTACACAATGGATCTTCAACAAGACGGCTTTATACAGCGCCAGCAATGGGGCAGGGAAGGCACAAGGCCAGTACCTGCAGCTGGTGATAAGCGCGTCCTACGACCTGCTGCAGAAGCCGCGACAGGAGATCATTGATCTCTGCCTGAAAGAGGTGCAGCAGGCTTTGCCCGCAGCGCGCGAGGCGAAGCTCCTGAAAGCCACGGTCATCAAAGAGGCTGCAGCCACATTTTCCCCGCAACCCGGGGTCGACCGTTGGCGTCCAAAGCAAGAAACGCGAATCGCCGGAATGTTTCTGGCGGGCGATTGGACCGACACTGGCTGGCCGGCAACGATGGAAGGCGCCGTCCGCAGCGGCTATCTGGCCGCCGAAGCGGTGCTCCGCAAAGCTGGAACGCCTCGCACTTTTCTGCAACCGGATTTGCCGCCAGATGGTTTGGTTGGGTGGTTCAGATAGTCGGGAGTGGCCGCCCCTGGCGGGCAAGCGCAAGCAGGGCAGAATGGCGGTGCCGCAGTCCGTTACACGGGTTGTACAAAGGCTGCCAATCGGCACTCCGAAACCGTCAACCCCTCGGTAGCGCGATCAAGTTCGGCGTACGCAGCGGCATACGCGATCTTATATTGCTCGAAAGCTTTTTCGGAATCCCAGAAGTCCAGGGTGAAGTAGCAGCGAGGGCGGGAAGTATCCCGCAGGAGGCGTGTTTCCAGGTAGTGCGGATCCGTTTGAAACAGCCGGGCCCAGTCACCCTCAGGGCCATAGACTGTTACAAACCTTTCTTCACAACCGGGCTTGACTTCGTACTCCCAGAGGATTACAAACATAATTGTCCCATCTTCTGCTCTCGCTACCCGGCAATCCAGAAACACTTCAAAGGGGAAGGCTGGCCTGCCGAGCGATTGTAGCAACCCGATCGGATAAAAGACGCACAGTGAACCTCGCGTAGTTGTGTAAGTACACATCAGAAGTGGCAGTCCGTCGAGACTGGCGGACGGAGGCGTTTGTGGATCGCAAGTACGGCCACCGCGGCTATCGTGACGCGGAAAAGCATGAAAAAAGGGAAAGACCAGAGCGCAAGCCGCCGCAAGGAGGCCCGCGCGGCGCCACTGATCATCTCGGCCCGCGCACGCCGCGCATGGTGGGGACGGTAACGCGCGCGCGCTGTTCCAATTGCGGAGCGGTTCTTGTCTCTGGGTTCGATGCTAGCGGGAAGTGTCCGAAGTGCAATTCTGAGCTGCATTGCTGCAAACAGTGCCGGTATTTCGATTCCGGCGCGCAGTTTGAATGCACTCAGCCGGTTACGGCCCGCGTTTCACCCAAAGACGCGAAGAACGACTGCAACCTTTACGAATTTCGCATGACGATCGAAAAAGATACCGCGCCCACCACCTACATGCAGCCTGCGCAGGTGCCTGCGGAAAACCCTTCCCCGGCACGTCCCCTCGATGCCCGCCAGGCGTTTGAAAACCTCTTCAAGAAGTAGTCTCTACGATTTCTTGCCGGCTGGTGAGCCGAGCGGGAAAAGTGTTGGCGCTTCCGCCATTTCGCTGGCGATTGCTTCGAGTTGTGGGTAGTGCTGGCGAAGGTCGTCTGGTACTTTCACCTTGCCTCCTTTCAAAATGCTCAGAAGTTGCAGTGCGTTCACCACGGCTTTGCCTTGATAGTGATTGTTGGTGATCACATACGTATCCCGAGTGTGTTCCACCACCTTGTGGATCCGCTCGGCCCACGGATTCAATTCTTCGAGTGAGTAGAGATAGTTGTAGCGTTCGTGGCCGGGCAGCGCGGGGTCATCGTTGAACCAGGTGTCGTAGCGGCGGCCGTGAAAGCGCACGTAGCCGATGGGCGAAGTGTATTGCGCTGTCGGCGTCATGGAATTGCCGATCACCGGTTGGTCAATGTTGCAAAAGCCGGCGTGGTGCTCCGCAAGCAAGCGCAGCGTCGCCCGCGTCTGCCAGGAAGAATGTCGCAATTCCACCATCAGCGGATAATCGGCAAAGCGCTTCAGCAGTGCAGAAAGATGCGTAGTGGTTTCTGGCGCGGAGTGAAACGAAAAAGGGAACTGCAGGAGCACCGCGCCCAGCTTTTCCGCTTTGCGCAGAACGTCGAATCCCGCTCTCACCTGCCGTTCGTCATCTACACTCGCCGATGGTTCGTGCGTGAAGCGCTGCCAGAGCTTTGCGGCGAAGCGAAACGCCGGATTTGCCGCTACGCGTTCGATCCAGCCGGCGGCGTGATCCGGGCGGATCGGCTGATAGAAAGACGTGTTGATTTCGATGGTGTCAAAAAACTGCGCCAGAAATGTCGCTTCGTGAAAGCCTTTTGTGCGGCGGGAAGGGTAAACAAATCCGGCCCAGTCCGGATACGACCATCCGGCCGGGCCAACGCGCAACCGGCTGGTGGTGGAGGGAGTTTTCGCTGTTGTTTTCCTTGCAGGCATCGGATGGTCTGTTGCTAGGCTAGAAATTCACGCCCGGGATGTCAATGCGCCGGGCATTGCACCCGCGCTCCCCGCTTGTTATGCTTTGCTTGTTATGCGGTGCAGAATGCAGCCGCGTCGCAACCCTTCCCGAGTTCGTTCCATTCCCTACAGGTGCAACCATGAACGTATCCATCAGCTATAAGCACATTGATGCGCAGCAACCAGTGGCCGCAGAAGTGATGCGGCGGCTGGATAAATTGAACCGCCTCCTGAAAACCTACCAGCCGGACATGATTCAGTTGAAGGGTGTGTTCTCGCGCAACCAGCGCACCGACGAGCAGTCCTGCGCATTGACGCTGTCGTTGCCCAGCGGAGTGCTCCACGCCACGGGCAACGGTAAGAATGTGCTGGCCGGCTGCAAGAAGGCCTTTAGCGAAATTGAAACCCAGGTGAAAAAGCATCAGTCCCGCCTGCGTCGCGAACACGAATGGAAGCCGAAGCGTCCGGTGGAATAATCAACCGAGAGCCTCCGCGCGATTCCGCGTGCCCGCCCTGTGACCCAGCAACTGTCTTCACTCCAGTCACGCGATCAGTACCTCCCGGCTCGGAGGACTGCCATCTCGCCATACTGCGGGCGGCACGCGCCGGAACACAACTGTGCCAAGCCGGAGAGCGCCCAGCGAGTTCCAGCATTTTCCTGTACAATTAAGGTTTGTGTCCGCAGGGGCGTAGCTCAGTGGTAGAGCAGCGGCCTTTTAAGCCGAAGGTCGTGGGTTCGATCCCCACCGCCCCTACCAACATCTCCTTCCTGAATAATCATTTGCAGAATGTCGAAGCCATGCACCAAACGGGCTTCTAGCGAGTCATTGTGGCCCGCCTCTGAGTTATCGAGTTCAACTCATAAACGGAACATGTTATCAATCCCTGCTGGTTTTTTGCCGAGGGTGAAACTCAGCGATTGGTTCGTTCTCGCGAAGTTTTCGTTGCTGGTCAGTGGCACTGGCCTCTGCAAAGAAGTGCGTGACGCCTGGAATCGATAGATGTTTATAATTCTCAAGAAGGCGCGTCCTCAGGTCGTCAGTCTCTCCCTCAAACAGGCAGGTGTAATGGTCAGGGCGGAAGGGAAGGTCTGACCTAAACCACCCATCGACCGATCTGGCCTCATCTAACACCTTCAAGGTAGCAGGATCGAATGAATGGCAATCTCCACTGAACAGCAGCTTGGTTTTCCTTCCCGCATTGATTTCTATGCGGGCTCGAAAGACTTTCCGCATTCCAGGCAGTTGGGTTTTCCGCGTGGCGTTATGAGTCCACAAAACGGACACATCCGCTGTGGCGCGAACGTATCCTGGTGGGGCGCCGAGCCTGCCAAGTCTTTTAAGAATGCGAAGATAGATCCGACCAAACGTCGGACACGAGAAAAAAGTGAGTGAAGCGCAGACATAAAAACTGGTCCTCTGGTAACCGGCTGACACAAGCCATTTGAGCTTTGATCAAGTCTAAGGCCGCGAATACGCCCACGATCCCAGTACAAAAGGTGAGGAGTCAGGGCCGATGGCAAGGCGAATGGAAAGGGCGGACCAATCGAGAGCCGCCCGATTGTTAAGTCAGAATTCCGTCGAATTCCGCCAGACGGTGTGCAACCAGAAGGCAGTGTAGCGCGCATAGCACCCCGCTGTCTGTCCACAATGGGACAGTCTGCGCGCTTTGGCGAAGATACTGAAATCCTGTCATGCCGGAGAGCCACATTGTGCGGTAGCGGGCCTCCGGCCAAGCCAAGCGAATATCATGCAAGAGCGGCGGAGATCAATATGTCGTTGACGACGGGGATGGATTGGGATTCGCAGAGTATGACCAACGGAAGAATCGAGAATCACAATATTCGCAGCGAAACGGCCTGATGAAGAGCATGGCGAGAATTATAGTTTCTACTACTCCCCTGCGCCTGGATAGATGGATTCGCGCGCTTTCGCAGTTCGGACAACAGATCATCCTGATTCTCCTGAAACGGCAAACCGCTACCAGCCCAATTGTGTCGCGTAGATTGACCCATTGACTGTCCTTTTTTGCACACACTGATCTGCCCGTATTGCCGACGGCTCAGCTTGCCCTCCGGTGTTCGCCACCGCGGTTGCGGATGAACTTATAAACAACAAGACAAGTGTTCAAAACAGGACAGACTCGGCCGGCTCACCCAGGTAGCGTAAGTGTAAGGGGATTGCCCGTCCTGATTTCGCCTCTCGCGCGGGTAGGTCCGGTGGTTCGAAAGATATGGCTTCCAATCCACAGGTAAGTCAGCTGCTTAGCGAATCGGACCAGAAGAATGTGGGTGTGGAAGGCACGCAGACCCACAGAACGCGTCCACTCAGGGTTCTCTTTGTCCATCGGGACGCCGACACGATCGATTGCTCCCTGGAGGAATTAAAAAAAGGACAGTTCACGGTTGTCTCCGACTTTGTCCTGAATTTGCAACAGTGCGCTGAACGACTGCATTCACACAGCTACGATGTCATCGTCTTCGAATATCCTACCCCGAGCTGCAAGAGTACCCAGGCCGTGCAACTTCTCCAGCAATTGATGCGGCAAATTCCAATTATTTTCGTGACTCCTGGCGTGGGGACAAACTCGCTTGCCAAGCTCACAGAGCTGGGGCCTTTCGAGTACGTCACCCAGGAACATCTCGCTCACCTGCCGATGGCCGTTCGTCGAGCGCTGAAGGAGAAAAACCTGCGCGACGAACTGGAAGAGGCCCGCAAGGCCTTGCAGCATTCGCAGTCTCTTTACCGGGCACTGGTGGACAATCCGGCTTACGGGATTTACCAGTGTGACGCCGAGGGAGAATTGCAGGACGTCAATCAGGCTCTGGTCACCATGCTGGGTTACGATTCCAAAGAAGCACTTCTGGCGGCAAACCGCGCGTCAGTGATCATTCCGAATGTTCTCAAGAGCGCGCCCTTCAAGCAGAATTCCGGCGAGCGCCAGCAAATCGAGCCTGTCGAGCTCGATTGGGTTCGCAAGGACGGAAGCATCCTGAAAGCCCGCCTGGGTGGCCGCGGGGGTTACGACGAAAACGGAAATTTCGCCGGCTATGAAATCATCGCTGTGGATATCACCGAACAACGAACCTTGGAAGATCATCTCCGCCACCAGGCGGACAGTGATTCGCTCACTTGCTTGGCCAATCATCGGCGGCTCTTCGAGGTCCTGCAGGCAGAAATTTGCCGCTCCAAGCGCACAGGACGTGAATTCTCATTGCTCCTCCTGGATCTGGATGGTTTGAAAGCGATCAACGATGAATTTGGACATCTGACCGGTGATCGAGCGCTGTGCCGCCTCGGGCAGATTTTGAAAGACTGCTCACGTTCCATCGATACTGCAGCGCGTCATGGCGGAGACGAGTTTGCGCTGGTCCTGCCAGAGACGGGCTGGGCCGCCGCTGCTTTGGTTACCAGGCGCATTTGCGAGCTACTGGAGAAAGATGCCGAAGCGCCGCCGCTCTCGGTAAGCGTGGGCATTGCCAGCTATCCAACCGAGGCCGAAACCATTGGGACTCTTCTCTATGCGGCTGACCAGGCACTGTATGCCATGAAAGCCCAAAGGCCAATGTCCACTCGGACCGGTGGGAGCCGGCTCCTCAATCGAGCGACTGCGAGCCACTAGATCCGCCACCGTTGTGCAGGGCTATGCTCCATCATGATGCGATGGAGAACCTTGGACCCCGACTTTCCATCATTGACCGGCGTCTCTTCGCGGATTTTATTGCGATGAACTGGCTTTTTGATTCCGGACTTGCAAGTCGTTCACGACCTGCTTCACGTTGGGTACGGTGAGGGCAACTTTTTCGGCGCGGTCGCGCTTGGATTGAGAGTTCACATGCCCAGTCAACGTGACTACGCCGCTGGTTACTTCGTAGTTCACGTCGCCGTGCAGATTGTTTTGAATCAGCGCCGCGTCCAGATTCTTCTCGATTCCAGAGTCCAGATCGGAGTTCATCGCCTTAGCTTCCTTTTCGACGCCTACAGGAACCACGGCAATTTGGTCGGCGACAACCTGAGCCCCTGCGAGGGACTTCGCAATATTTTCAGCTTGTGACTTGTAGTTCTCACTGACAACTTGCCCGCTGAGGGTTACGATGCCCTTGTCGCGGTCCTGGCTTACAGAGACATCTTTGATTCCTGCCTCATCGAGTGATTTGCGAATACTGCCGGAAACGTCGGGGGATGCAGCAGTCCCCGTGCATCCGCCCAATATACCGGCGGCGAGAAGCGCGAACAGGCTCACTGACAAGCTGATTGTTTTCATTTGCTTTTCCTTTGCGGACTTAAATGCCCAATTTCAAATGCGGATGACCGATGGTTAGTGCGTGTGGCCCTTGCAATCCCCGTGCTCGCAGCGGCAATCGATGTCCGGCATCTTTTCCATCGCTTCGCACTCGACGCTGCAGAACTTGCCAGACGTCGTCATGCACGAACAAATGGGGTGTGCGCACTTTGCTGCGTTTGTCGTGCTCATCTCTGTTCCAGTTCTATTGGCTTCCATTTCTTTCCCTCCGGTTTCGGATCAACTGCGGACTTCTCTATTCGTTGGTGCGAGAGTGTGGAACGGCTACCCAGTTCACATCGAGATAGCTCTCCATTCGGGGTGATACGGTTGCCAGCTTGGATGAGGCACGTGCCTTATGCACGCGCCGCCACTTCCGGCTCAGCGACAAGTTCGTCAAACAGCGTCCGGTAGTGAATCATCGCCTTGCGCAAATCTTCCGTGCTGGCTTCGCCGCGTGTCTGGCGTAGCGCGCCCTGGTGGGCAGCGCGGTAATTGTCGAGAACTAATGGATGGTCGACTGAGATGTCCGCCGCGCGTTGTTCAAAGTCGCTCATTGGATAGCCTCTAGTGGACATCACATCCACGAGCAATTGGTCAGCTTCGGTCACTGCTCCACCCGGCCCGTCCACGAATCGCGCCTGAATTCTGGCCCACGACTCGATGAACCGCGAGCGATCGGCTGAAGCGAGGGGCCGGATGTGGAGTCCCTCCACGCGCTCGGCGCGTTTATCGAGCGACGATTCCGCGTGACGCCGGCTGCCGTCCGCCTTCAAGGTGCGGTTATATTCCGCGCTGCCAAACTGCGCCTGCAATCGCTGCGTTCGCCGCTTGCGTGAAAAAAGCAAACTCCCGATGCTTATCGCCAGCACCAGGACAACAGCCACGACAATGATTATTTGTGTTGGGCCCATTTCGATTAAGTTCATGGTGTTCTCCAGTTCTTGCTCAATTCCTTAAATCAAATCTAAGAGTTTGCCCGGGCGGATTGCACTGAGCCACGCCGGCTCGCCCTCTGTTCGATTACCTTTTCCAGTTGACCGCGTTTCTCTTGAATCTTCCCCGCAAGGTTTTCTCCAATGCCTTCCATTTGCAGGCGGCGATTCTTCGTCGCTGCGCCAACTTTTGACTTGAGCTTGCCCCTCAGTTCATGGAACTTTCCCTTGGCTTTGTCCTTGGTGCTTCGTTTCATGGTGTCTCCCCACAACCGGATTAGTTTGCGATTTTCGGATAATGGCTTACCGCGTCGTCCTTCAAAGCCACTCTCATTAGGTGCCGGCGCAATCCTTGCGGGATCGAGACAACACACCGAGAAGGCATAAAGCCGAGGCAAGAACCACTACGGCTCAGGCTATCTCGATCACTCTGCGCGAACCCCACCCGGAATGGCCGTAATAGCTTGCTCCACAAGCAGCATCCTAGTGGACACCATTCCGGATAACTGTTCACATCGGCACAGTTTCTGTTCTTCCCTGTGAATTTCATGGGTTCACCGATCGGCGCTCTTCTAGAGAGGGCAATCCTCGGCGGAGCGTGGGCGTTCGCGCGCTAAGATTCCGGGGGCAACGTATCAGGCGAACCTGGAATTGCCAGGTTTACTGGAGGTCGAGTTGTTTGCTTCAGTCGTGCAGGACTACGCTGAGCAGGGAATTATTGATGTGGATCTCACCGTTGTACTGAATAAAGCCAAGTTTCCTGAATTTATTCATGAAAAAATTCACCCGCGAACGCGTCGTGCCAATCATCTCGGCGAGCGTTTCCTGCGAAATTTTGGGCAGCACTTTGTGCGGCGAGCGATCTTGCCCAAATTGCGCGAGCAGCAAGAGTGTGCGCGCCAGGCGTTTCTCGCTGGAATTAAAGAGTTGGTCGACCAGGTCCGCCTCCACGCGGATGTTTCGTGTGAGCATATAAGCGATGAAACGGTCGGAGAACTCGTGCTCCGCGTGGAGTGCGCGATTCATCTCTTCTTTCTGGATGATCAGTGCCTTGGTGGGGGCTATTGTGACGGCCGTCGCCATACAACGGGGCTGACCGGCCAGGCAGCCTTCTCCAAAAAAATCGCCGGGCCCGAGGACCGCTACGACCGCTTCTCTCCCCGTCTCACTCACGACCGTCAGCTTTATGCCGCCCTCTTGAATGTAAATGACATCCTTGGCGAGATCGCCTTGCGTGAAGATGGTTTCCTTGGCCTTGAACGTGCCAATTTTTCTCCCCAAGCCGGTGGAAGCGAGAAAAGCCTGGGCGTCAAATGCAATGGTTGCCTGCGGCGCTTGCCTGGAATTTCTTTTTTTTAGTTGAGTCATTGCCTTATCAAATCCATCGCGGAAGGCTTGCGGTAATCCGCCTTCGATTGCTGTTTTGCAGGCAAGAGGGATTTCTTCGGCTTTTTGTTGCGGGTTGCTTTATCCTCCTGGATGAGTACTTCCGGCGGGGTCTGTTCCCCAATGATTTTTTCGATGATCTTCAGAGGAACCTGCTCGAAATGTGTTCTTGGTTTTGGCATCTGAATTACCCCCGCATGGATAGACGCTAGCAGGCTACATGCGATACGGGTTAACTCTTTTGCAAATCGAAAGCATGACGTTTTTGGCGATTAGACGGGCCGCTTCGCCGAGTTTCGAGTTCGTACCGCGCCCCCCCCCCAGAAGCGGTTGAGTACTTTGCGTCAGGTATTTTTCACTTGCAGGGGACGTTACGATGAAATACGATTGCGTCACGTTAGTTTAACGCATTATTCGCAGGGAGGACTTTATGAGCCGGAAACAGGCCAGGACCCTGCCCATGCACTTCAAGACGATGATCCAGTCGGATGTCCCGCAAGGCCGCGAAGGCAAGCACAAACTGATCGTCACCACAATTCTCAGAGATCTCGACAAGCTAACTCCCGGTTCAGCGCTAAAGGTGCCGCTGGCCGAGTTGGTGCAATCAAAAGAGAAGGTTCGTTCCGCGCTGAATCGTGCAACTCGGAAAGTTGGCCGCCACGTTGCGACAGCCAGCGACGCCACTTTTCTTTATGTGTGGAATGTGAGCGAGTAGCGAAAAGAACTGGCAATCTCCACCGCTTGAGACCTGCCGCAGTAGAAGTTGCGTCTGTGTGGTTCCATCAGCAAACATCTGAAGGCGCGGCGAAGTTCAGCTTCCGGGACCCAGTCCGTCGTCAGTTGCCCGTTAGAGCTTTCCGCAAGGTCTTGCTGACCACCAGTGTCCCGTCGTAATGAATGTAGCCGCGATTCCGGAAGCGATTCATGAACAGATTCACGCGCGGACGGGTGGTGCCCACCATCGCCGCCAGAATCTGGTGACTCACAATAGGGATCTCTACCGGCCCCGAGCCGCCTTTTTCCAGGTGTGCCAGGCGCAACAGAATGCGCGCAAGCCGTTGTTCGGCATTGGAGGTCAGGAGGTCGGCCACGTGATCGCGGTACTTATTGAGGCTGGCCAGCAGGTAGCCAATCAGGGCGTTGGAGGCCCCGCTCTTCTTCCGGAGCAATTGGAGCATTTTCTGTTTCTTGATGGTGCGTATGGAACATGCGGTCATGGTGACCGCCGTGGACATGCGCAGTGGATAACCGGCCAGGCAAACTTCGCCAAAGAAATCATGGACGCCCAGTATGGCAGTCACCGCGGAGGGTTGCCCCACGGTTCGCGTGGTAAGTCGCACGCCTCCTTGCTGGATGTAGAAGAGCGTAAGAGCCGGGTCGCCTTGCGAATAGATTTCTTGATTGTTCCGGTACTGCCCGACCTTGCCGCCCAGGCTGGCGCCTGATTTGAAGTCACCCAACGGAGTTGCCGGCCGTTTCCTGTGGATCATAAATTTCTCCCCTTATGCGCGCGATTACGACTTTCCCGCTGAGTTCGCGGACTTCCGATGCGCTTCTTTCGTCCACTCCATCGCCTTATTGGCAAACTCCATAGCCTGCCTCGAATGTTCATGTCCCGTCTGGTGATCCTCTTTCTCATGGTGCGCAGCGGCTGTGCGATGCGCATGGGCGGCGAGTTCGTGGAACTCGGCGGCTCTTTGGTGCGATTCACAAGGCATGGTGATCTTCCTTCGATCTCTCTGGGTGTCTAGCCGCAGGAGAATCTGCGTAACTTCAGCTAAACCAACCTACTTAAAAGTGGAATCCTACACTGTTCAAAAGTGAACAGCGCGCCTCCCACGTCCGCTTTAGGATGGTCTCCGGACGGCGAGGCAGAGCGATATTGACCGCTCTGGGCGGGTCGGACAATATCTGTCTTCTCACCGTCCTTTCCATCTTCAGCAATAAAACGGTCCCCCAGTTCAAGCCATGATCCAGAAATACAATTTGCGCCAAGCCCGTGCAGGAGTCTGCTCTCTGTCCCCAATCGCATTGCTCCTGGGGCTCGTCTTCTGTTCCTACCGCGCTAGAGAACTTTTGGTCTGCTGGCTTTTCTTTGGTTTGTTCTTTGCCGTCCTGGCCGTGGTGCTTATTGGCGGGGTGGGCGCCTACAGCGCAGGGAAATATATTACCGAGAGGGTCTTGACAATAGTCCCGAGAACACCCGAGCTGCCTATAGGCCTCCCCGAAGTTCCTCCGGAGATTATCCCAGGGACGATAATTGACAACTCAGCCGCTTGTGAAGTTACCGCCATCAGCCAACTACCCCCTGAGATGCTGGATCGCCACCCTTATCTGTTGATCCCCGCAGTTGCGACGGTAGAAGTAAGTGTACAAAAGTGAACAGACGCTCTCTCCAGCGGGCCCTAATATGTGCAAGCCACCGGAAACCATCTAGTCGGTCAAGATCAGGGAGAAGTAAATTGAAAAACAAACAGAGCGCACTGGTCCTCGCAGTGTTACTTACCATCGCTGCACCAGCATTTGCTGACAGCATCCCCGCTCATTCGGGGGGCACCGAGAAGGACCTCGCTTTAGCTGCAGGTTTTACTGACCAGCAGGATTTTCAAGGTGGCTTCGCGCAGCACAATCCTATTATGGATTCAGTGGAAGAGAACGGCGTACGGGGAGTCGCAATCTCCGGGGCTCTCGTCGACTTCCACGGCAATCAGGCCCTTTCCTTCGACGGAGAGAAGGTGAAGATCCACGGAAAGCACCACGGGGACTTCGGCGATGGGAACGGAAACAGCAATGGGAATGGCGGCAGTGCCGCAGGGCCTGCGGTCGCCGTTGCGGAACCAGGGTCACAAGCGCTCTTGCTCTATGGTCTGACCGGCTTGGGCATGTTCTTTTATCGCCGCAATTACCTGCGGGACGCAATTTAGGCGCAGGCGCGGGTTTCTTGATCGTTCGGGGGTTCGGAGTGTATCGCCAGAAATCTGACAACCCGCAGACTTTGCTGGCAGGGGAAGGCCACCTGCTTGACATGATTAGCGCGGGTGCACCTTTGCCGCAGGTTCTGGATAAAGTGTGCACCGCACTTGACCTGCAGGTCGGCAATGTAGTGTCGCTCGTGTTGTTCCCAGATGACGAGGAACACACCCTGCACTCAATCGCGGAGAGTGCGGTGGAGTTCGGGCTATCCGCCTTCAGTTGCACCGCGATCCTCTCGCCGAGCGCGGAGTTCTACGGCACATTGGAGATGTACTGCTGTCTTTCGCGGAGACCGACACCCGGCGAAAACAAGCTGATTGAGCGAGCGGCGCATCTCGCCGCGCTGGCCATTCAGAATCATAATCGCCGGTTAGACACCGAGTGCTTCTCACTGGAAGAGGACGGCGTGACTGTCAAGGGTCCTCGCCAAGGGCCTCCTTCGAGCAATTGAAGGAGAGAGTTTTGCGTAAAATGATTTGGCCGACACCATGCCGGGGTGGTGATTGAGCAACTATGTATAAGAGTTTCTTTGGTCTTCGCGATAATCCGTTCAACGTAAACCCTGACCCCCGCTTTCTGCATCGCACACCTCGGATTCAAGAAGCGCTGGATCAGTTGATCTATGGGGTCCAAAACCGCAAGGGACTTATACTGCTGACGGGGGAAGTGGGCACCGGGAAGACCACGCTGATCAATTACCTTCTCGATTGGCTGCACCAGCAGAAGATTCCCAATGCGTTCATCTTCAATTCTCACCTGAGCGTCAACCATCTTTTTGATTTCATACTCCACGATTTTGGGATTTCCACTGATTTCCAGCTCAAAAGCAATATGCTCCTGCAATTAAACCAGTGGCTGATCGAACGCTTCCGCGCAGGAGATACCCCGGTATTGATCGTCGACGAAGCCCAAGGTCTCTCCCTGGGATTGCTTGAGGAAATCCGGCTGCTGCTGAATCTGGAGACGGCTTCCGAAAAACTTCTACAGATTATCCTGGTGGGCCAGCCGGAGCTGGAAGACAAGTTGAGACGCCCCGAAATGCGGCAACTCCGGCAACGCATTGCGCTCCGTTGCGACACAGCGCCATTCACCCTGGAGGAATCCCGCAGATACATTGCGGATCGACTGCGCATCGCGGGCGCTACGGGAGATGCGGTGTTTAGTTCCGCCTCGGTGGAAGCGGTGCACTTCTACTCCCGTGGGATCCCCCGGGTTATGAATCTGCTCTGCGAGCACGCGCTCATCAACGCTTATGTTGAGGGGCTCAATCCGATTTCGCCGCAAATGGTCGAAGAAGCCGCGCGCGATTTCTTGATGGACGAATTTCGTCCACTCTCCACGTCCTCGGTTGTGGGCCATCACCTGGAGAACAAAGTCAGCGGCATGCAGCCGGTCTTCCCTTTGGAGATCGCCCGGCCTTTCCTCAGCGAACAAATCGGTTCCGGCAAAGATCTCGTGCCCCAATGTATGCCCGAGGAAAACGCCTATTTGGTTG
>Ga0209698_10003530_pt1 | contig 17387 bp, 15 predicted proteins | sample LitLauG_LLR_2012_FD_187203 | JGI IMG/M metagenome (GOLD analysis project Ga0209698, IMG submission 187203) | Freshwater sediment microbial communities from Pennsylvania, USA - Little Laurel Run_MetaG_LLR_2012 (SPAdes) (version 2) | ecosystem: Environmental > Aquatic > Freshwater > Creek >...
TTGATAGCGGACTGGTTTGACGTGCATTCATGCAGATTGTAGCCAGCGCTGAGGCCCACCCTCCCGCAAAAAACGCGGGAAGGGTGGGGCAACCCCAAACTCGACGAAAAAGACAGGGCCAGGCTGGCTGGCCCACCGTTTCGGATTCGGGAATTGAGGTTGCCCCACCCTTGTCTCCGCGCGGTTTGCGGAGACAGGGTGGGACTACAACATGAGCCGAGGAAGCCGAAGCCCAAACGTTATCAGGATCAGGGCTGTCTGCATTTCTGATCCCTCGGCTGGGCTCGGGATTTCGGCGGCGGGCTCAGACGCTCGCCAAGCGCCTCAACCTTCAGTTGTTTTCAGCGCAGGCAGTTGCTCGATTCGGTTCCGTCGCGGGAAATCTTGGAGCGGGAGTTGGAGCGAGTCCGGCAATGGTACGGATGTTACGCCACCCGGATATTCGGTCATGCCCGAGCACGTCCACCTTCTTATCAGTGAACCGGAGCGCGGCAAGCTGTCGCTCGTGATCGAGATGCTGAAGTAGATCACATCCCGCAGGCTGAGACCGGCGGGCCAGCCGCGATTCTGGCAGGTTCGTTATTACGATTTTCCCGTATGGAGCGAAGTCAAACGCATCGAGAAGCTGCGCTACATCCACCGCAATCCGGTAACTCGCGGATTGGTCCGGCGCCCGGAAGATTGGAGGTGGAGCAGCTTTGCGCACTATGCGACAGGAGTAGAACGCGCCGTGGAAATCGAATCGCAATGGACCGCGCGAAAGCGCGAACGGCTGGCTGCACCGCTCACGTTTGCCAAGGCCCACCCTCCCGCACATAACGCGGGAAGGGTGGGGCAACCGCGTTTTTGAAATAAATCACGGGCCAGCTGGGAGCGCGTGTCTGGGTCCGACACGGTTACTAATCAGCCTGCCGTGTCTGTGACGTATGAACATCCCCACTCAAGCCAACACCGGGCTTGAGTGGGCCACCTGCCACCCCCCTTGCAGCGAGGGCGTAGAATGAGCCCGCATCAGGGGGGCTCATGACAAAAAGGCGTTTTGGACGGCATGCCTGCGCGCGACGTAGCTTGCAGGCAGCGATCGCTTTGCTGCTTTGTGCGACCCTGCTCGGTTGCATTGGCGCTACGCCCTTGCCCAAGCGCATGCGTACTCCGACGGGCACGGAGATCAAGGATATCGATCTCAGTTTCATCCATCTCGGACAGACGACTCGCGCCGAAGTGAAAGAAAAATTGAAGCTCATTGATACCGGGTACCAGGGCGATCAGTTCTTCCTGGGGCGCTGGTCCTCTTCGAACTGGGGTGGATGGATCATCTTGGTGGGAATGTGCTGCGAGGCAGTCGGCGGAGGAGGAAGGGTATGGAAGAGCGGCAATCTGCTGGTGGAATTTGATGAAGCGGGAGTGGTGAAAAGGTCCGAACCGTTCAGTGACTCAAAGGTGCTCCAGCACCTGGCTCCGGTTGCCGCGGGCACGCCTTTACCGATGGCATCCCCGCTGGAGATGGCGGTGAAGTACTGGAAAGGCTCAAACGCGCAGTTATTCGATGCCAAACTCGTGCTCTCCGCGAGCACGTTTGATTTCGAAGAACTGGGAGACCAGAAGAAGCGGGATAAGTTCTCACTGCCCGCACAAGAACTGTCGAAAGTGGAGAGCCCCGCCGCCTTGCGAATCCCGGATCCCACCTACACGATCCAGAGGCTGCACTTTGCGCGGGATTTGCGGAAAGTTGGAGGCCCGAGAGGCAAGTACCTCAACCTTCAACTGACGCTCCCGCAGGTCGTGACGCTGATGAGCTATGCATCGCAGGTCACGAAGCCAACAGCGCCCGGCGCGGTCGAGACCGAGCACAAGTAGCGCGCAAACAAATGCCCGGGTCTGGGGTGAGCACCGAGACCCGGGCTGGCTGTTCCTTGGGTGGCGAACGGGAGAGGGGCCTTCCGGGCTGTCCGGCGCTGCAGGCCAGAGATCGCCGGGAGCGGATCACTCACCCTCACGTTTACGCCCTACCTGATTGGGTGGCGCAGCGGTCGCCGATTGGAACAGCGGTCTTTACTCTCTACTCTCTTTAGGTTACGGCTGGCCCAACTACTTTTTCTGTGCCCCGCGGATGTACCCGATCACCATTTTGATCTGATCCGCAGTCACACCCTTGTTGGCGAATGCATGCAGCGCCTTCTTGTCCTTGCCGCCGTTGGCAATCATGTCGGTCAGGTCGGCATCGGAAGCTTTCTTGGCGTCATCGGAAACCAGGCTGGGAATCTTAGCCGCAGGTTTTCCACCCAGATCGGCGCCATGGCATGCAGCGCACTTTGTTTTGTAGATAGTCGCACCATCATCGGCGGCCCACGACAGCTTGGGCAGAATGAGGAACAATGTCAGCGCGATCATCGCGATCAGGACCGCCAGTTTCATCATCTTCATGATTGCTTTTCCTTTCGGAAGTTAGAAATGCCCCGCCTTCGACTCGCAAGAAAAACTTCGTACTATTACGAACGAAAATCGAGGTTGATAAGAATGAACTAACGTCCGACAGTTTCCATGTTGCCACCGAATCGGTCTGTGATTGTGGTCACGGCAGGTCGTGACCGAAATCCGCGCCTGGCATCGTCCTAACGGCGGGATCGCGTCAAAAGACTCGCATTCGGCGTAATATGCCGCAGCCGCAAGATTGGCGGCCGCCCGCTAATTTGGTCGCTCCGTGCAACCCACTGAAAAAACACGACTTAATGTCTCAGGTCCAAGGTTCTCTTTGGCAATGGGTTTGCCCTTCCTAAGAAAGCAACCTGCGCCTGAGGTATCGTCGTGGAACCCACTCTCATGGTGATTGGACTGAACCACCGCACCGCCTCGCTGGGCATGAGGGAACGCTTTTGGATCGGCGAGAATCGGCGCTATGAGGTGCTACAGCAGCTCAAGAATGCGGAAGGCATTGAGGAAGCGGTCGTTTTGTCCACCAGTTGCCGCACCGAATTCCTGCTGTGGGCCAGCGAGCCAACCCTGGCGGCGAACTCGCTGCTGCAGTTCCTTGCCGCTGACCATAGCCTCAAGCTGACCGAGTGGGAACACTTCTACCGCCTACTGGATGAAGCGGCTCTCACCCACGTTTTCCGCGTGACAGCCGGACTGGATTGCCTGACGCTCGGTGAGTGCCAGATCGTCACACGGGTGAAGTCAGCATGGGAGCAGGCACGGACCGTAGGTGCCGCCGGACGTTTTCTGAACGCAATTCTCGAAAAAGCGCTCAGCGTGTCGGAGCATGTGCGTGCCGACACCGCAATCGACAAGTTGAAGGTCTCGATTCCAACCGCTGCGCTGGTCCTGGCCCGTCAGATCTTCGGGTCGCTGGATGGCCGCAGAGTCCTATTGCTGGGAGCAGGAAAGTTGAGTGAAGTCTCGGCCCGCGAGATGGTCGAGAGTGGTGCGGCATCAGTGGTCGTGATCGACCAGTCTCCGACCCGCGCCCAGGAATTGGCTGAGAAACTGGGAGGCGCGGCGGCGACGCTCGCCGACCGCTGGAAATGCATGTTGCGCGCCGATATTGTCATCAGCTCGACCGGATGCCCGCATGTCATTCTGACCCGCGAGGAAGCAGAGCGCATTGCCGAAGAGCGCAACCGCGTGGCGCTGGTCATCATGGATATCGGCATGCCACGCGACGTGGATCCGGATGTGCGGCGCGTGGATGGAGTCCTGCTGTACGACCTGGAAGGTCTTGAGCGGGTCGCGAAGGCCAATGCCGTGGATTGTACAGAGGTAGCCGCGGCGGCAAATAAGATTGTGGCGGAGGAGGCGTTGGCGTTCCGCGCCCGCCTGAAGACGGAACGAGTTGTACCCACCAGCGTGGCGCTGCGTCGCCGCCTCGACGAGATTTGCCGGCAGGAACTGGAGTCCTTCATCGCAGAGCGCGGGCCTTTTACCCGGGAGCAGGACCAATCGTTGCACGCAATCACAGCCCAGGTCATACAGAAGATTGCCAGTTCCCTGGTCCGCGAACTCAAGGAACTTCCGGAAAAGGGAGAACAGGAGCAGATGGCCGCGGCCGTCACGCGCTTGTTCCACCTGGATTCGCCGCAGGGGGCGCCTGCCGGCACCAGATCGGAGAAACAGACCAATGATCAGCGGACAAAGCGAGCAATCGCAATCAGCTACTAAACGCACCAGCGCTTCCTCGGTTGGAGACTGGACCGGGTCGCAGGCTTACCTGTTGGCGGCCTTTTGCTTGCTCCTGGGCGTGGCCCTGGGCTATTTGTTTCGTGGGTCGGCGTCGCCCGCAGCAACTGCTGCGTTAACTGATCAACAGGGAAGCGAGCCCCGCCAGCAGGCTCCGGCTCCTGCGGGTTCTGACGTACAAGCTGCGTTGGCCCAGACCGCCGCTCCCCTGCTCGATGCGGTCAACAAGAATCCGAACGACTATGACTCGCTGGTGAAACTGGGTAACATTTTCTACGACGGCCAGCAGTATCCGAGCGCGATTCAGTACTACGAGCGCGCCCTGGTAATTCATCCCGACAATCCCGACGTCCGCACCGATATGGGAACGGCCTATTGGTACACAGGCAACGCCGACAAGGCCATTGCGGCGATGCAGACTTCGCTGCAATACCGGCCAGGGCATCCGCAGACGCTGTTCAATTTGGGCTGGGTACGCTGGCAGGGAAAGGCCGATCCCAAGGGAGCCATCTCGGCCTGGGAGCAGTTACTCAAGACAAATCCCGACTACCCGCAACGGCAGCAGGTCGAGCAGTACATCGCCAAGGCAAAAGAGCACGCTGCTCGCGGATAGGGGTTGGCGAGAATTCGCACCTAAATTGCGCGCCACTTCATAAAACTCATAACTGGCGCTAAGGGGCTTGCAAAGAAGCCCCTGTTTCTTTGTCTTCATCCAGTTGAGTTTTCGGAGGGAACTGGGTCTGTGGCCTCGTCTTCGCCCGCTGGCACCAGCTCAAACTTCTTCAGCTTGTAGCGCAAAGCGTCGCGGCTGATGTCGAGCAGGCGCGCGGCGTGGGTCTGGTTGCCGTTGGCCTGGCGCATGGCCAGTTCTACCATGGCACGTTCAACTTCTTCCAACGACGTTCCTTCTTCGGGAATGTAGAGCCTGGGCAGCACGCGGCCATCGGCAAGTTGTTTGCCGCCGCCATCTGCCGCCGTGCTGCTGTGCTCGAACGCGGTCAAGCCACTCCGGGCCGCCTCTCCTACTGCGAACGGCATGTAGACTGGACGCAGAATCGGTTCGTCCTCCAGGATCATGGCGCGCTCGATGCAGTTCTTCAACTCGCGCACATTACCCGGCCAATTGTGGGCCAGCAGCAGGCGTCGGGTCTCGGGGCTGATCCCGCGGACCGCCTTTTTGAATTTTCGGTTGTACCAGTCGATGAAGAAATTCACTAGTGGGAGAACGTCTTCGGTATGGTCGCGGAGCGGCGGGATAAAGATAGCAATGATCGCCAGCCGGTAGTAAAGATCCTGGCGGAAATGTCCTTCGCGCACCGCTTTTTCCAGGTCGCGATTCGACGCCGCCACGACTCGCACGTCCACCTGCAAGTCCCGCACGCCGCCCACGCGGCGAATCACCTGATCTTCAAGTACCCGCAGCAACTTGGCCTGCAGCAGGGGGGAGAGTTCGCCAATTTCGTCCAGAAACAGTGTGCCGCCGTTGGCCGTCTCAAACAAGCCTTTCTTCATCGCCTTGGCGTCGGTGAAGGCGCCTTTCTCGTGGCCGAAGAGTTCGGCCTCCATCAGGGTCTCTGGGATGGCTGAGCAGTTGATGGCGACGAAGGGGCCGTCTTGGCGTGTGCTCTCATAGTGGATCGTCTTGGCAACAAGGTCCTTGCCCGTACCGCTTTCGCCTTGAATCAGAATGGTGGTGGCTTCGCTGGCGGCAACCTTCTGCACGAAGCTCATCAACTCGGTCATTTTCGACGACACTGCGACCACATCGTGATAGCCAGTGCGCCTCCGCACCTCACCGCGCAGAGATTGCACCTCGGTGCGCAGCCGGGTAGCCTCCAGCGCGTTCTGGATCGTGACCCGCAGTTCCTCGAAATCCAGCGGCTTGCCGATGAAGTCATACGCACCCAGCTTCAGTGCGCTTTTGACGTCGTCCAACTGGGGGTCGGCTGTGATCATGATGACGGCGGTCGAGTCGCCCCTCTTCTTGAGTTGCTCCAGCACTTGCAGGCCATTCAAATCCGGTAGGCGAACGTCGAGCAGGATCAGGTCAGGGGACTCGTGCTGGGCGAGGCGTAATCCGGGATCGCCGGCCGCTGCTTCCACGACGTCGTATCCCCACTCTTCGCACTTCTGGCGCAGCGACCAGCGCACCAGGCGCTCGTCATCCACCACCAGGATCTTCTCCGCAGGCATGCCTACTAAGCTTACTACGGACTAGGTTATGGGACTTGCCTGAGCCCGTTTCGATTTGAGACGGGTTAGCGAACCCCAAGCAGGACACCCAGGTAGGTGCGGACTTTCGCGAGCAGCGCAGGTTTGGCCTTCGAGTGAAATGCGGCGTGCCGTGCGGCCCAATCCAGACTCTTGAGATGGTCCACGAGTACCGCACCTTCGATTTTGTCCACCGTGTTCGGAAGTGCAAAAGGATACGGCTTGCGGAGGCTGGTAAGCGGGCAGACGACCGCCAGTCCGCTGGCTTGGTTGTAGGCTTGATCGGTGACCACCAGGGCAGGCCGGCGTTTCGCTTGCTCGCGACCGGCCTGCGGATCGAAATCGAGCCAGATCAGGTCTCCCGCGCGCGGAACGTAGCGAGTTACCACTCAACGTCCTCCTTGCCGCGGGCGTGTCCGGTGTGGACTTCGCCGTAACGATTCTCGGAAGTGATCTGTGCGACCAGTTCGCGCAGGGTCGGCGCCCGTTGCTTGCGGCGGCGCAGTTGAATGCGCCCCTCAGCGGCCTCGATGGTAATGGGATCGCCTTCGCGGACCCCGGCCTCTTCCGCCACAGGCTTAGGGATTCTGACCGCCAGGCTGTTCCCCCATTTCACGATCTGTGCCGTAGGCATGAGCGATCTCCTTGGTGTATACAAAGTATACACCAGATAGATACGAGGGATATACGCTCGAGTTTACGAGGCCGCCGGCTGAGCGGTCAGGCGCTCCAGGGGCAGCATGACTGCGAACGTCGTGCCCTTGCCGACCGTACTGGTGACGTCGATGCGGCCATGGTGATCTTCCACAATGCGCCGGGCCAAAGACAAACCCAGGCCGGTGCCTTCGCCTTTGGTGGTATAGAACGGGCGGAAGATATTAGGCAAATCCTCGGGTGGAATGCCGCGGCCGTTGTCAGCCACCTCTACGACTGCGGTCGATCCCTGGGATTTGATTGTAACGATAACTCTCCCGTTCAGGTTGATCGCCTGCAAGGCATTGAGCAGCAGGTTCAACAGGACCTGGTGGATCTGATCGCTGTCGTGCTCCACTTCGGTCAGAGAAGGGTCTTTCTTCAGAGTAATCTCAATGGACTTCGCCAGCGCCTGCTGGCGGCCGAGCATGACCGCATGTTCGACCGTGGTGTTCAGATCGCTCTTGCGAACCCTGGGCGGATGCGGCCGCGCCGTCTGCAAGAGATCAGTAACGATGTTATTAATGCGCGCAATTTCCTGGCGGACGTCTTTGACCACCGCCCGCGCCGGGCTGGTGGTTGGCAAATCTCGGCCAATGATTTCGATGACGCCGGCGATTCCCGCCAGCGGGTTACGGATTTCATGCGCCAGTCCCGTGGCCAGTTCTCCGAGGGTTGCGAGGTGCTCGGCGCGCGACATCTGCGTGCGGTGTAGGCGCTCGATCTCGATGCGGCTTTCCTGCAGTTGCTGGACCATCTGGTTGAACTTGCGGCCCAGGTCGCCGATTTCGTCGTTGCGGTTAGCAAAGCTCACCGCCACGCTCAGATCGCCCGAGCCGAGTTGTGCGATCTTCTGCTGCAATTCCACCATCGGCCGCTGGATCAGATAAGTCAGAACCACCAGCAGAGCGCCACAAATCGCCACTGCCCCGGCGCCAGCTACCAGCAACACCGTGTGCCGCTCGGGGTCGCGCCAGGAGAGCGTAGCCAGCAGAAACAGGAGCATGCCACCCAGCAGAACGGAGGCGATCGGAACCAGTGCCTTGATCTCCCAGTTGATCCGAAGCCACGGCAGATCAGGATTCTGCGCCAGCGCAGGAGCATCTGCAGTCGGAGGAAACGCGGGTTCGCCGGAACTCCCCGGGTTCGAGTACCCGGTGCTGTAGAAGCTTGTCCGCGACGGAACGATGTCCTCTGTGTCGTCGGCTTCGGGTTCCAGTTCCGGGTTCGTCATTTGCTTCGCAGTCTCAGGCATACGCATGTAGTCCTGGCAGCAGGTAAGTGACTCCGAAGAAAGTGAACATCACCACCGCGAATCCCAGGATGGCGAAGTAGGCCGCGCGCCGTCCGCGCCAGCCTCTAGTGATGCGCATGTGCAAGTAGCCCGCATACACCAGCCATGTGATCGCCGCCCACGTCTCTTTGGGGTCCCAGTTCCAATAGGAACCCCAGGCCCGGTTGGCCCAGTAGGCGCCGGCAGCGATCATCAGCGTGAGTAGGGGGAAGGCAATGCAGATGGTTTTGTATGTGATTCGGTCGAGAGCGTCGGCGTCGGGCAGCAAGCGCTCCAGGTCCTCGCGCCGCCAGAGCAACAACAGGTAGAGCAAGTTGGCGAAGATGCCGCCGACCAGCGCCGAGAGAATGAAGGGGCTCGCCGCCAGGCTGGTTGCATACAAGCCTTCGGCATCGAGCGAGGAATACTGTCCGTTGCGCGCGCGCAGCACGAAGAAGATCAGCGCCAGCGCTTGCAACAGGATACTGATGAACACTGCCCGATCCGCAATCGCCAGAAGACCTTCATTTTTCTTGACGCCTGACAGGATGTACAGCACCAGTGGTGCCGCTACGGCGGCGAACACCAGGAGCATCAGCCATCCGAGATCGGGGATGGTCACGAACAACCGCACGCCCTTCGAGATGAATACCTCTGACTTGTTATCCGGATCCCATGCGATCACGTTGAAGCCGCCCCACTTTTCAAAGCGGGTCAGGATCGCGGCGTAAATTCCAACCGTGAATATGCTGGTCGCCGCCAGGAACATCTCGGTCTTCACCTTGTCCTGAATCAAGAACATCATGGCGAGTGCAAAACTCAAGGCGCACGCCGCATACGCCAGCATGGCCAGCGTCACATGAACGTGCAACCAGGTGGACTGCAGTGCCGGCACCAGAGGCCGTACTTCACTGGGTAGAAGCTGCATTAATATGACGCCGACAATGGCCACCGGCATGGTCACCGTGCCGATGATCTTCACGCCGTAGCGTTTCTCTGCGATCAGCGTGAGCGCGGCCAGCGTCCACACAAAACTGAGGAGCATTTCATAGATGCTGGCGAAAGGAGGATGGCCGGCCTCATACCAGCGATGTGCGACCGCTCCAGTATTGGATACCAGCCCGGCCCAGGTCATGAGAGACGCAAACTTGACGTAGGAGTCGGTTCCTGTCACGCCGAAACCCAGATACAGGGCTCCCGCACCAGCGTAGAAAACGAGCGCGGCATAGAGCAGATTGGACTCACTCAGAATGTTTCCGCTCTTAACCACGTTCAGAAAGGCGATGAACAGCAGGAATGCGATACTCAACCCCACCCCCACGACGAGTGTTGCGCCAGTCGCCGGATGCTGTTCTACTTTCGCTCGACCCATATCCACTTCCTCCGTAGCCGGTCTCACTTTCCGGCGATCAATGTGGTCCGCGCTTCCTTGGCCACAAATTCCGGTTTCAATTCCTTCTGAATCTGTTCCACTAGCTTCTTAAATTTCTCTTCGAACGCTTCCCGATTGCGGTTTGCCGTTCCTCCCACCCAAAGCGCCATGCGGCCTTCCGCGTCCAGCACCGGAACCACCCAGAAGCGCACGTGCGCGACATAGAAAACAAACGTGAGGCCGATGGCCATCAACACGACTCCGGCCCACACCGCCCACTGCCCTGGCTCGTGCGAAACTTCCAGTCCGGTGTAGACACCCGTTTTCAAGTCTTTCGGCTCGAAACGGTAGGGAGACGACGCGTTCTCGGCAATACCCGGGATTTCCGGCAGCCAGAAATTCACCTTGGCGTCCGATTTCTTCGAGCTGACGATGAGATGAACTGCGGGATGCTCAATGTTATTGCTGCGCGCGTAAACGTGCCCATCTTGCACCACGTAGTCGGCAATGAACTCTGCCAGCTGCACGCTTGTGTTGTCATCCAGATCCACCGTCTGCCCGAGAGCCAGTGAAAGCTCCTGCGACGTGCGGGTCTTACCCCTCACCGAAGTTGCGTCGACGACCAGCCGGTCGAGTTTCCCGGTGCGACCATAACTCGCCTGGTAAAAACGCACTCCCCCGTAGACCATCGGATCGTTAACCACGATCTCCTTCCGTTCCACCTCGCGTCCGCCGTCAACCACTGCCAACCGTGACCACCAGCGCTTCGGCGTGCCATCCTTGTAAGTCTCTTCGCCGGTTCCATCGCAGCGAATCGAAAACGGAAGAGTCCGCGTAACGCCGCTTTTCATCTCGACTTGGCTGCTCGTCAGGCCCGGAGAGAGAGTGATGAATCCGCGCCAGCCATAGAGTGCGTCTACGATGCCGCCCAGGAAGATCAGCAGCAAGCTGGCGTGCACGATGTAAACGGCCATTTCCGAGATGCGGTGCCGCTCCGCAAACAGAGAGAAAGTGTTAGTGCGCACGATCCGTTCGGACTTCAAGCCCATGCGCTCCAACGCGCGCTCCGCTGCGCTTAATCCTTGTTCCTCATCTTTGATGGGAATCTGCGCCCGCGTGGGCAGAGCCTTGCGGAAGCTCTCGTCGGGACTCTTGTAGGGGCGCGCGAAGTACCGCCACGCGTTGGGGAACCGCTCAACCGACGCCGCGATGATGCACAGGCTGACCAGCACCATCAGGGCGACAAACCACCGCGCGTGAAAGACATCGGTTAGGCCGGTGGCGTCAAGGAAACGCAGCATCGTCGGCGAGTAGGCGCGCTGCATGTCATCGGGATCGGTCATGGGCCGTTGGAGAATGACAGTTCCCGCCGCCGAGAAGATGACCACCAGAATGATCAGAACGACGCCAGTCTTAATGGAACTTAGGGTCTGCCAGGTTTTTCGGTACGCCGTGCGAAGTGACAGGGCCATGTTTCCTCTTCTTCGTTTACTGCTTGTGCACGTTCTCCGCCAACCTGCATCGAGTCGAATGGTTCTCCGCTAAACTATTTAGTATCAATGTGTTGAAGACGCCATCTCAGTTTCGGGCCTCATCTCTCGTGAGTCATCCTGCTCAGTCTATAAAGGGGGATTTGGGATTTCACCCACCGTCCCCAAGTGTGTGATTCAAATCACAAAACCCGACAAAATCCTGCCTCGAAAGTGAACTCTCGGCGTCTTTTGGGCGTGGGGCATTTCACCAATCCCGGTGTGGCAGAAGGCCCATTCCTATGACTCGGGAAAGATTGTGGAAATTTGCAACAGGCAGCTAGGCTCCTCGGAACTTGATCTGATGCAATAAGTTACAGCACAAGAAACAGCCGGCCGCTTTCTTTCTCCGCGAAGGCGAGGCTCGTGCACATGCACCGATTGGCCATGTTGCTCCAACTTTCAAGCCGAGCCGGATCGATGCCCAAAGCCTCCCGTGTTGCCTTCCCGTCTTACTTGTGGTTTCTGATGGTGTTTATCGGGATCACGGTTTCGCCGGCCTTCGCCAAGACCCATCCGATTCCGCTCGACAAGAACGTCGATTCTGCGAAGTGCCTGGAATGTCACGAGGACAAGAGCAAGGGCAAGGTGGTTCACTCCGCGATCGCCACCGGATGCATGAGCTGCCATGAAGTTCGGGTTAACAAAGATGTGACTCGGGTGAAGCTGATCACTTCCACGCCCTATACTTTGTGCCTCTCTTGTCATGCTGACAAGAACGCGGCCGAACTAAAGGGTACGGTACATCCCCCGGCGGTTCGCGACTGTCTCACCTGCCACGATCCTCACACCACTGACAACAAGAATCAATTGCTGAAGGCTCAGTCGGGCGGTGAAAAAGAGAACCTCTGCCTCAATTGCCATAAGACAGGGTTGAACGTTCCGCAGAAAGGCAGCCGGCATGCCGCCCTCGATATGGGCTGCGACAGTTGCCACACAACTCACAAAACCGGGGAAGCGGGCAAAGCGGAGTTCGATTTTCATCTGACCAAAGTGGCGCCGGCGCTATGCCTCGACTGCCATGACGCCAAGGACGCAGGATTACAAAAGGCGCATCACGATCAGCCCTTCGCCACCGCGGACTGTACCAGTTGTCACGATCCTCACCAGTCTGCCAGCCCCAAGCTGATGCGGCAATTCCTGCACCCGCCCTTTGCGGACAAGTCGTGCGAACTGTGCCACGCCCCGGCGAAGGACGGCAAGGTGGTCCTGACCCAGGCAGATGCCAAGTCGCTGTGCGTGACCTGCCATGGCGAGCAGGCCAAGAAGATCGATAGCGCAAAGGTTCCCCATCCAGGGGCGGTTGGAGATTGCACCGACTGCCACAATCCCCACGCTAGCCGGCAGCCCGGATTGCCCAAGACCAACGCGGTCGAGATCTGCCTGGGTTGCCACACCGACCAGGCTGAACAAGCGAAGAAACACGTCTTGCATCAACCTGCCTTCAAGCAGGGCTGCGCGACCTGCCACGAGCCCCACGGCGGCGAGAACGATCACCTTTTGCGCGCCAAGACGGTGGACGCAGTTTGCCTGGAATGCCACGGTCCCGAGTCGCAGCCGAAGAAACTCGAAGGCCAGCATTTGTTCACAATTTTCAACGGAAGCGTAAAGCTGCCCGACGACTATTTTGCGAAGAACAAAGTTGTGGTGCTCCCCATCAAGTATGGACGAGGACATCCGATCGAAGGTCACCCGATTTCAGACGTGGTCGATCCGGCGGATATTACCAAATTGGTGGCGAAGATCAATTGCCTGTCGTGCCACCAGCCGCATTCCTCGGCTCAGGCCGATCTCCTGGTCAAGGACCAGGCCAACAATGCGGCGTTCTGTGCCACCTGTCACAAGGATCTGACGAAGAGGTAGTTCCATGACACCCAGGAAGCGGAGAATGAATTCGATGCCCCAAGCCACCTCAAGCTTGATTCGCAAACGCCAGAGCCTCCTCGTGCTATTGATTCTGCTTGGCGTGGCGCTGCTGGCCCCCCTGTCCGCGTTCGCGGGCAAGAAGAAGAAGGACCAGCCTAAGAATGTCCCGGTTATCGATTATTCCAACATCGTGTGGCCAAACCCGCCGGCGATCGCCCGCATCCGGTACCAGGCGTTTTTCGCGGCTCAGAAGCTCTCGCAGGTCGACACCGCCCCCACCAAGAAAGAGAAGTGGATGGACCGCCTTGCCGGTACCCAGCCGGCGAACGAGAATTCCAAAGTCCTGTTCCAGCTTGCTGAGCCCTACGGGATGGCGGTGGATTCCAAGAACAACCTGTTCGTGGCGGATCAAAAAGTGGGCGCCATCTTCATCTTCAATACGGAAACGCGCGAAGTCGAAATGATTAAGAATCGAGTCCAGGCCCATTTCGTCCGCATCATCGGCCTGGCCATGGACGACAATGACCGCCTGTTCGTTTCCGATCCCGGATTGCACCACATCCTGGTTTTCAACGTGAACCATAAGGCCGAGGACGTTATCACGGAAGGACTGGTCGAGCCGGGTGTGATGGCGCTCGACCGGGAAAACCGCCTGCTTTACGTATCCGATGTGGACTTGGACCAGGTGCTGGTTTACGACGCCGATTCCTTCAAGTTGCTGCGGAAGATAGGCACCACGGGACACAAGCACGAACTCACTACGCCCGGCGACTTCGCCAAGCCAACAGGATTGGCAGTCGACCGCGATAGCAATCTCTACGTCTGCGACACTTTGAACAACCGCATCGAGATCTTCGACGCTGACGGCAAGTTCGTCAGCACCTTCGGCAAAGCGGGTGACGGCCCGGGATACTTTTCTCGCCCCAAGGGTGTGGCCATCGATAGCGATAATCACATTTGGGTCGCCGACGGCGTGCAGGATCGTGTGCAGGTCTTCAACCAGGAAGCGCGCCTGCTGATTAGTTTCGGCGGACATGGCCTGCTCCCGGGACAGTTCCAGGGATTGGCCAGTATCGCGATCGACAAGAACAACCGCGTCTTCACCTCCGAGATTTACCCCGGTCGTGTCCAGCAGTTCCGCTACGTTACCGACGCCGAGGCCGAGCAATTACGCAAAGAGCGGGAACTGCAGCGCGAAAAGAAGGCCGGTGGAAACAGTTCTTCTATTCCGGCATCTACGCCTGCAGCCGAAGACAAGACTCTCCAAGGCAAGTAGGCATGTTCGTCGCCGGCACCTGGAACTCTACCCGTGAGACTTGTTGGGCGCTACGACAAGTCTCATCTCTTTGCTGCTGTGTTTTGCAACACCTTGGATGTGATTCTCCCCAACTGGGGAATTTGACCAACTAGCCCTTTGAAGTGGTTCTTTTCCCCCAGTTCAGGAGGCATCCCAAACCAGTACCAGACGGAACGCTAATCAATAACGTCATTTAATTCAATGATCTACGATGGAAATCCAGAAAGCGGATAGCTTCCTGGTTTTCGGGTGGCCACTTGCATTAAGGAATGTTGAGGGGCGGTTGCAGAAGGCGCCCAGGCGCAAGATGCAGCCCACGGCCTAAGCCTCTAGGAGTTCAGGAACACTGCACATACACAATTCATGGAGGTCGTGAAATTTATGAAGAAAGCGATGTTGGTTGTGATGTTCGTTCTCGCGGTCGGGGGCCTGGTGATGGCGCAGAGTTGGTCATCTCCCGTTGACGTCCTCGGCGCGCACAACAATGGAGGCCGAGGCTGCGCGGGCTGCCACGCTCCGCACAGCGGCTCGTTCGGTTCCGGCCACGCCGGCACCGCCGATTCCGGCAGCTATGCACTGTGGGGCCAGGACGCCAGCCCACTGTATGGCAAGACCATTAATTTCGGTGACAGCGGCTCGTTCGCGGAAGTTCTGCCCAGCGGCATTCAGAGCGGAAGCCAGGAAGTTGGTGGTATTCTTCTCTGCCTCAGCTGCCACGACGGAAACGTGACTGCGTCGAACATGATGGTGAACCAGTCTTATGAACAGCGCATTGGCCTTCTGACCAATACCGCATACGGCGCCGGGAAAATCCCGACCCTGCTCGGCAGCGACGGCACTTCGGCCGGCAACTACAACAACGATCACCCGGTGGGGCAAGCGGCCACCATCCGCGCCGGCAACGGCTTGGTTAACACTGCTGGAGTACTGACGGTAACTCCCGGAACTCCGTACGCTCAGTTCGTAGCCAACTACGGCTGGCCGTCACTGGCGCCCGGAAAGTGGTCGGCTCCGACCGGAACCACCGCCACGGGACAACCCTACGTGCTCTGCACGACCTGCCACAACCAGCACGTGATGACCGTATACACCTCGACTGCGGCCAGCCAGATCGCGGGAGACGGCGGCGGCAAGTACTATGCCACCTTCTTCTTCGTCAACGGCCCCTACAATCCGAACATCAACAACGTCGCCAACACAAATGCGCCTTCGACGACGCAGTTCTGCCGCCAGTGCCACTTTGGCGAGGCGAACGAAGCCAACAACACCAACAACATCACCACGGTTTTCCAGTAGACCTCGGTTGACGGATAGAGGGGAGAGACAACTCTCCCCTTTTTTTTCGAAGCTGCTTCTGATGAACATGGCAAGCGAGGAATTATGAAATACCAACTCCCATTCTGCGCAGCTCTGGCGATAGGACTTTCCGCGGCATCGGCCCAGGTCCCTTCGCACGCGCCGACCGCCGTCGCGAACACAGCTTCCGCGCAAACGTCACCACTTCATCCGAGTGACAAACCGGTGGCCCGGGTCAACGGCGCGGTACTGACGGATCGCGACCTGGTGCGCGAGATGTATGCCATCTTCCCCTACGCCCAGCAGCACAACGGCTTTCCCAAGGCGCAGGAAGCAGCCATTCGTCAGGGTGCCCTGGAGATGATTATTTTCGAGGAATTGGTGTATCAGGAAGCGCAGCACCGCAAGCTGGCGATTCCAGCGGAGCAACTCAGTCGCGCCGAGGCCGATTTCCGCAAGCAGTTCAACAGCCCAGACCAGTACCAGCAATACCTGCAAACCGAGATGCACGGATCTGAGCAGCAATTGCGCCAGCAGATGCGGCGTTCGTTGCTGATCGAGCAGGTCCTGAAGACTGACGTAGAACTCAAGTCCAACGTAACGCCCGCCGAGATCGAGGCTTACTATGCCAAGAATCCGGCGCTGTACCGGCTGCCGGAATCCTTCGCCTTCCAGAGCATCTCGATTATTCCTCCGCTCAAGGCGACTCCAGACCAGGAGAAAGAAGCCAGGAGGAAGGCGGAAGAGGCACTGAGCCAGGCCAAGGCTTCGAAGACCTACCAGGATTTCGGAGTGCTGGCCGAGAAGTTCTCCGAGGATGATTTCCGCGTGAACATGGGCGACCACAAAGTAGTGGCCAGCGAGAAGTTGCCGCCGCAGGTGGTCAAGACATTGCAGGCTATGCAGTCCGGCCAAGTCAGCGGATTGATCCAGATCGAGACCGCTTTCACCATCATCCGCTTGAACTCCCATAACCCGGCGCGCAAGAAACCTCTGGCCGAAGTGAGGAACGATCTGAAGACGGACCTGCAAAAAAGCAAGTACGAGAAACTGCGCTCAACTCTTGCTAAACAATTGCGCGCCAAGGCAAAAATTGAAGTGGTGTAGTGCATAATCCTGAACCCTCGTTGCGTGCCAGCCCGCCGCTCAACCGGCGGGCTTTTTTATCCATTCCTCACCAAGAACGTCCACCTTTTCCCGTTGTGGATTTCAACACGCAAGGCGGGTGATATCCCGCACCTCCACTGATTCCAGCGCCAAACTCGGCCCCTGGCATTAGTCAATAAGTGGATTAGTTTTAATGGCTTAGAAAGTTTTCCGCGGTGCGCGCCTTTGGCAACTCCTGTGCCTTCCAGAAGAGGTGGTCTCTGAGCCTCTGGCCAGAAGGGCGATAACCGAATGAAGGTCGCGAATCGCATCATTGGACTGGCAGTGTTGGTGATGGCGCCTCTCGTCTACGCCCAAAACATCCCCCAGTCCCAAACCCCTGAGCTTTCCGTCGGCGAAAACACGAAGCTGAGCGCGGGAGCGCTGGTCAGCTTCGGATATAGCGGAGACTACGGTGACGTGATTTCGTCCCAGCACGGATTGACTTGGGGACTTGATGGCAAGCTTTCCGGCTACTACTACAATCCTAGCTTTCTTTCGTTCACTGCAACGCCTTACTACAACCAGTCG
>Ga0209698_10003531_pt1 | contig 17384 bp, 15 predicted proteins | sample LitLauG_LLR_2012_FD_187203 | JGI IMG/M metagenome (GOLD analysis project Ga0209698, IMG submission 187203) | Freshwater sediment microbial communities from Pennsylvania, USA - Little Laurel Run_MetaG_LLR_2012 (SPAdes) (version 2) | ecosystem: Environmental > Aquatic > Freshwater > Creek >...
TTGGAGGTCCGCGCCGTCACCTCCCCAACCACGTCGATGAGTTCGATGGCGCCGTTGGAGGTGCGTGCGTCGAGCGTCCCGTCGAAGGCCTGTATCCGGATGGCGCCGTTAGAGGTGCGGAAGCGCGCGGGTCCGGAGCCATCCCTCACCTGAATCGTGCCGTTGGAGCTGGTAATGCGGTCCAGCAGCGCCTGGCGCGGCATCCTCACGGTGAAGCGTGCGCCGCGGTTGCCGCGAAAATCGCTGGGCCGGACGACCCGAATGTCCACCGAATCCGGCGCGTTGGCGATGGCCACTTCGATCGCTTCGGCGGCCTCCTGGCTGGGGCCGTATTTGGAGCCGCTGATATCGACCGTATCCTGATCCCAGCCGGCCAGTTCGATGCTCCCATTGAAGGTCTCGATGGCCAATTTGCCGCCCGCCTTGAGCGGATAGCTGTAATGAAAATCCTTGTTATACCTGGCAGCCCCGAAATCCTCCGGGTCGCAGCCGGTCAAACCAAGCAGGGCGGGCATGACAGCCCAAATGGCAAGCTTTGCGGTCATGGCTCTCCTCGAAATAGGGAATACGGAACCTTGGGCGGTTTTGTTCCCGAAAGCCGGGGTGCGGTTGCCTGAGAGTGAGAGCGTCTGCTCGCCACCCCATGCAAATCGGGTTCACGGCGGAAGAACCCAATGCAATCCACTGAAACCACTCTACTTCCGCGCAAAATTGGGTTCGTTCCTGCAAAACGCCTGCGGCCCTGTCGAACGCCCGCCAAAGCTAGCCCCACGGAGCTACTGACCGGCCGTAACCACTTGTGGTACATTCACTTAGTAGGTCGAAGCTCGCTCCCGGGAGAGGGGATCGCCGCTATGTGGGTCACCAAGAAGCATCTGCCCCGCCGCACCTTCCTGCGCGGCCTGGGTGTTACCATGGCGCTGCCGCTGCTCGATTCCATGGTGCCAGCCCTTACGGCGCAGACCAAAACCGCCGCCAGCCCCACGCCCCGCCTCGGTTTTGTCTACATCCCCCACGGCGCCATTATGGACCAGTGGACCCCAGCGGCCGAAGGAACCGGCTTCGAGTTCCCACGCATTCTTAAACCACTCGAGCCCTTCCGCGACCGTCTCAATGTCGTGAGCGGCCTCGGCCACAAGGCCGCCGATACCACGGCGGTCCATTCCTTGAGCCCCACTACCTGGCTGAGCGGCGTCCGCCCAAAGCCCACCCAAGGGGTCGATGCTTTCGCCGGTGTCACCGCCGACCAGATCGCCGCCAAACAGATCGGCCAGGAGACGTTGCTGCCTTCGCTCGAGTTGGCCACCGAGGATCACTCCGGCCTCATCGGCTCCTGCGACCGCGACTACGGCTGCATCTACATGAACACCCTCTCCTGGCGCACACCCACCACGCCGTTGCCCATGGAGATCAATCCGCGCAAGGTCTTCGCGCGCATGTTTGGCGAAGGCGGCAATGCGGCCGGCCGGCTCGCCCGCAACCAGGAAGACCGCAGCATTCTCGACGCCATCACTCAGGAAGCCGCCGACCTCGAGCGCGGACTCGGCGCCAAAGACCGCACCACCGTGAGCGAATACCTCGAAAACGTGCGCGAGATCGAGCGGCGCATCCAGCGCGCCGGCGCCGAACAGGAAACGTCGGATCTGGCGCTTCCCGAAGCCCCCGCCGGCATTCCCTTCGCTTTCGAACAGCACGTGAAGCTGATGTACGATCTGCTCGCGCTAGCCTACCAGGCCAACATCACCCGCGTGTTCACTTTTATGGTGGCCCGCGAGGTCTCCAACCGCACCTATCCGCAGATCGGTGTGCCCGATGGCCACCACGCCACTTCCCACCATCAGAACAAGGCCGAAAAAATCGAGAAGCTCGTCAAGATCCAGCACTATCACATCGGCCTCTTCGCGGACTTCTTGCAGAAATTGCGGTCCACACCCGATAGCCAGGGCTCCCTGCTCGACCACTCGGTGATCCTCTACGGCAGCAACATGAGCAACAGCAATTTGCACAATCATTTTCCGCTGCCCAATATCGTGGTGGGTGGAGGGGCAGGCCGTCTTACTGGAGGCCGTCACCTTCGCTTTCCCGATCACACTCCGATGTCGAATCTTCTTCTCACGCTGCTCGACAAGACGGGCATCCGCATGGACAACCTCGGGGACAGCACCGGAAAAATGACGGAGTTGTAACGCGATGCGCGCTCTGGGACTGGTCGGCGTACTGTGTGCGGCTGCCTTCGCGGCCACCAATGGCAATCTCAAACTGGTCGATGCCGTGAGAGCCGGCGACAAGGCAACCGCTGGATCGCTCCTCACACAGCACGCCGACGTCAACGCCCCGGAACCCGACGGCACCACCGCGCTCCAATGGGCTGTACGCCGGGATGATCGCGACATGACGGATCGCCTCCTCCGCGCCGGCGCCGACGTGAAGGCCGCCAACCGTTACGGCGTCACTGCGCTGTATCTCGCCTGCGTCAACGGCAACCCGGCCATGATCGAGATGCTGCTCGAAGCCGGCGCCGACGCCAACGCAGTCTCCACCGAAGGCGAAACCGCTCTGATGACCACCGCCCGCGCCGGTCATGTGGAGGCTGCCAGGGTTTTGTTGGATCGCGGAGCAAAGGTCGATGCCCGCGAAAACTGGCATGGCGAGACGGCTCTCATGTGGGCCACCGCGCAAAAGCATCCCGCCATGATCACGCAGCTCATCGCCCGCGGCGCGGACGTGAACGCTCGCTCCAATTTCGAGCAGTGGCAGCGCCAGACCACCGCCGAGCCGCGTGAGAAATGGCTCCCGCAAGGCTCCCTCACGCCGCTGTTGTTCGCCGCCCGGCAGGGCTGTGTGGAATGCTCGCGCCTTCTCCTCGAAGCCGGCGCCCGGATCGACGCCGCCGATCCCGATGGCGTCACCCCCATGATCTATGCCATCATCAACGGCCACTACGATGTCGCCGCCTTCCTGCTCGATCAAGGCGCCGACCCTAATCTGGCCGACAACGCCGGCCGCACCGCGCTATATTCCGCAGTCGACTTCAACACCATGCCGGCTTCGAACCGCCCGGCGCCCAAAGTGATCGACAACGAAGTCAGTAGCTTCGAGTTGATCCAGAAGCTTCTGGCGAAGGGCGCCAATCCCAACCCGCAACTGAAAAAGCAGCAGCCGTATCGGGTCAAGCTCGATCGCGGCGACGATACCATGCTGACCACCGGGACCACGCCGCTATTGCGCGCGGCGAAAGCCGGCGATGTGCAGGCCATGCGCGCGCTTCTGGCCAAGGGCGCGGATGCCACGCTCGCCACGCGGAACGGCGTCAATCCGCTGATGGCCGCAGCCGGCCTCGGCTCGAAGGAAGAAGATACCACCGGGCGTCACAAGACGGAACCAGAAGCAGTCGAAGCCATTCAACTGTGTCTCGAAGCGGGCCTTGATATCAACGCAGCCGATAGCCGCGGCCAGACCGCCCTGCACGGCGCCGCCTTAAAGGGCTATGACCAGGTGGTACAGTTCCTCGCGGACCACGGCGCCAGGCTCGATGCGAAGGACCGCCGCGGATTCACCGCGCTCGATGCCGCCCTGGGCAAAGCCGGCGGCGTGGGCTTCGACGGCGCATCCGCCGAGCCTCACGAAACCACAGCCGCGCTGCTGCGAAAACTGAGCGCGCGGTAGCGTTCTTCTCTCAATACTTCCACAACGCCGCCAACGTCGCCGCGTGCGCCACGCCGAAACCAATCCATTTCACCGCCGCCGGTTTTGACCCCGCGTATTTCCAGTTCCCGATCGACCAGATGCTGAACCCAAAAGCCCCCAGCAGAAAATACACTTGAGCCCACAAGGGCGTCAGCGGCACATCGTATCCCAACACCTTTGGACGCCCCAGCCGGTACACCAGTCCTTCCACCGAGCCCGGAGGGTCGTGGAATTCGCAAAAGCCATACGCCCGCCACGTCGCTCCGCGCAAACTCAATTGCCGGTAAGTCGCCAGGCGTGTCGCCGGCCGCGCGCACGACGCTATCGAGCAGCCCATGTGGACCGGGCTCTTCCGATACCAGGAATCGGCGGCATCCGCCTGTTGATCGCGCTTCGTCTGAGCGGCACGCACCAGCGCGCCGTCAGGCCGCAATAACAGGACCCCCTCCACCGCCAATACCGCCCACACCAATGACTTTGCGGCCCACACGCAAGGCCATGATATCAGCCGCTCTTCCCTGCCTTGCCCCAGGGTGTAGAATTGGGGTCGAATTGGAGGCGCGTACCGGATGAAATCGCTTTTCCCAATGGCCTTGGCGCTGGTTGTGGGCGCCGCCGGTCTGCTTTTTTCCCAAACGGGCAACACGGCACAACGCGGCAAGTTCGAGCGAATCAAAGTGCATGGAAAGTCGCTCGAAGGCAACCTCGAAGGCGACTCGCCGGACCGTGATGTCTCGGTCTATCTGCCGCCCAGTTACGCCACGGATCGCAACCGCCGCTATCCCGTCGTCTACCTCCTGCATGGGTACACCAATTCCGATGAAGGCTGGTTCGGACCGGGCGTCAAGTCCGGCTTCCAGAGCGCCGGTACCACTTTGCCCGCCGTGGCGGACCGCGCCATTAACGCAGGCGCGTCGCGCGAAATGATTCTGGTGATGCCCAATGCCTACACCGTATACCAGGGCAGCATGTACTCCAATTCGGTGACCACGGGCGACTGGGAGGCGTATCTCACCCGTGACCTGGTGGCTTACATCGACAGCCGTTACCGCACGATCCCGCAGCCGGCCAGCCGGGGTCTCGCCGGGCACTCGATGGGTGGTTACGGAACCATACGCCTCGCCATGAAATATCCCGGCGTTTTTTCGAGCATCTACATTCTCAGCGGCTGCTGTCTCACCGCCAACCTCAATCCGCGGGGCCCGGGATTGGCCCAGGCGGAAGCCATCCACAGCCCGGCCGATGTCGCCCATGTCGGCCGCGGTCCCGTGACTACACTCGCCGAAGCCGCAGCCTGGTCCCCCAATCCCAGGAATCCGCCGTTCTTCTTCGACCTCCCCTCCCAGGATGGCGTGGTCCGGCCAGGCGTGGTGGGCCGATGGGTCGCCAATGCGCCGCTCGCCATGATCGATCAGTATCTGCCGAATCTCAAAAAGCTGAGCGCCATTGCCATCGATGTGGGCGACAAGGACAACCTCTCAACCAGTAACAAGCAACTCAGCGACATCCTCACTCAATACGGCGTCGCCAACACCTTCGAGCTGTACGAGGGTGACCATACCAACCGCATCGCGATGCGCGTGGAGACCAAGGTGCTGCCATTCTTCTCGAACCATCTGGCGTTTCCCGCGGCCAAACACGGACGGAAGTCCGCTCCGTTGCTTGCACTCGAGTCTCCAGTGCGATAATCTCCAAATCCAGGCTGATCACTCCCATAGAAGGGCATCTTGCAATGAGCAAAGGCTACACCGAATACACGAGGCAGTGTCTGGCAGCCCCTCTGGTCCTGATGACCATGCTGGCGGCGAACGCCAAAGCCCAGGATCGGCTGCCGCCGATCCCACCCGACAAGCAGACCGAGGCTCAGAAAAAAGCGGCCGCGGAGTATAAGGACCTGCGCAAGGCCGAGCTTGCCGGTCCCCCATGGTCCGTGATTCAGCGCGTTCCGGATTGGGTAGTCCCAGCCCTGCAGATGCGCCTGCACGTACAGCAGCGCCCGGTGCTCGGCAACAAGCTGACCGAGTTCGCCATTCTCATCGCCGCGCGCGACTGGACTAATAACTATGAATTCAACGCCCATTCCAACGCCGCCGCGCAAGCCGGGTTAAGCAAAGAGACGGTCGCGGCCATCGCCGAGGGCCGCCGCCCCGACCATATGACGGAAGACGAAAATCTCGTCTACGAATTCTGCGCCGAGCTGCTGCACCACAAAAGCGTCAGCGATGGGACCTACGCGCGAACGCTGGCGAAGTTCGGGGAAGCCGGTGTCGTAGAGCTTGCGAACATCGAAGGGTACTATGTGTACCTGTCGATGGTCATGAACACCGCCCGAAGCCCGCTGCCGGCGGGAGCCAAACCGCAGTTGGCGGCATTTCCGAAATAATCGTGCCCGGAAGCCCTCCCCACGATTCCTTTGCTCGTCTGAAATTTTAATTGACTGCTCAAATCTTTATCTTTTGTAATTTTTATAACAAATCAGTAAGAATTTTCCTCCGCGTACGATTACTGGTTGGTAGAGTTGACAGGAAGAGTTACTAGCATGTCCTCAGTTGGTCGCCAGTTCGGCGGGCCCGTTCCTGGACGGAACAGCATGGCGGTGCCAGTCGGACCGCCAACCCAAGTCCAAGACTACTCGGCTTCCATATTGTCTTCTTCAGCCGAAATTGAAGGTCTGAAACCACTGGTCAAGTCTTCCCTGCCTGAGTACGATACGCTACGGGACCCTGGGTTTTTCCTGGCTTCGGTGTCGAAGGGTTGGCGCCCCCGAGTGGTTGTTGTGCACAACGGAACCGAGCTTACCGGTGTCCTGTACGCGAAGGAAAGGAACGTGTCCGGACGTAACCTCGGGCTCGTATACGCGGACTTGAGTTTCGGGAGCTTACTGCTCGGAAACCGTAGCGTTCAGGAAGATACGTTTCGGGTTGCCCTCGAGACCTTGCTTGCTCATCCGAGAACCTGCGGTATCCGGCTGAGAATTCTACGAGGTGGCCCCGAAGTGGCGTCGGTTCGAAAACTGCTTGCTTCCAGGCGCCTGGATGTCCGGTTTTCGCGCGTGAAAGACCATGTCAGTCTGTCTTTGCCCGACACATATGAACGGCTTCTGCAGGGGTTCGGAAGTACGACACGCCACAATTTCCGATACTATCGCCGATGTTTCGAGGCGGCCGGTCATTGCTATGTGGATGGCTTGTCGCTCGATGAGCTTCGCTCAGCGGCGGTGTATCTGGAGCCGAGGTGCGGCAGGATCGGCCAGCAGGGTTCGATCGAAAGGTGGCTGAAGATGGTGGCTGCGGCCGATCGGCCCTTGGCGGTCGGACTGAAGCATCGAAATGGAGAATGGCTGAGCGTGGTAGGCGGAGTCTACCGCCCCGGCGCGGCATTGCTGTTGCTGCAACTCAACAACGACCGGGATTTTCCGCGGGAATCACTGTCCGTTGTCCTCCGCGCCTATTTGATCGAAACTCTCATCCGCCAGGGGATCAAGAAGTTCATTATTTGGGCCGGCACGTCGCCGCCGTTGTCACGTTACATGAAACCCATACCTACTTTGGGAATCCATCTCGATGTGCCCGGCTACAAGTGGCGTTTGGTCCGTTGGATCGTATCGACATTTGGACCCTGGTTGCCCAAACAGTTCAGGGGAGACGCGCGCTGGATTGCACCATTCGGGTAATCCGGCATACCCTCGCTGCAAGTTGTTGAAGAGTTTGGTGGCGGCGCGCAGACTCGAACTGCGGACCTAGGGATTATGAGACCCTCGCTCTAACCAACTGAGCTACGCCGCCTGAAGACCCAATTTTATCAGACCAGTCGCGACCTACGATGCACGATACTCCTCAGAATGCACCTCCGAAAGGTTGTGGAAAACCATCAGACCTGCGTTTTCCCCTTCGCGGCTTGATTAAATAAAGAGGATCTCGCGATCCGGACATTCCGTAGCCCACCAGTTTCCCACAGCTTTTTCCACAGGGCGGGCCGGGATGCCGAATTACCGCGACGTGCAGGCCGTCGGGTTCCACTTGCCTCCGTCCGGCTCTTTTTTGAAGTGGGTGCTGGTGACGAAGTTCTGCGCCAGATACTGAGGGTCTTCCACAACCGTGGTGACGATCAGCCACGTGTCGCCATTCGCCTCGTCGGTGCGCGTGTAATACTCCGTCAAGACGGCGTTACCACTGTAGGGCACGCCGTTCTTGCGCAGGTAGCCGGACCGCAGGTGAGTGGTCACCACTTTCAACGAGCCGACTCGCGGCGGTTGCCCGGCCCGCCCGCCTCGTCCGGCGCCGGCGAATTCCCAGTTGGCTGCCGAGAAGCCCTGCCAACCGGCATCTCCGGCGGGAGGCTGCCCGGCGTTGAAGTGGAATTGGCGAGTCTGGGTGCCGGCGTCGGTTTCAATTTTCAGAGTATTATCGTCGGCCCAGGTGATATGCAGGCGTCCCGGCACGCGCATCAGAGCGGCGGCGCCATAGGACTTGCATTGATCGCCGGCGGCCTCGTCTTTCCCTGGGTCCCAGGTATCGGCCACACGGCGCCCTTCGGGGTTGAGCGGAACACTCGCATAATCCCCTTTGGCCGGCGTCACCATGCGGAAGCGCCAATCCTCCGTAACCACCGAAACCCAATACCCGGTGAGATCTTCGGGGGCAGCCGCGCGCGGCGCCACCGCTGGGGGAGGCGGGCCACCGCGGCCCTGCGCTGGCATCGATACAGGAAGCGCCAGCGCCAGAGCCCCAAGAGCACCTGCGACTGATATTCCGCCGGTCATCGACAAGTCGCGGATCGATTACTCGAACGTACCGCCCCACTTCCAGCCATCGGATGGGCGCGTGATATTGACCATGCGCAGGCGGTGGTCGGCGGGATTACGGCCGGGATTACCGACGACGACCACGTCATCGCCCGGTTTCAGCGTTTCGCGAGTCACGCCTTGCCGGCCCAACTGGCCTCCGGCGCCCCACTCCACGGCCCAAGTCTGCATCTCGCCTTTGTCGTCCGGAGCCTCCACATGAACGAACGAATGCGGATTGCGGTACAGGAACTGCACCAGCTTCCCATGGACGGTCACTTTCTGATCCTCGAAATACGTGGCAGCAAACGAGTGATGGGCATACGCCCGGACGCCGAGGATCGACACCGCGGCAGCGAGTACGACAAGCAGCTTACTCTTCATAGTTTCTCCTGAAAGACGCAGCAGGCATTGTTGCAAGCGGTCGTTTAATTCTAACAAAAGATGGCGGCCCGGTTGATGGCTAGAGTGAGCTATTCGGGCATGATCGCAATGTTTTGAAAATCGACAGTTTGAGAGCCGGCAGAAGCCGGGGACGTCCCGGGCCACATCCGCGGTTGCTGTCGCCGGTCTCGCGGGCGGGTACGGTGGACGAAAGTTATTGCTGGACTCCTTACTCCGCGGTAGACAGGTACGATATGGTACCAAGGGGGACTGGCTTCCCCATGGATTTCTCTCTAGCGTGATAGGCGGAGGAGATTCCGAGTTGAAGCCATCGTGCGTCGAGACTCCGGGCAACTCCGGCGCGCTTCCGGAGTCTCCGGAGGCCAGCATCCTGGTGGCTCGCCAGCCGATCTTTCAGCCCGACTTGAACGTTTACGGCTATGAGTTGTTGTTTCGATGCGGTTCCTCCACAGAAGGCGCGGACATCCGGGCCGCCTTGCGCCTGATCGCCGCTGCCTTTTTGTCGACTGGGGCGGAACCGGCCGCGGGCAAGCGGCCAGGATTCATTCGTTTCAACCATACGATGCTGGCGGGGGAGTACGCGGCCCTCCTACCCAAGAAATCGGCGGTGATCGAAGTCCTCGAATCCCTGGAGCAGAATGAAGAGACGGTGGAGGCGTGCTGCAAGCTCAAGAGCCAGGGATATACACTGGCGGTACAGGCTGGCGCCGAAGACTGCGGCGGCTCGCTCAGGCCGCTGGCGGATATAGTCAAAGTGGATTTTCAAGCGATAGCGCCCCGCGAGCGCCCTTCGCTGGTGCGCCACTATGGGCGGCACGGCGCGAAACTGCTCGCCGGCAAGATTGGGAGTTCCGCGGAGTTCCGGGAAGCCCGCGAGGCAGGATTCGCTCTATTCCAGGGACTGGTGTTCGGCCGGCCCGCCAACTCGGCCGTCACCGGCATGCCGACTCTAAAGGCCATTCACCTGGAACTGTTGGGAGAACTCGGCGCGATGCGGTTGGATTATGTCCGTCTCTCACAAGTCCTGCGGAGGGATACGTCGGTATCCTATAAACTTCTGCGATTCTTGAACTCTCCCTTGTTTGGGTGGTCGGGCGCGATTGCCTCGATCGAACACGGTCTGGCGTTGATCGGGGAAGAAGATGTTCGAAAATGGATCTCCGTGGTGACTTTGTCGGGTTTCTTGCAGAATCAACCGACCGAGTTGATGGTTCGCTCTCTGTTTCGGGCAGCCTTCTGCGAGACCTTGAGCCGTGCCACCGAGTTGTGGGAGCGAAGTTCGGAGATGTTTCTCATGGCGCTGCTTTCCTTGGTGGGCGCGATGCTGAATTGCCCCTTGGAAGCGGTGCTCAACCGCATCAGCCTCAAGAAAGATATCCGTGATGTGCTGCTCGGCAAATGGGACGGCGCCGAGGGCACGATCGGCAACGTATATCACCTGGTACTGTCCTATGAGGACGCTGATTGGAATCGGGTATCGGCAATTACCACCAAACTGCGTTTGAAAGAAACGAGTGTGGCCGATGCTTACGTCAGGAGCATCGCCTGGGCCGACCAGGTCGCGGGCCAGTCTGTGGATTAATCGAAAGGCTACCGGACCGTGCAGGGTGTCGGGTTCCACCCCGCGGCGCCGGGCTGTTTCTTGAGATTGGTGCTGGTGACGAACGGTTGCGCCAGGTACTGCGGGTCCTCGACGGTAGTCTTCACGATCATCCACTGCTCGCCGTCCGGCTCGTTCACGATGTCGTAGTATTCGGTGACCGTAGTCTTGTCGCTGTAGGGGACGCCGTTCTTGCGCAGATACCCGGGGACCAGGTTGGTGGTCACCACTTTCAAGGAGCCTCCGCGCTGCACCGCGGCACCCGGCTGTCCCTGCCCCCCGCGGCCCCCGCGTCCTCCCAATGCCTGCTGCCACTCCGCGGCGGAGTATCCCTGCAAGCTCGGAGCGCCGGAAGGCTTCACCGCGCCAAAATGCAGAAGCCGCGTCTGCGTTCCGGCATCGGCTTCGATCTTGAGCGTGTTGTCGTCTTGCCAGGTGATGTGGAAACGGCTGGGGACACGCATGAGGGCGGCGGCGCCGTACGCCTTGCACGGATTGCCGGCCGCTTCGTCCTTGGCCGGATCCCAGGAGTCCGCGATCTTCCGCGCCTCCGGAGTCAGCGGAACGCCGGGGTAATCGCCTTTGGGCGGAACTACCATGCGGAAGCGCCAGTCTTCGTTCACCACCGACACCCAGTATCCGGTGACGTCGATGGGAGCGGCTTCTTTCGGAGGCCGCGGCGGCCCTCCCCGCCCACCGGGAAACTGGCCGTAAACAACGGGCATCAGCACGAGGGCCGCGCCGGCGGTCAAAAGCAGCGCGATGCGCATCGACAGGATTAGGGGCTTCATAGTCTCTTCTCCGCGCTACTTTTTCTGACTGAGGCTCTTATAGGCAGCTTCGACAAACCTGTCGGTGGTCCAGAAACCGGTCGTAGTGCCATACAAGGGATCGTAGTCGAACGTCGGCTTGGCGGCCTTTACCTGTTCCAGGGTCATCCCTTTCTTGATCATGTCCACGATGCGATCGCGAATGATCGTGACCATCTCCCGGTAGTTGAGCAGATCTCCGGTGTCGCAAAGCCGGCCGTGACCGGGAACGATCAACGTGCCGCCGTCCTGGCCATACACGGTAATCGTCAGGTCGAGGATCCTGTTCACCGCATCGAGAAGGCCCTGATAACTGCCGCCGCCCGCCAGATCGATGATCGGATAACTCGTCATGGTGAAGATATCGCCCGTGCTGATGACGTCGGACTTCCGGAAAAAAACAATGCTGTCGCCGTCGGTGTGGGCGTGCTCGGGATGGATGATCGCGATGCCTTCGTTGTTGAACCAGAGTTTCTTTTCATCGCTGAGATAGGTCGATGTCGGCCAGCCGCCCGCCGGGGTGGGGGACTGGCTGCCAGTAGGTGCGCTCATCCGTTCCAAAACGTTGTTGTGCGCGATGATCGCCGCGCCTTCGCCGGCGGCGGCCCCCAGATCGCCGGATACATTCCCGCCGGCAATGGTGCTGCCCGCCTTGCGCAGGTTTTCATTGCCGTTGGTGTGGTCGGGATGATAGTGCGTGTTGATGATGTAGCGCAGCGGCCCGTCGGATATCTTGCGGATGGCGGCCAGGATCTTGTCGGACAGGGGCGCGTACTCGGTATCCACCAATAATACGCCGTCTTTGCCCACCTGCAGCGTGATGTTGCCGCCGGCGCCGACCAGCATATAGACGTTCCCCTGCACCGGCAGCGTGTGGATCTCCACAGTATCGAAATTCTGCTGTGGGGCGCGGTTCTGCGGCCGGTTTGCATTCTGCTGGGCGCTGGCAGTGGCCACAAGGGCGGCGGCGGCGAGCAGTTGGAATAATATTCTTCGCATGGAAACTCCGGTTTGCTTACTTCCTCGTAGGCGGGAACTGCGACGCTACCGCCTTCGGACGATACTCCGGATACAGTGTTTCCGCGCCGCCCAACGCGCCCTCCGCGGCGATCCCATGCCGCTCCTGATACTCTTTGAGGAAAGTATTGGTCCCCGGCAGATGATGCGGGATCACGCCTTTCGCCCGGATAATCTCTTCCACGCTTTCGCAAGGATACGGAGCGATCTGGCCCGCGGGACTATACGCATAGTCCCGGGATCGAACCATCGTTTCGGTCAGGTACACAGGGTCCTGAATGGCGGTAACGAGGGTCAGCGCGTCGCCGTGCCGGATGAAATGCTCGGTGATGGTAGCCCGGTCGCTGCGGGGCGCTCCATTGCGCCGGATCCACCCTTCTTTCAGGTGCGTGGTGGTGACCGTCAGAATATCCCCGTCCCACTTTCCGGTCGAAAAGCCCATGGAGGAGTGCAGCGCGTAATCGGGCGGATGCGGGCGGCCATCCATCCAGATGGTCCGCTCCGTGCCCCACGCAAAATGGTGCAGGTGGATGGCGGCCAGGTTCTGCGTATCCTTGTCGATTTCCTCCCAGATGCGAATGTCGGCGAAACTGGGGGCATAATCCGACGGGTGAACGCGGCATTGGTACTCGGGCAGCGTGATCAGCGACGCGTCCCACGTCTCCGCGCGCAGGCGCGCCGCCGCGTTGAGCGGAATCCCCGTGTAGTCGCCCAGTTCAGGCCCCAGCAGCCGGTCCGGCTCGTCCTCGTTGGTGGTGTAGTTTCGCCAGACGCCCGACAAATTGATTTGCGCGAAAACTGGTCTTGCCCCCAGCGTTAACGTCAGCAGGAACAAAGCTCCGCCCACGGTTCGATGGACGTAAGTCATGTCCAACTCCTATTGAGATCCAAGGTACTGTTATACCTGACAGGCCCTGCGTTTGTCGAACCCGGTGAGCCCCGCGGATCCTGCAGTTCGCTAGGGAGCGGTCTCTACCGTAGCGCGCGCAAACGGTGCGCCTCGCTGTCGGAAACGTAAAGCACTCCGTTGGCGAACAGCACGCCGTGTGGGCGGTTCAGTTTGCAGCGGAGCGGATCGGTCTCGGGGCCATCGCCGCGCATTCCATTTCCCAGGACGGTGGAAATGATCCCACTCTTCAGGTCGATGCGGCGGATCACGTGATTCTCGGTGTCGGCCAGATAGAGAAGGTCGCCCGGCGCATAAGCCAGGCCTTTGGGTCCGCCGAGCTGAGCATTCACGGCGGGACCGCCGTCGCCCGTATAGCCCTGCTCGCCCGTGCCTGCGATGTGGCGCACCGCCTGCGTTTTCGCGTCGATGCGATAAATGGCATTGCCCTCACGCAGGGCCAGGTATAAGTCGCCATTGGGAGCCATGGTCAGCGTTCGGGGACCGCGAAGGGGAGTCCCGCTGACGGGCGCCCCATCCGTTGTCTCTTTCGCCTCGCCCGTCCCACCATAGGTGTCGATGATACCGGTGTCGAGATGCAGGCGGCGAATTCGATTATTGGCGATATCGCAGATCAGCAGGTTGCCATCGCGGTTGAAGAAAATGCAGTGCGGCTGCCGCAGTTGGGCCTTGGCGCCGGGACCGCCATCGCCGCTGAAGCCGGGCGTGCCCGTGCCGGCCACCGTCGAAATCACACCGGTTTTCCTGTCGACCTTGCGGATGACGTGGTTATCGCGCTCCGCGATGTACAGGTTGCCCCCACGGTCGAACCGCACTTCGTGGGGCGCGGCGAGTGACGCCTCGGTGGCCGGGCCGCCATCGCCTTGGTAGCCCTTCTGCCCGTTACCGGCAATGTTGGTGAGTTGTTTGGTCTTCAGGTCGAAACGGCGCACGCGATGGTTGTCTACTTCACAGAAATACAGCCCCCCATCGGGACCGATCGCGGCGCCATAAGGGTTATTCACCAGCGTTTCGGAATACCCCGCGGAGCCCGTACCGAGGAGCGTCGTCACCGTGGCAGCGGCCAGAGAGCCCACGAAAGCGCACAGGAAAGCGAGGAACTTCATCCCGGTATCTTATCGCTAAAATGTGTGCTTGAGCGTGAACTGCAGGATTCTCGCCGGGCCGGAGGACACGATCCGGTCGAAGGTGTTGCGGCCAAGGTTCCCGAGGGTTCCGAGGGTTCCGAGGGCGCGTGCGCTGATATCTTGGCCTTGCAGTGATATACTGTGATCCAACCGCTCAGACTACTGTTCGCGAGCTGCGTCGACATCTCCTCACGTATATTTCAGCCGGCGCTCGCGAGCAGGGAAATCCAGGCGGATGAACTGGAGATCACAGAATGAAACGCATGATACCGATCGTTCTCAGCATGTTGGCGGTTTCGGCCGGCGCGTTCGCGCAAGGCGACCAGGCCGCCATTGACAAGGCCCTGCTAGCCGCCCCGGGCAATCTGAAAGCTGCGGCTACGGTCATCAAGTGGAAGTCCGACTTCACATACGACACGCTGAAGAAGGGCACCGGCCGCTTGGTCTGCTACGACAAATCAGGACAGCCGGGCCAACCGGCATTCATAGTGGAGTGCACCAGCGTCGCCAATTTGGATCGGGCCGCTCAGAACATGAAGATCGAGGCGTTGGGCGACAAGGCTAAGGTTCAAGCGGCATTCGACGCCGCCGAGAAGGATGGGAGCCGGGTGAAACCCGAGTTCGGATCGGTCTGGTATCACCTGATGGGCGCCGACGCGGAGCACACGCGAACGCACATGACGATCGCCGTGCCCGGCGCCACCGCTCAGTCGATGGGATTGCCAGCCGATAACAAGCAGGGCGGCGTGTGGATCATGAACGCGGGCACAACCACTGCCCACCTCATGACGCCGGGCGAATAAAGCGCGGCAGCGGAATATCAGGGTCCGGGCGCCGGCCCATCAGGCCGGAGGGCGGCCTCACGCGCCGCCAGCGCCCCGGCTTGGTCTCAGGCAGCGCTTATGAAGCCCCTGATCGTTGGTCTCCTCATCATGGCAGCCCTGGGCGCGGCGCCGGGCAAGCGGAAGTTCACCGGCGCCATCACGGACAGCATGTGCGCGACAGCCGATCATTCCCGTATGCGGATGGGACCGACGAACGCCGAGTGCACGATTGCCTGTATCAACGAGCACGGCGCCACGTATGTCTTGTACGACGGCAAGGAAGCCTACACGCTGAGCGATCAGCGAACACCGGAAAAGTTCGCGGGGAAAAAGGTGACGGTCACCGGCACGCTGGACGCCAAGACCAGGACGATCCAGGTGGACTCGATCACCGCGGCAAAATGAGTGGCAGACCCGGTCCGCGCCGCTACCGTCCCCCTAAACTGCCCACGATCTTCGAATCGTTCAGCTTTTCCGCAGAAGAGCCAATCACCACGATGCGCCAAGGGGAGACCAGCGGCGCAGTCGTTTCCAGTACGGTCGGGGAATCGCGCTTGGCCGCCAGGCTGGAGATGACCGTTCTTTCGTCCGCGCGCTTTAGCGACATACGGGGATAGTTCGGCAGCGGTACTTCGCTGATTTTGACCCAGCCGAGCCCCCGCTGTTCGGTGACCAACGGCAAAGCCAGGGGGATTTGGGGATCGACATCCTGGGCAAAACTGAATTCGGTGGCTTCGTGGTCCAGCAGAATCTCGTCCAGGGGAACGGACCGCGGCACCCGGTAGCGAAACGCGATCCCGTCGTTGTAGACGCGCACTTCCACATTCAGCCGGCGGCCGAGAGAACCATTTTGCATGTACTCGGCAGTCAGGGAATTGTACTGCTTGCTGCTCTCCAGTTTGGAAGAAGTAAGGCCCAGGTTGGCGCCGAGAATCGGTTCCTGATTGTGGATGTCCAGACCGAGAAACGAAGTGGCCAGCAAGGTCTTGCCGTGATAGAAGACCTGGTAGGCAAGCTGGAAGAGTGCACCGGGCTCGGGCTGGGCCATGGCGACGCGAAATTCGATCTGGCCGTCGGGCGAGGCGACGCGCCGCTCGTCTTGGGCAAAGAGGGGAACGGCGAGTACAAGCAGGAAGCTGGCGGGAATCCTCATGAGAGGAAGCAGGGCAGGCCGGGGAGGCCTGCCCCACCAATTTACGTCAGGCCCAACTGAAGCCGGCCTTCGCGAAGGGCAGCGAACGGACCCGCTTGCCGGTCGCCGAGAAAATCGCGTTGGCGATGGCCGGAAGGATAGGCGGTAGCGAGGGCTCGCCCAAACCCGTGGGCGGGTTCTCGGACTTCAGCCAGTGGAGCTCGATTTCCGGCGGCGCCTGCGCCATCCGCACCATGGTGTGCTGATGGAAATTGGTCTGCTGCACGCGGCCCTTGTCGAGCGTGATCTCCTGGCCCATCAGTTCGCTCATGCCGTCGATGACGGCGCCCTGCGCCATGTTTTCGGCGGCGCTGGGGTTGATGATCTGGCTGCCGATATCCGCGGCCACCCAGACCTTATGCACCTTCACCTTGTTGGCGGAGTCCACGCCGACGTCGGCCACCTCGGCGAAGTATCCGGCATGGCTGAAGTGGAAGGCTACGCCCATGGCCCGGCCCTTCTCCGCTTTCGTCTTGCCCCAACCGGATTTCTCGGCTACGAGCCTGACTACGCCCTTCATGCGCTCGGCATTCATTCCGGGAGGGGCAAAGCCACCGCGGCCGCCGGGCGCCGGGGCCGGAGTTGCCGAAGGAGGAGGCGGCGGCGTGCTGAGAATATCGAGACGGAACTCGACCGGGTCCTTGCCCGCCGCATGCGCCAGTTCGTCGAGGAACGATTGGATGACGAACGCGAATGCGTTGCTGCTCGGAGCGCGCAACGATCCGGTCCGGATCCCCAGCGGCATCACCGAGGTGTGCAGCACATAATTGGGGACGAAGCGCTGCGGAAATTCCGTGGGCCCCATCGCCGCCGCCGATGCGAAGCGCTCGCCCTCGCCGTAGGTGACAAAGTGGTTGCGCCACGCCACCAGCTTGCCGGTGGGCCGCGGTCCCTCTGGCGCAAAGCGCTCGTCCAGAGCCGATGAAACGCCAGGCGGCCGGTCGACCACGTCAAGCATCAGGTGATCGAGATACGCGATCTCGTCCATCGGCTCCGTGATCGAGAGCCGGTAGACGCCGTCGCTTTCCTGAAG
>Ga0209698_10003532_pt1 | contig 17381 bp, 11 predicted proteins | sample LitLauG_LLR_2012_FD_187203 | JGI IMG/M metagenome (GOLD analysis project Ga0209698, IMG submission 187203) | Freshwater sediment microbial communities from Pennsylvania, USA - Little Laurel Run_MetaG_LLR_2012 (SPAdes) (version 2) | ecosystem: Environmental > Aquatic > Freshwater > Creek >...
TTCCGGTACTGGCCGCGGTTCCGAGGAAAAATACTCAGGATGGAATTGGCTGGAATAGCAACGGGATCGGTCTTGGCGGGGATCCAGACTTCTCCACATCAGCTTCCAACAGCGTAAGCCAGGTAGGCTAGGAGACCAATGTATCTAGAATTCTACGGTCTTAAGGAAGAACCGTTCGGGGTTACACCCGATCCACGCTTCCTCTATCTCAGCCCGGAGCACCGTGAGGCGCTGGCCTCGATCTATTACGGGATTGAAGCCGGGCGCGGTTTCATGGCTCTCATCGCGGTTCCGGGAATGGGGAAGACGACCCTGCTGTTCCACTTGCTGGAACGGTTCCGTTCCTCGGCGCGCACCGCATTTCTGTTCCAGACGCAATGCACGTCGCGAGAGTTCATGCGGTTCCTGCTTAGCGAACTGTCCTGCCAAACCGGCGCCGGGCAGGATGCGGTGGCCATGCACGAGGAATTCAACCGGCTTCTGCTGCAGGAAGCCAGGGCCGGACGGCGTTGCATCCTAATCGTCGACGAGGCCCAGAACCTCGATCCGTCGGTGCTGGAGACCATACGCCTGCTTTCCGATTTTGAGACTCCGCGGGCCAAGCTGCTGCAGATCATACTGGCGGGCCAGCCGGAACTCGCCAACAAACTGGCGCGGCCTTCTCTGGCGCAACTGCGGCAGCGGATTTCACTGATCGGCCGTTTGCGGGGGTTGCCGGCGCCAGAGATTCGCAACTACCTGGATCACCGCCTGAAAGTCGCGGGCTTTAGCGGACAGCGGATTTTTACCGACGATGCCTGCGAAATGATCGCCGAACTGAGCTTGGGTATCCCGCGCAACATCAACAATCTCTGCTTTAACGCGCTTTCCCTGGGGTTTGCCACACGCCAGACCACGATTGGCGCCGACCTCATGCGGGAAGTCGCCGCCGATTTCGATCTGTCGCAACTGGTCACGCAGGTCGGCGACCACGTTTTGCCGGACCTGCCCATGGAGGAGGCGCCGCAGCAGAGCGTCGATTGGCAGGAAATGCAGAGTCCAGCGCCGCGACCGGGCAACGGCAAGTCCGCTTATGCGGCACATTCCAGAGACCACGAAGCCCTTACGGCATTGGAAGCCAGAGCCTATATGCAGAGCATTGTGAAGCTCTTGCGGGATGGTTCGCGAATTCCCGAACTCGAACATCGCAGCACAGGCCGGATCTAGGTAGGAGAGGAATTCATGAGCAGAAATTTCGAACTCCTGTTTGAGGCGGGGAAGGCACAGGAAATGCTCCGCCCGCGAACCGAAGAATTTTCCCCGGAGCCTCGTGCGTCCGCATTCGTTCCCGGCACTCCTTCGCTGCGGATGGAGCCGGCGGCCCGGGAAGAAGTAACGAAACTGGTCCAGCGCCTGTTCCTGATCCCGGGGGGAGCCGCACCGCGACAGGTGGTTTTCGCCGGTACCGAGCCGGGCAATGGTTGTAGCTGGATCTGCGCCCACGCCGCCGACATCTTGGCGGCGCAAGTCCCGGGATCGGTCTGCGTCGTCGACTGCGACCTGCGTTTGCCCACCTTACACCAGGAGTTTAAGGTGCCGAATCACTACGGGCTGGCCGACGCATTGCCGGGAAGTGAACCCATCCGGCAGTTCTTGCAACAGCTGTCGCAGCCGAATCTCTGGTTGCTGAGCTGCGGGTCGCCGACCGAAGATTCCCCCCGGCTGCTGACCTTGGAAGGGATGCGCAAACGCATGTTTGAATTGCGATCCGAGTTTGACTACGTTCTGCTGGATGTTGCGCCCCTCAGTTCCAGTAATCACGGGGTCCTGTTGGGCAGCTGGTGCGACGGCGCAGCCCTGGTGCTCAAGGCGAACTCTACCAATCGCAAAGCAGCTCGCAAGGCCATGCAAGACCTCCAAGCCTCCCGGACTACGGTCCTCGGGGCGGTTCTGAACCAAAGAACATTTCCCATCCCGGACAGTATTTACCGAAGGCTGTAAAGCGTCAGCAGCAGTGAGTTCCGCTATTTCCCCGAGAACAACTCTTCTCCCCGCGACAATGAAATAGCCACGCTGAGAAGCCGGAAATCTTATCCGGCTCCGGCGGTTATGCAGACTGAGCCATCCCAGGCAAGAGGTCCATTTTTCATGTCCACGATTCGACGTAGACTTCTCTCAGATGCCATGAAGCTGTTTGACATGGCCGTCATGGCTTTCGCCTTCGCTTTGGCTACAGTGCCCGCACTCGTCGTCACTCGAACCACCTCGATGGCTGTGTTTTTCTCCATGCGGGTTAAATTGGAGAACTTCATCATCTTTTTCGGACTGCTCATCCTCTGGCACGTGCTGTTCTCGAGTTTTGGTTTGTATGCCTCGCACCGCATGTCCAGCCGTGCAACCGAGTCCGCCGAAATCATGAAGGCCACCGGCGTGGGGACGCTGGGCCTGTGGACTGCTGCCACCCTGTTTCACATCCAGATGGCATCGCCCGCGTTCCTGATGGTCTTTCTTGTGATAAGCACGGGGATGCTGATCTGCAGCCGGCTGGTGTTGCGAATGTTTTTGGAACAAGCCCGGTTGCACGGGCGCAACCATCGCAATGTTCTGATCGTTGGAACCAATCGGCGGGCGGTGGATTTCGCCCGGAATCTCCAGTCCCACCCCGCTCTGGGCTATCGCGTCGTGGGGTTTGCCGACCAGTCCTGGGAGGGAATCGATCAATTTCACGAATCTGGCCATTCTCTGACCTGTGACCTGGAAGGCCTTCCCGATTTCCTGCGCAAGAATGTGGTGGATGAGGTCGTAATGGCCCTGCCCATTCGCTCTTTCCATGCTGACGCCTCTCGCGTGGCCGCGCGCTGTGAAGAGCAAGGCATTATCCTGCGAGTGCCCTCCAATATCTTCAATTTGAAGCTGGCGCACTCCGATGCCGAGGAACTGGAAGGCCACTCGTCGATTAAGCACTACACCGGAGTGAATGAGGGGTGGCCGGTCGTCATGAAACGAGTCCTGGATTTCTGGCTCGCCTTGGCCGCGCTGATCGTGGTTTTCCCGGTCCTGGTGCTGGTGGCCGCCCTGATCAGGATTACGTCGCCCGGCCCCATCTTTTTCACCCAGAAGCGCATTGGTCTGAACAAAAGAAAGTTCAGCATCTACAAGTTCCGCAGCATGGCGGTCGATGCGGAAAGCAAAATGCGGCAACTGGAGCACCTCAACGAACTCAGCGGTCCTGTCTTCAAGATCAAGAACGATCCCCGCATCACCCCGCTAGGAAAATTCCTGCGCAAGACCAGCATCGACGAATTGCCTCAGCTGTTCAATGTTCTGAAGGGCGATATGAGCTTAGTCGGTCCACGCCCGATGTCGATCCGCGACTTTGAACTGTTTAGCGAGGACTGGCATCGTCGCCGCTTCAGCGTGCGCCCGGGCATCACTTGCCTCTGGCAGGTCAACGGCCGGAACTCCATCCCCTTTGAGCGATGGATGGAACTGGATATGCAATACATCGACAAATGGTCGCTTTGGCTGGATCTGAAGATCCTGGCCAGAACCATCCCCGCAGTTTTGCGAGGGTTTGGCGCCGCCTAATTTTTTCATGGTTTCATTTGCGGTGAAACTGCGATCCGGAAGGATCGCGCCAGGCTCCTCCTCCTCCCCTCTGGTGGTCTGCAGCAAGTCCCCAATTATCCCTATTCTGGAATTCCGCGCCAATACCTTGGAAGCGATTGCTGATTTGAATAGTGCCTATGATGATGGTGCGGTGGCGCCCCGTCAGGCTGCCATTGTGCGCTGCGAGGTGGTCACTGACTTTCACCGCCTGGAGCAGCTCTGGCCGCAGTGGGTGCGACTGTGGGAGTGTGACCCCCGCGCCGAGGTGTTTCAGAGTACCGAGTGGGCCCGCGCCTGGTGGCACGCTTTTGGTAGCGGTTACACCCTTTGTACCCTAGTGGTATTTGCCGGCGATGACGTCGAGGGCATCCTACCCCTCGTCAGGCGCGGCAACCGCCTGCAGTTTCTGGGCACTCCTGAAGCGGACTACGGCGATATGATTTGCCGGCAGCAGCGGGCTACGGAAGTCCTTACCCTGGCTCTGAAGACGTTGTTGGAATCGGTGCACGGATGGGAGGAGTGCTCCTTCCAGCACCTTTCCCGGAATTCCCGGATGGTGCAGCATTATCGCGATTTGCCCCGGAGCCTGCGGGCGAAATTGCGTTGCGTCCCCGCCGATCGTCAGCAAACCATCATCCTCCGCGGCCAGCGCGAGGCGGTTTTCAAGTCGTTGCTCGGGAAGCACCACACCCGGCGTCTGCAAAATAAGTTGCGCAAAGCCGGGGAACTGAGCTTTCGCTATCTTGAATCGGAGCAGGAGGCGCAACAGTACCTGCCCGAATTCTTCCGTCATCACATCCGCCGGCATGCTGCGCTGGGACGACAGAGTTTGTGCGCCAGCCCTGATTTCTGCCAATTCATCAAGACGCTCATTCACGAATTGACGCCCACGGGCCGGGTACGTTTCGGAGTGTTGGAACTCGATGGCAAGCCCCTGGCCTGGGACCTCGGCTTTCAGGTGAACGGCAAGTTCCTTCTCTACCAGCACACCTTCGACCTCGACACCTGGCATTACACTCCTGGCGAGGTGCTGCTCTGGAACGAACTGAAGCATGCCAAAGATCACGTCAGCCGGGAGTTTGATTTCGGCCGCGGCGATGAGCTCTATAAAGACCGCTTTGCCAACTACACCCGCGAGACGTTTTCCATGTTCCTAGTGCCATTTGGAGTGAAGGGCGCGTTGCGGGGATGGGAACGGACCGCGCAGGCGTTTGTTCAACCGGCGGTCGGCAAAGCCAGGGAGATCGTGAAGAGGCAGCGTTCCACCTTGCGCGCTTTTCGTTCGCTGCGCATGTGGATGATCGGAACCCTGGGCTGCATCCGCCAGGCAAAGAAGAATGGCTCGCTGGCGAGTTGCGCGCTTCGGGTTACAAAACAAATGTTCAGCGAATTGATCTTAAGCAGGAAGTCGACGGAAGTGTTCACGCGAGAGGCCGATGCCTTTGTCGCGAGCTTGCCGGTTCCCCCGGATCAACAGGTCAGCTTCAGCGAGGCGCAACTGGGAGACCTGGTCGACCTGGCGAGGGAGCACCCCCACATTTTGTCGCTCAAGGACCTGGCTCACTGCCGCAAGCGCATGAAGAATGGCGACCGCGTCTACGTCGTGCGCCAACAATCCCAGACTGTGATCGTTTGCTGGGCATCCGGCAAGGAAGACGCCGGGGAGCAAGCCAAGGCGGGACTCGGTGCGGATCCCAATGGCCCGGCGGTGGTGATTCGCGAAAGCTGGAGCGCACGCGACCGCGACCTCGCCGCCCCATACCGCCTGTTACTCACCGCGGTTTCCAGCAAAGCGGTTCGCCGAAATGCCGTTCTGTTCGTTCACTGCGGTCCGAACCAGGGCGCATTGCGGAAGGAACTCGAGCTACAGGGTTTCCAGCGAAGATTCAAGACTACCCGGTACAAGATTTTCAGCCACTTCCGCCGCAAGTCGGTTGCTCAATTTCCGCAAAACAGCTTGGATTCCCCACGGCTCGGTTGATCTGATTTGATTCAGAGATTCTCGAAACGCCCTTGAACTCTGCCACTCCTATGACCGAACTTAACTTAGCTCCGGACGCGATCGAGGTTGCGACTGCTGCGGATGCAGAGCCGCGTGCGGAAGTCCGTCCCGGCATGAACCAGGAACAGGTATTGGCGTACTGGCGCAAGCAACTGGAGGGGATTCCTGCGATCCTGGAATTGCCCACGGATCGGCCGCGCCCCCCGGCCCAGTCCCTCCGCGCAGCCCGCGAGGATTTTTTCTTACCGGCAAGCCTGACGAACGCACTTGGCCTGCTGGGGGAGCGACAAGGAACTTCCTTGTCCGTGATCCTGCTGGCGGCGTTTCAGGCGCTGTTGGCGCGATACACACGCCAGGACGACATTGCAGTCGGATTGATTGACCGCGAACCCCAAGCTGACGCAGGAAACGCAGACGATCCCGTAGCCCTCCCGGTTCGAACGGATATGAGCGGAGACCTGGGGTTCCGGGAGTTGCTGGCGCGCGTGAACGAGACTGCACGTCGCGCTCTGGAACATCGAGAGATTCAATGGGCGCGCGTGGTGCAGGCGGTGCAGCCGGAGTCCGATGCCAGCCGCCATCCGGTGTATCAGGTGGTGTTTTCGTTCGTTCAGTCGAGCCAGCTGAATGCGGATCTCGAAACCGATTGCGGCCCGTGTCCGTTCGACCTGGCGCTCCAGCTAGGCCAGAAGCGGGATGGCCTAGCGGGGCACTTCAACTACAGCACTGACTTGTTTGACCGCTCCACCATGGTCCGGATGGCGGGGCACTTGCAGAGGCTGCTCGAAGGCGTGGTCGAGAATCCGGAGGAGCGAATTTCCCGGCTCCCGCTTTTGCCCGATGCCGAACAGCGACAGCTGGTTTCGGAGTGGAACGATACCAGGATGGACTATCCGAGGCAGCTGTGCGTTCATCAGCTTTTCGAGGCACAGGCGGCGCGGAATCCGAACGCCACGGCCGTAGTCTTCGGAAAGCAGCGTCTGACCTACGGTGAGCTTGACCGTCGGGCTAGCCAGCTGGCGAATCACTTGATCAAGTTGGGCGCAACCCCGGACGGGCTGGTGGGTATCTGTCTGGAGCGCTCTGTGGAGATGGTGGTTGGGCTTCTGGGCATTCTCAAAGCCGGGTCGGCATACGTCCCGCTCGACCCGGCCTATCCGCGGGATCGCATCGCGTTCATGCTCGAGGATGCGGAAGTACCCTTGCTGCTTACTCAATCGCAGCTCGCCGGAAACCTGGCCAACACCGGGAAGGCTCGCGTCGTGCTCATTGACTCCGACTGGCCAGAAGTCTCGGCGCAGACTCAAGACAGTCCTGCCCTCACGTTGAATCCCGAGAGCCGCGCTTATGTGATCTACACGTCGGGCTCGACAGGGAAGCCGAAGGGCGTCGAGGTTACCCATCGCGGAGTGGTCAATTTCCTGACGACCATGGCCCAACGGCCGGGCATGAGCTCGAGCGATCGGCTGCTGGCGGTTACCACGCTCTCGTTTGACATCGCTGGCCTGGAGATCTACCTGCCCTTGACGCTGGGCGCCTCGTTCGAAATCGTTACCCGCGAGATCGCTTCCGATGGCAACCGGCTGCTGGCGAAGCTTTCTCAGTCGGGCGCGACCGTGATGCAGGCTACCCCGGCGACCTGGCGCATGCTGCTCGAGGCGGGTTGGACGGGCGATCGCGGACTCAAGATCCTGATCGGCGGCGAAGCCGTCTCGCAGAAGCTCGCGGCGCAACTGGCGCAGAGATCGGCCTCGGTGTGGAACATGTATGGTCCGACCGAGACCACGATTTGGTCGACTATCTCCAGGCTTGCAGAACACGCCGCAGTCACGATTGGACGGCCCATCGGCAACACCGAGATCTTCATCCTGGACAAACTGCTGCAGCCGGTCCCAGTCGGAGTTGCCGGGGAGTTGCACATCGGTGGCGATGGACTGGCGCGCGGCTATCTCAAGCGGCCCGAGCTTACGGCGGAGAGATTCATCGTTCACCCGCTGCGCCCTGATCCCAAAGCGCGGCTGTACAAGACTGGAGACTTGGTCCGCTATCTGCCCAGTGGCAATGTCGAGTTCCTGGGGCGGATCGATCATCAAGTGAAGATTCGCGGCTTCCGCATCGAGTTGGGGGAGATTGAAACCGTCCTGCGGCAACACTCCGCGATCAATGACGCAGTCGTGGTCGCCCGGGAAGATACGCCCGGCGACAAGCGCGTCGTGGCCTATTTTGTCGCCACTCCCGGCGCGGCGCCCACGACCGCCGGGTTGCGCTCGTTCATGAGAGAAAAACTTCCAGAGTACATGCTTCCCTCCGTCTTTGTGACTCTGCGCCGCATGCCCCTGACGCCGAATGGCAAGGTCGATCGGCGCGCACTTCCCGCTCCTGCTCAGGCAGAGCTTGCATCCACCGGTACGTTTGCCGCGCCAACGGACGAGACCGAGTCGCGCCTGGTTCAGATCTGGGAGGTTGTTCTGGGCGTGCGACCCGTCGGCATCCGGGACAACTACTTCGAACTCGGCGGACATTCGCTGTTGGCCGTCAAGCTGATGAGCCGCATCGCGGAGGCCTTCGAAAAGACCCTGCCGATCGCCACGCTGCTTCAGGCCCCCACCATCGAGCAATTGGCCGCGATTCTTCGCAATGAGGACAGGGTGCCGGAGTGGTCCTGTCTGGTGCCGATTCAGACTGCCGGTTCCAAACCGCCATTTTTTTGCATCCACGGCATCAACGGCGCGGTGGTCCGGTTTCACGATCTTTCGCGGTACTTGGGCCCGGATCAACCTTTCTATGGCCTGCAGGCGCAGGGACTGGACGAGGCACATCCGTGTCACAGCCGAACCGAGGACATGGCGTCCCACTACATTCAGGAAATCCGCAGGGTTCAGCCGCACGGGCCTTATTTTCTTGGCGGCTACTCCTTCGGCGGCGCGATCGCTTTCGAGATAGCGCAGCAGTTAGCCGCGCTGGGGCAGGAAGACACAGTGGTCGTGCTGTTCGACACGAGCCTTCCCCAACAGGCCCCTTCCGTTTCTCAACTGGCTGCGTCCGTTTCGTCCGCGCTGGTCACGCTCTTCCGGGTCCCGGCCGCACAGCGGTGGACGTATCTTTCACGAATTGCCGGAGCCCCAGTTCGAATGGTGCAAAGACAGCTGCACCTTGCCCGGCTGCCGCGCAACAGCAAGAGAGTGCGGACGGCATGCCTGCAGGCGGAAAGCCAGTACCTGCCACGCCCGTACGCGGGGCGAGTCATTCTGTTCCGGTCGAGCCACAAGCCGCTCGGACAGTTGAGCGACCCGCGAGCGGGATGGAATACCCACGCGGTTCGCGGACTGGAGGTTCATGAAATCCTGGGCAATCACGAGAATATCCTTCTGGAACCGCAGGTTCGATCGGTGGCCGTGCAATTGAAGGCCTGTCTCGACGGTGCCCAACCGGGCGGTCAGATTTCAGAAGCAAAGGTATCGCAATTGGAAGAGGTAGCGCGGTAATGGGATCGGGAATTCAGGCGCCACCGGTAGAGTCCGTGGCAGAAAACGGCGCGCAGCCTAACAGCCGGTCCTTCGTAGAGAGAGTCTTGTCGTTCGATCGCGATCTCATCAAGCACAAGCTGATTCCATGGGCCATGAAGGGGGGACTGGCCCTGTTCGACCAGGGCGTGTTCGCGGGGTCGAATTTCGTGATTAGCATCCTGCTGGCCCGGTGGTTGCCGGCCGAGCAGTATGGGACATACGCAGTCGGGTTCGCGGTCTTTTTGTTTCTTCTGAATTTCCACCAGGCCCTGTTGCTGGAGCCCATGCTGGTGTTCGGCAGTTCGGTCTATCGCAACTGCCTGCGCGGCTACCTAAAGTCCCTGCTCTTGATGCATGTGGGCATGAGCGTCGTGATGGCTTTCGGTTTGTGCGCTTCCGCGGCAATCGCTTTCAAGCTGGGACAAGCCAACGGCCTGCCCGGCGCTCTGCTGGGTATCGCTTTCGCGGCGCCGGCCTTGTTTCTGTTCTGGCTGGCCAAGAGAACGTTCTATTTGAAGCTTTCCCCCGCTCCCTCCGCTGCCGCGGCGCTTCTATACTGCGCCCTCACGATGGGTGGGCTGGCCCTGGTTTATCGGCATACGCATCATCTGACACCACTATCCGCCTTCCTGCTGATGGGATTGGGCGGCTTAGGCTCTAGCGCGGTGCTGCTGGCGTATCTGGCGTTCCGGCTCACCTCGAGCCAAGATGCTCCGGCCATGCTGGACACCTGGCGGCGGCACTGGCGCTACGGGCGCTGGGCCCTCGGCGCGAATGCCATGATGTGGGTTCCCATCAATGCCTTCTATCCGTTGTTGAGTAAGTTCGGCGGACTGGCGCAGGCCGGTGAGCTCAAAGCCTTGATGAACTTTGCCGCGCCAATGTTGCAGGCTTGCGCGGCCCTCCACACGCTGCTGATTCCCTATGCGGCTCGTGCCCTGGAAGCGAGAGGCAGCGCCGGCGTGAGCGTCATCCTGAAGCGAATGACTTTGCTGTGCGTTGGGTGCGCCGTTCCTTACTGGGTGGTGCTGCTGTTGTTCCAGGGGCGCGCTTTCCGCATGCTTTACTCGGGCCGCTACACCGAGGTCGCTTACTTACTCCCCGTCGTCGCATTGGCATCGGTGGCTGGCAGCGCGTTTTTCGGCCCGTCCATTGTGCTGCGGTCCCTGGAGTCTCCGGGATTGATTTTCGCCGCGGTTTCGGTTTCGAGCTGCGTTTCGGTGGCAATCGGCATTCCGCTTACTCGTGCCTGGGGAGTGGGAGGTGCGGTATGGAGCATCGTGTTGTCAGAATCCCTGGCTTTTGTGGTGGCGGTCGTATTGCTTCGTCGCCGGACTCGCCGGTCATTAGAGGCGGTCCCAATTTTTGTCGCGCTGTCAGCCGATGAACAACTCTAGGGTTGTTTCGCGCTGACTTCGTCAGAATTCAGTCTTTCAAGGAGAATGCAACCATGATTCAGACCTACCGACTCATCCACGCGAAAGCGGCAAGAAGCAAAATTCGCATCCCGCGGGTGTGGTCATGGCATCTTGGGCTCAAACCACAAGACATGTTTCAGGCGTCCTATCCTCGTTCCGGCAGCACCTGGCTGCGCTTCATGCTGTTCCAGATATTGCGCGGCGAGGAAGCCGGATTCGGCAAGATCGACAAGTGTATCCCCGAGATTGATGCCCACCGCGGAGTCCCGCCCCTTTTGCCGGGCGGCGGTCGACTGATCAAGACCCACGAGCAATATCGCAAGGAATACACCCGGGCTGTGTTCCTGGTTCGTGATGTCAGAGACGTCTTTGTTTCTTGCTACGTAAGAGCGGTGGAAGCCGGTTTAGCCGAACTGGTTTCAAAGGGCGATATGGACAGCTTCTTGATGTCCTTCCTAAAGGGCACCGCTCTTCAGCAGGGTTCCTGGCAGCAACACACGCGGTCATGGCTGGAGTCCCCTCTGGCACAGAACGGCAACTTGATGGTTGTGCGATACGAGGATCTACGCCGAAACCCGGAGCAAGTGTTAGGAGAGTTGCTGAGCTTTCTCGGAGTCACGCCTGACGCCCGCATCATTCGAAAGGCCGTCGAAAACAACTCCTTGCAGCAGATGCGCGCCAAAGAGGATAAGGCTCGGAAGACCGGGGAGCAATCTTCCCTGCTTGGATGCCACCAAAACGCCACCGGAGAGGACGGCCGTTTCGTGCGCAAAGGTTCGGTGGGGGGATGGCGCGAAAGGCTGACCGATGCCCAGATAAAGCTCATCGACCAGTACGCGGGCGATGTTCTCGCGACTCTCGGATACGAGCAGGGATTCGCGGAAGAGTCGCGATCCGAAGCGACGCTCTCAACCGTGAGTGTCTAGCTTTGCACAGTCCAAAACAGTTAATCCGCGAAAATGCCTGACATTGCGACCAACTCGACCGCCAGCCTTAGATCGAGCCCTCGCTTCGGGAAAATCGATCTAAGGTATGTCGCTTGGTTTTCACTGCTGGTGCTGGCGGGCGGAGTGGCAACGCTTTATCCCATCCTATGGCTTAGTTGCCTCGGGGCCGCGGTCGCGTTCGGGGTCTCTTGGGGGTTATTCGGAATTCTTCGACGTGCGGGCCTGGAATTGTGGCAGGTCCTTGCAGTGACTGGTCTCAGTGGCTACTTGGTTTTGAATTATGGATTTGACAACCTAGCCCTTCACGTCGGTGGATTCCCCATACTGATCGGTTACGGGATGATGTATGCGTCGTTGGGTTGGGCAGTTTATGCCCGTCGAAATTGGCTGGCGGAAGCGCGGCGTGAACCCGCCCTGCTCTGTCTCCTGGCTGTGCTGGGTTTGTCATTTTTTCATTTGCTGATCGACATCCCTTCGTACGGAAGTCTGGCTTTTCGTGACGGCACCATGTGTTTCGACGGTCTTTTCGTGCTCCTGGGGATGCTCTGGGCCAGGAGGAGTGACAGTCCCAGTTTCTTAAAGAAGTGGCTGATGGTCATTTTCGCGGTGACCATGGTTTACAGCTTCACTCTCCCCTGGGCTGAAAAGATTTGGTCATGGTCTCCGGTTAGTGGCGTTTATCTTCCGGTACCGATACTCGGAAATTTCCATGGCACTGGCGACATATTGCTGGCCGGCGCCTTGTTCTGCATCTGCGTCGGCGGTTACGTGATCAGCCGCCCGAGTTGGCTGATGCCATTTCTAGCCGTGGTGCAGTTGCTGGGAATCGCGATCACGCAGGTCCGGCGGATGTACCTGGGAATTGTGGTTGTGGTTGTGATTCTTGTGCTGGCCGGCGAAGTCAAGAAATTCGCGAAACTTTTCATTCTGGTTCCGGCAGCAATCGGAGTGCTATTCGCCGTGACCGCATGGGGAGGGCTGGAAATATCGGGCCGCATCGGTCCAGTGAACCTTACGTTCTTCAAAGACCACATTCGAAGCATATCCGGTGCTGAGGATACTCCGGGAAGCGATCCGCAAACTCGCGTCACCATGGGCACCGAAGCCCTTCAGCACTTCCGCGCGCATCCGATCTTCGGAGAGGGTTTCGGTCAGCCCCTGGTGAGCGTGATTGACGGGGACAACGGCACGATCACGCGAACGCCGCACAATTCGAGCATTACTTACCTGGCGAGGCTGGGCGCTGTTGGATTCGCTTTCTGGGCTGCGTTTCACGTGTGCTTGTGGACGCGATTCGCTCATGCGTATCGGCAAAGACGATACTGCGACAGGCGACTGTATTCCTTCACTTTATGGTTTTTTCTGTATTACGTACTGTTCATGATGAGTAGCTTGGTGGAGTCTCCATTCGAGTATCCAGGAACTGCTATTCCATTCTATTTCCTGATGGGCTTCGCTCTGGGCTTGATGCGTTGGCACTTGTCCCCCAAGAACGACGGTGAGAAACGAGCCGCTGCGTCCGCGGGTAGCGCTGAGAAAGCCTACCTTTTGTAGGCAGTTCCGAACCGTCGGGATCGCAGCCCGGGGGCATTTCGCAAAACATGGAAAGACCAAGAATTGTAACCACGAGTTGGGATGACGGGGATCGACGCGATCTGAGACTCGCCGAAATCCTCCGGGGCAGAGCGATTCGAGGCACTTTCTATGTTCCGATTGATCCCTACCGCAGCCCCGCGTTGAGCCACTCCGAATTGAGGGCGCTGTCGTCGGAAGGGTTTGAAATCGGGGCTCACGGATATTCGCACAAGCATCTCTGGAAGCTGTCTTCGCAAGAATTAGCCGAAGAAATCACCCCCTGCAAGCCCATCCTGGAAGACATCCTGGGAACAGAAGTTCGGATGTTCTGCTATCCCAGGGGCCGGTACGATGCGAACGCGATTCGGACTGTGAAGGAAGCGGGCTACGCCGGGGCGCGTACGGTGCGCATGCTGGCGACGCGTCCGGGGTTCGACCCTTTCGAGATGCCGACGACGGTGCAGGTCGTTCCGAATCCTAGGTTCAGCTACGCCAAGAACGTGGCGAGAGCGGGAAAGATGGAAGGCCTGCAGGTTTTTTTGGCCCAGATGACAGAGCTTGGCAATTGGGTCGAGCTCGGCAAGAAGCTTTTTGATTCGGTCTTGCAGGACGGTGGGATCTGGCATCTGTGGGGCCATTCGTGGGAGATCGACGAACTGGGCCTGTGGAACGATCTGGAAGAAATACTGGACTACGTCTGCAAGAGAGAGGGCGTGACGTACATTCCCAACTGCGAATTGATTCCGTTTTCCTCCGCGCAAACGGCCGAACATACCAACAGAATCGGGGCCTTATGAAGATAGTCATCGTTCATAACAAGTACAAGCAGCAGGGCGGCGAGGATGTAGTTTTCGATCAGGAACGCCAGCTCTTGGAGCGGGCCGGTCACGACGTTGTGGCCTACTGTCGTAGCAACTTTGAAACTGACGGGTACACGGGCGTAAAGCGGTTGGCGCTGTTGCAAAAGGCCGTCTGGTCGGGGGACACCTATCGGGAGTTTAGCGATCTGCTGCAGCGGGAGAGGCCGGACGTCGTCCACATTCATAACACATGGGTGATGATCTCGCCGTCGGTCTACCAGGCGTGTAAGGAAGCGGGCATTCCGGTAGTACAGACATTTCACAACTACAGGCTTATGTGTCCGGCCGGAACCTTTTTTCGGGACGGCAAGACGTGTGAAGAATGCACGCACCATGGCCAGTGGCGGAGTGTGCTCCACGGCTGCTATCGCAACTCGCGGGTCACTACCGCCGGGATGGCAATCACGCTGGCGACCCATCGACGGAGGGGCACGTGGGCTGGGATCGACTGCTACATCGCCCTTTGCCAGTTTTCTCGCAACCAATTCCTGAAAGGCGGGTTCCCACCCGAGAAGCTGTTTGTTAAGCCCAATTTCGTGTACCCGGATCCCGGGATGGGCGAGGACAAGGGAGACTACGCTTTGTTTATTGGGCGGCTCTCTCCGGAGAAACGAGTCAGTACGATCTTGAATGCCTGGGCTCGGCTTGGAATCCCGGTTCCACTCAACATTATCGGAGGTGGGCCGGAGGCGATTGAACTGAAAAAGGAGGCTGCCCATCAGGGCCTCACCGACGTTCAGTTTCACGGACAGGTAGCTCGAGACCAGGCGCTGCAGTTCATGCGCCGCGCGCGTTTCCTGATCTTCTCGAGCGAATGGTACGAAAACTTCCCGGTCACCATCGCCGAAGCGTTTGCCTGCGGCGTTCCCGTGATTTGCTCCAGGATGGGCGCGATGGAGGAGATTGTAGAGGACGGTCGCACAGGCCTGCACTTTATTCCCGGAGATGCCGAGGATCTGGCGGCCAAAGTTAAGTGGGCTTGGAATCACCCCGAGCACATGCGAGAAATGGGAAAGGCCGCGCGGAAGGAATACGAGGACAAATACACCGCAGAAAAGAATTATCCCTTGCTGATGGAAATCTATCAGCGTGCGGTGGCCGGGCGCGACGTGCCCTACCACCAAGGGGAAGAAGTTGCAGTCAATTCCTGAGACTTGCGACCTGAAGGTCTCTGAAATCTTTCATCTATGGCACTAGATCCAGTTCTCAAACATCCGCAGGGTGGTTCCGTGAAGGGCGCTCGCTCGAGCAAGCGCGGACCTGCACCGAGGAGCAAGACGCGAAAGGGTGACAACATCAAACTTTCGAATGCCCGCTGGTATTTGTCACGATTAGCCTCCATGCAACCGGCTGAAATCGTATGGCGCGCGCGTTCCGCCGCGGCCCTGCCTTGGGACTGGGCAAGCTGGAAAAAGAAGCCCGCCGTTCCGGCCCCGTGCTGGATGCCGCTCAGCGCCGCGTCGTATCCGGTACAACTGCACAATAACGGCACGGCGATGGAAAGCATCCATCTTTTCGACCTCGAGTTTCCCGTGGGATTCGATTTTGACTGGCATCGGGATTACCGTTACGGACGGCAGGTCGAGCGCCGCTTCGCCGGCACGTTGAATATCCGCGACACCGCGGTCGTCAGCGACATCAAGTACGTCTGGGAGCCCAGCCGCTTCCAGCATCTCTCTGCATTGGCATTTGCGGCGAACGCGGATGAGCATGCTGACTACATCGTGCGGGCGCTCGCTTCATGGCTGGAAGAGAATCCGTATCTGTGCGGGGTGAACTGGACCAGCAGCCTGGAACTGGCCGTGCGCATGGTTTCTTGGGTTCTGCTGTATCCGCGAATCGCCGACCATGTTTCGCGGGATGAGGAATTCCGCCGGCGCTGGCTCGGCTCGATTTACCAGCACCTGACGCGCATCTCCGGTAATCTGAGCCTGTATTCCTCCGCCAATAACCATCTCATTGGCGAACTGATTGGCTTGTTTGTCGGTGCCACATGCTTCGCTTTCTGGCCCGAATGCGAGGGCTGGCGCAATCGCGCGCAAAGACTGCTGGAGCGCGAAATTCGCCTGCAGATTGGCAATGACGGCGTGAATCTGGAGCAGGCGATGTCGTATCAGCTGTTCACGATGGAGTTGCTGCTCCTGGCTTTCGTCATCGGACGCAACATGAAACATCCGTTCAGCGCCGAATATGCCGACCGTTTGCGAGGCATGGCCACGTTTCTCGATACAGTGGCCACGTCGAGCGGAGACCTGCCGTGGTACGGGGATTCGGACGATGCGCGCGGGTTTGTGCTGTCGGAAGGCGAGAGCTCGCTGGAAGTTGTCATGCAGTTGGCCGGCCTGCTCTTCGCCGAGCCGCAATGGCTGCGTTTCCGCAACACCGCCACGGCCGCGACGCAATCGCTGGTCCCGGATCTGCTGTCTAAACTCGAGCACCGCGCGCAGTCTCCCGCCCGAACCCGCGACCTGTTTCCCGACGCAGGATTGGCTTGCGCACGCAGTCACGACGATCGCGTTCGTCTCCTGATGGATTTTGGCCCCCTGGGGTTCAAAAGTATTGCGGCGCACGGCCATGCGGATGCCATGTCGCTTTGGCTCTCGATCGGCGACGAATACTTCCTGGTGGACGCCGGAACCTATGCTTACCATTCCCATGAAGAGTGGCGGACCTACTTTCGTAGTACGGCAGCCCACAACACAGCTTGCGTGGACGGTCAAAGCCAGTCTGAAATGGCGGGCCGCTTTATGTGGAGTGCGAAGGCAAATGCACGCCTGCTGAAGTTTGAACCAGATTCTGAAGCGGTGACGATCGAGGCGGAGCACGACGGCTACGCGCGCTTGCAGGATCCCGTTACCCACCGGCGCAAGGTCAGCTTCGACCGCACCAACGGGAACGTCTCTATTGAAGATCGTTTTCAGTGCAGCGGCCGCCACGAGGTGGAGTTATTCTTCCACATGCACGAAGAAGCCGCTGTCGTGAGCGTCCGCGATGGTGAGGCCCAGGTGAACTGGCGCGGGAACCACATTGTGTTTTCCGCCCCGGATCCCAAGGGTTGCTGGGAGATCGTTCGCGGCTCAGACAATCCCCGGCTCGGCTGGCGCTCGCACAAGTTCAACCAGAAACAGCCGATCGCCACGCTCCGCATTCGCGCGGAAATCGATGGTCCAACTACCGTCCGCACTCATCTGAGGATCAACTCATGAATATCAGCATCGTCGGTCTAGGGTACGTAGGCGCAGTATCAGCTGCTTGCCTGGCTGATTCAGGACACCGCGTCTGGGGCGTTGACATTAACGCCGAAAAAGTACGCATGATCAACCAAGGCCACTCGCCCATCGTGGAGAGCGGTCTCGCCGAAAAAATTGCCATGGGACGGCAGTCCGGGCGCCTTTGCGCCACCGTCGACATCGAGCAAGCATTGCGTGAAACCGAGTTGTGCTTCGTCGCCGTGGCCACTCCGAGTCGCGTCAACGGGCAGATCG
>Ga0209698_10003533_pt1 | contig 17381 bp, 16 predicted proteins | sample LitLauG_LLR_2012_FD_187203 | JGI IMG/M metagenome (GOLD analysis project Ga0209698, IMG submission 187203) | Freshwater sediment microbial communities from Pennsylvania, USA - Little Laurel Run_MetaG_LLR_2012 (SPAdes) (version 2) | ecosystem: Environmental > Aquatic > Freshwater > Creek >...
ACACCTCAGCCTAACAACGCCCGCTCGAGCCTCACGAGCGCGTCCTGGACCTCGCTCTCGCCGATCGTGAGCGGCGGCAGCAGGCGCAGCGTCGTGGGGCCCGTGGCGTTGACGAGCAGGCGCTGCTCGAGCAGCGCGCGGCGGGCCACGTCGGGCGCCGGGACCTCGATCTCGCAGCCGAGCATCAGGCCCCTCCCGCGCACCTCCGTGACGCCCGGCAGGGCGCCGAGCCCGTCGGCGAGCATGGCGCCGAGCTCGAGCACGCGCGCGAGCAGGCCCGGGTCGCTTGTCAGCTCCAGGGCGGCGAGCGCCGCGCTCGCAACGACCGGACCGCCGGCGAAGGTCGAGCCGTGGTCGCCGGGCTGCAGCACGTCCGCAAGGCGCGGACCGGTGACGAGCGCGCCGACCGGCAGGCCTCCCCCCAGTGCCTTGGCGACGGTCATCGCGTCGGGGACCACGCCGAGCTGCTGGTGCGCCCACAGCGTGCCGGTGCGCCCCATCCCGCACTGCACCTCGTCGAAGATCAGCGCCGCGCCGTGCTCGTCGCATGCCCGGCGCGCCGCCGTGAGCGTGTCGGCGGAGAGCTCGTGGACACCGCTCTCGCCCTGGATCGGCTCGAGCAGGACGGCGGCGGTGTTCTCGTCGACCGCCGCGGAGATCGCGCCCGCCTCGGGGGCGACCGCCCTGAAACCGGGGACCAGCGGGGCGAACGGCGCCTGCTTTGACTCCTGAGGGGTGGCGGACAGCGCGCCGTAGGTGCGCCCGTGGAAGGCGCCGTGCAGGACGACGATGTCGCCGCCCGCCTTCGCGCGGCGCGCGAGCTTGATCGCCGCCTCGTTGGCCTCGGCGCCCGAGTTGCAGAAGAACACCTTGCCGCCCAGGCTCGAGCCGGCGAGCCGCTCGGCCAGGCGCATCGCCGGCTCGGTGTAGAAGAGGTTGCTGACGTGCATCAGCACGCCCGCCTGCGCGCGGATCGCCTCGACGACGCGCGGGTGGCAGTGCCCGAGGTTCGTGACCGATATCCCGCACAGGAAGTCCAGGTACTCGTTGCCGTCGCAGTCCCACAGGCGGGCGCCCTCGCCGCGGACGAACTCGACGGGCATCCGCGCGTAGGAGTGGATGACGCTGCTCTGCTCGAGCCGCTGCAGCTCGGCGAGGCTCAAAGCGTGGCCTCGATCTTGGTCCCGATGCCGGCATCGGTGAACAGCTCGAGCAGCAGCGAGTGCCCCAGCCTGCCGTCTAGGATGTGGGCCGCGCCGACACCGTCGTCGATCGCCTGCACGCAGGCCTCGAGCTTGGGCCGCATGCCGCCCTGCAGCCCGGCGAGCGCGGAGCGGACGTCCTCCACTCCCGCCTGCCCGATCAGGCTGGCGGGGTCCTCGGCGTCGCGCAGCCAGCCGGGGACGTCGGTCAGGAAGATGACCTTGTGGGCGCCGAGCGCGCCCGCGACGGCACCGGCGGCCTCGTCCGCGTTGACGTTGTAGGAGTTTCCCTCGCGGTCGGCGCCGACGGACGCGATGACGGGGATGTAGTCGCTGGCGATGTGCTCGATCACGCCGACGTTGACGCGCTCGATGCGACCGACGAAACCGATGTCCTCGCCGGAGGGCGCGGCCCGGCGCGCGACCCGGAACAGCGTGCCGTCGTCGCCGCAGAGGCCGACGGCGGGCTGGCCATGGCGGCTCAGGCGCAGCACGATCTCCTTGTTGACCTTCCCGACGAGCACCATCTTGGCCACCTCGACGGTCTCCTCGTCCGAGACCCGCAGGCCGCTGACGAACTGCACGGGCAGCCCGAGCCGCTCCATGTAGCCGGTTATCTCCGGTCCCCCTCCGTGCACGACGATCGGGTTCAGCCCGACGTACTTCAGGAGCACGACGTCGCGCGCGAACTCCTCGCGCAGCTCGCTGTCCTCCATCGCGGCGCCGCCGTACTTGATGACGACCGTCTTGCCGTGGAACTCCCGGATGTACGGGAGAGCCTCCAGCAGCGTCCCTACGTCGCGCATCGCGCACCCCCTCCTCCGGGCTGCATCGGTCCCCGGCTCATGTCGTGTAGTCCGCGTTGATGCTCACATAGTCGTGCGAGAGGTCCGAGAAGAAGACCTCGGTCTCGGCGCCCTCGCCGGGGAGCCCGATCTCGTACTCGACCTCCCTGCGCGAGACGGCGCGGGCGAGCGCCGGCTCGTCGAACGGGATCGCGGCGCCGGCGGAGCAGACCTGGGTTCCCTCGATCCAGATGTCGACCGGCAGCGGCGCGGTGCCCGGCATCGCGGCTCCGACGGCCTGCACGATGCGCCCCCAGTTCGGGTCCCCCCCGTTCAGGGCGGCCTTCACGAGCGGCGAGTTGGCGACCGCGCGGGCGACCGTCTCGGCGCCCGGCTGGTTGCCCGAGCGGACCACGACGCGGGCGATTCGAGCAGCACCCTCGCCGTCGGCGACCATCTTGATCGCGAGCTCGCGCAGGAGCGCGTCGAGCGCCTGCCCGAACAGCAGCTCGTCCTCGCTCTCGGACGCCACGCGCACCCCCGAGGCTCCGGAGCACATCAGGATCGCGGTGTCGTTCGTTGAGAGCTGCCCGTCGACCGAGGCCCTGTCGAACGAGCGCGCGACGCACACGCCGAGCAGCAGGTCGGCGGTGTCCGCGGAGAGCTCCGCGTCGCTCTGCACGAAGCAGAGCATCGTCGCGAAGCGCGGGGAGATCATTCCGGCGCCCTTGCACTGCGCGCTCAGCCGCACCGTCCCGGAGGGAAGCTCGACCTGCAGGTTCGCGCGCTTCTCGAACGCGTCGGTGGTCTGGATCGCAGCCTGGAAGTCCGCGTCGCCTGCGCGGCGCAGGCCGCTGCTGGCCCCCAGGATCCCCTTGATCATCGCGTCGACCGGCAGCTGGTGGCTGATCGCGCCGGTCGATGCGAGCGCCACCTCCGCCGTGGCGACTCCGACGGCGGCAGCCGCCGCGCCCTGCGTCTTGGCCGCGTCTTCGAGGCCACGCCGGCCGGTCGCGGCGTTGGCGCAGCCCGCGTTTGCGAGCACGACCCTCAGCGAGTCCAGCCCGCAGCGCTCGCGCGTCAGGATCACCGGGGCAGCCGGCGTGCCGCTGGAGGTGAAGCGTGCCGCGCTGACGGGGTTCTCGCCGTCGCACACCAGCAGGCCGACGTCGGGCCTTCCGCTGGGCTTGATCCCCGCGGCGACTCCGGCGGCGCGGAAGCCGAGCGGGAGGCCGGCGTCCAGGCCCAGTTCATGGACGTGCGCGGGCGCCGGGACCCAGCGCGAGCCGAAGAACGGCGCGGCGCCGGTGCTCACAGCAGCCCCTCCGTCTCGTCCATCCCGAACATCAGGTTGAGGTTCTGGATCGCCTGCGAGGAGGTTCCCTTCCAGAGGTTGTCGATCGAGGAGAACACGAGCACCTTGCCCGTGTGCGCGTCGGCCGCGGCGAAGATCCTGCAGTAGTTCGTCTCGCGGACCTCGCGAACCCCGGGCGGAGCGGTGACGACCTCGACGAACGGCTCGTGCGCGTAGGCGTCGGCGAACAGCTCCTGCAGCTCGGGGCCCGTCACCTCGCGGGTGGTCGTGACGTAGCAGCTGGCCATCTCGCCCTGGTCGAGGGGCACAAGGCACGCCTGGAACTGAACGGGCAGGTCGGCGCCGAGCAGCGCGAGCTGCTCCTCGATCTCCGGCGTGTGGCGGTGGGAGGCGACCTTGTACGGGACGATGTTCTCCCCCGCCATCGACATGTGCGTGCTCTCGTCGAACGAGCGTCCGGCGCCGGAGATGCCCTGCTTCGCGTCGATCACGACGTCGGCGATCAGGCCCGCGCGAGCGAGCGGAGCGAGGCCGAGCAGCGATGCCGTCGGGTAGCAGCCCGGGTTGGCGACGATCCCGGCGCCCGCGATCCGGTCGCGGTGGAGCTCGGTGAGCCCGTAGACGGCATCCGCGAGCAGCTCCGGCCTCGGGTGCTCTCCGTACCAGTGCTGGTAGGTGGCCAGCGAGCCCAGGCGGAAGTCGGCGCTGAGGTCGACGACCCTGGTGCCGGCCTCGCGCAGCGCCGCGACGGTCGGCGCGGCCGCCGCGTGCGGGTAGGCGACGATCGCGCAGTCGGCTCCCCGCAGCGCCTCCGGCGCGGGCTCCTGGATCCTCAGCGGGACCCGGTAGCGGGGGTACAGGTCCTCCAGCGCGCGGCCGGCCTCGGAGCGGCCGGTCACCGCGAGCAGCTCGAATCCGGGGTGGCGCCAGAGCAGGTGCGCCGCAAGCGCTCCCGCGAATCCGGTCGCCCCGGCGACGACCGCCGTCGGTGCGCCGGGGGAGATCGGCTGCCCGTGCGCGCTAGCCACGGAGCTCGCCTCCGAGCCCCGCGAGTGCGGCCACTATCCGCTCGCGCACGGGAGCGACGTCCTCGTCGGTGAGCGTCTGCTCCTGCGAGCGGAACGTCAGGGCCAGCGCGAGCGACCGGCGCCCCTCCCCCACCTGCTCGCCCGCGTAGACGTCGAAGATCCTCACGTCGCCGAGCATCTCGCCGGCGGCCGTGCGCGCCGCCGTCAGCACCGCGTCCGCGGGCACCGCCAGCGGCAGCGTGACGGCGAGGTCCTGGCGCAGCGAGGGGAACTGGCCGAAGGCCCGGAAGGAGACGATCTCCGCAGCACACAGCGCGAGCTTGCCGAGATCCACCGCGAACGCCCCGGTGCGCTCCAGGTCCCATGCGCTCGCGACCAGCGGATGCACCTCGCCGATGAAGCCGAGCGTCTGCTCGCCGGCGATCACGGCGGCGCTGCGCCCGGGGTGAAGGAACGGCCATGAGCGCGGCTCGAGCGTGAACGCGACGTGGAAGCGGGCGAGCAGCGCCTCGAGCAGAGCCTTGACGGAGAAGAAGTCCGCGTGCGGGCTCTCCCCCCGCCAAGAGCGCGGTGCGAGGGCGCCGCTGAGAAGGACGCCGAGTGCGTGGTGCTCGTCTGCGCCGGGCGAGCCCGGGGACGCGCGGTAGACGGTGCCGGACTCGAACAGTGCAATGTCGGGCCCGTTGCGGGAGGCGTTGTGTCGGGCGGCGTCGAGCAGCGACCCGAGCAGCGTCGGGCGCATGATCGACTGCCCGTCCGAGAGCGGGTTTTCGAGGGTCACGACGCGGCGCAGCGCGTGCTCGGCGGGGAGCCGAAGCCGGTCGAGCAGCGCGGGCTCCGTGAAGCTCCAGCCGACGATCTCGTGCAGGCCCCTGCCGACCATCGCGTCCTCGGCGAGCCTGCGCACGCGCTGGGCGTGCGTGAGACGGCCCGCGGCGCCGCGGCGGGCCGGAAGCGTCGCGGGAAGGCGCTCGAGGCCGTCGATCCGCGCCACCTCCTCGATCAGGTCGACCTCACGGGTCACGTCGCTGCGGCGCAGCGCCGGCACCTGCACGAGCAGGCCCTGCTCGACGGGCTCGGCGCTGAAGTCGAGCGCCTGCAGGATCTCGCGCTGGCGCTCTCCGGCAACGCTGACGCCGAGGATCGCAGCGACGCGCTGCTCGCGCAGCAGGATCGGCACCGCGGGGGCCTGCGGTGAGCCGATGTCGATCGTGCCGGGGGCGATGCTGGCGCCGCACAGCTCGGCCATCAGGCTGCACGCGACCGCCTGTGCGTGCATGCACTGCTCGGGGGCGAGGCCCTTCTCGAAGCGGCCGGACGCCTCGCTGCGCAGGCCCAGGGCCCACGAGGTGCGGTGGATGTTCGGGCCGTTCCAGGTGGCGACCTCGAGCAGCACGCTGCTCGTGTCGCTCTGCACCTCCGAGCGCGCTCCGCCCATCAGTCCCGCTATCGATGTCGGGCCCTGGGCGTCGTCGATCACGACCATCTCGCCGTCGAGCGTGCGGATCTGCCCGTCGAGTGTCTCGACCTGCTCACCGGGCTCGGCGCGCCGAACAGTGAGCGCAGCGCCCGCGACGCGGCCGAGATCGAACGCGTGGAGCGGCTGCCCGGTGAGCAGCATCACGTAGTTTGTGATGTCGACGACGTTGTTGATCGGGCGCTGCCCGGCGGCCATCAGCCGAGCCTTCAGCCAGCTCGGCGAGGGCGCGATCCGAACGTCGTGCAGGACCCGCGCGGTGAAGCGCGGGCAGAGGTCCGGGCATGTCACCGTGACGCTCGCGCCGTCGACGACGCCCGTCGTCCCGGGGTCGCTCGCCCACGGCTCGGGCGACAGCGGCGCTCCGCTCGCGGCGTGCAGCTCGCGGGCGACCCCGTAGACGCCGAGGCAGTCGGGCCGGTTGGGGGTGATCTCGAGCTCGAGCACCTCGACCGAGATCGGCAGCACGTTCTCCAGCGGGGTTCCCGGAGCGGGCGGGCCACCGGCGCCGTCTAGCACCATGATGCCCTCGCCGCCGGTCCCTATCTGCAGCTCGTTCTCGGCGAGGATCATTCCTTCGGAGACGATTCCGCGGAGCTTTGCCTTGCCGAGCTTGGTGCCGTCGGGCATCACCGCGCCGGGCCGCGCGACCGCGACCGTCTGTCCCGCCGCGACGTTCGGCGCGCCGCACACGATGCACGCGGGCTCGCCGCCGGGCAGGCCGAGGTCGACGCTGCAGACCTTCAGGCGATCCGCGTCGGGGTGCTGCTCCGCGGACAGCACGCGGCCGACGACGAAGTTCTCAGTGCTCGGCACCCCGTGCGAGTGGATCGCCTCGACCTTGGTGCCGGTCATCGTCAGTCGCTCCTCGATCGCGCGCGCGTCAAGGGGCGGGTCGCAGTATTCGCGCAGCCATGGCAGCGGGACCCTCATCCGAGCTGCTCCAGGAAGCGCAGGTCGTTCTCGTAGTAGAGCCGCAGGTCGGGGATCCCGTGCCGCAGCATCGCGATCCTCTCGACGCCCAGTCCCCACGCGAAGCCCTGCACCCGCTCGGGGTCATATCCGGGCGAGTTCGCCTCGGTGGTGGGGACGTAGGAGTAGACGTTGGGGTCGACCTCTCCCGCGCCGAGCACCTCGAGCCACCCCTCGCCCTTGCACAGGTAGCAGCGTGAGCCGTCTCGCAGGAAGCCGCCACCGCCGCAGTGGAAGCAGGACACGTCGACCTCGACGCTCGGCTCGGTGAATGGGAAGAAATGGGGCCGCAGGCGCACGTCGCGCTCATCGCCGAAGACGGCGCGCGAGAACTCGAGCAGCGTGCCCTTGAGGTCGGCGAGGGTGATGTCCTCATCCACCGCGAGACCCTCGATCTGGTGGAACTGCGGCGTGTGGGTTGCGTCCGAGTCCGGGCGGTACACGCGGCCGGGGATCACGACGTACAGGGGCGGCGGATGTGCCTCCATCGCCCGCACCTGCATCGGCGAGGTGTGGGTGCGCAGAACCTCCTGAGGCGAGACGTAGAACGTGTCGGTGCGCGCCCTGGCGGGATGCGTCGGGCTGTGGTTGAGCGCGTCGAAGTTGTAGTGCACGCTCTCGATCTCCGGGCCCTCCATCACGGTGAAGCCGAGGCCGAGGAAGATGTCTTCGAGCTCGCGGCGGGTCGCCGTCAGGATGTGCAGGCGCCCGATCGGCTGCGGTGGCGCGCCGGGCAGCGTCACGTCGACGGTGTCCGCCTGCAGGCGGGCGTCGAGCTCCTGTGCTGACAGCTCGGCGGCCCGCGCGGCGATCTGCGCCTCCAGCGCCTGGCGTGCCTGGTTGGCGGCCTTGCCGACGGCTCCACGCTCCTGCGGCGAGAGGTCGGCGACAGAGCGCAGCAGCTGTGGCAGCTCGGCCTTGCGCCCTAGATGGCGCACGCGCAACTCCTCGAGCTCCCCGGTCGAGGCAGCGGCGGCGATCTCGCCCTGCGCGCGCACGCTCAGCTCCTTGATGCGGTCGATCATGACGCCCGGACCCTAGATGGTCGGCGGGTCATCTCGTAGAGCGCCACCGTCGCGGCCATCGCCGCGTTGAGCGACTCGGAGGCGATCGGGATGTGGGCGACGAGGTCGCAGGCGGCGATCACGTCCGAGGGCAGGCCGTCGCGCTCCGCTCCCACCACGAGGGTGGCGTGCCCGTCCCGGCTCTCTGCGAGCGCGCTGAGCTGCGCTCCCTCGCGCGCAACGAGGGCGATCCGCTCCCCCGGCAGCTCGGCGGGTGAGGCCGCACGTGCGAGCGCCACCTCGAAGATCGCTCCCATGCTCGCGCGCACCGCCTTGGGGCCGTGCGGGTCCGCGCAGCGGGGGCCGAACACGACACACGATGCGCCGAACGCCAGCGCCGAGCGCAGAACGGTGCCGACGTTGCCGGGGTCTCCCACCCCGTGCAGGTAGACGCACAGCGGGCCGACCGGGTCCACCCACCGCTGCTCGTAGACAGCGATCACGCGCGTGCTCGAGCCGAGCGTCGACACGCTCGCGAGCGCGTCCGCCTGCACGTCGTGGAAGCCGGGCCCGCCGAGGCCGGTGCCGGCGAGGCGATACCCCTCGCTGGCTTCGCGCCCGGCCCGCACGGCGGCGTCGAGCAGGTCCTCTCCCTCGGCCACGAACAGTCCCCGGCTGGCGCGCTCGCGCTTGCCGTGCAGGCGGCGCAGCGACTTCAGCCGTGGATTCTGTTGGGATGCGATCTCGCTCACTTGCTGTCTCTGTCTTTCGTGATCCGGGAAAAAGAAAGGGCGCCGCCCTTTTCAGGTGCGACGCCCGGGAGGCTGTCGAGTCGGTTGCCGGGTTCTCTCAGGCGGCAGCCAACGCCTCTCGGGCGACCTCGGCAAAACGTCGGAAGGTGTCGGCGTCGCGCACGGCGATGTCGGCGAGGACCTTACGGTCGAGCTCGATGCCGGCCAGCGAGAGGCCGTGCATGAACTGCGAGTAGCTCATCCCGTTGATCCGCGCTGCGGCGTTGATGCGCGTGATCCAGAGCCTGCGGAAGTCGCGCTTGCGGTTACGCCTGTCGCGGTACGCGTAGGTGTCGGCCTTGATCAAGGCCTCCTTCGCGCGCTTGTAGTTCGATTTGGCCTCGCCCCGGAAGCCCTTCGTGCGCTCCAGTGTCGCGCGCCGCTTCTTCTTCGCGCTGACCGACCTCTTCACGCGCGTCATTTGTTGCCCACCCCGAGCATCCGCTTGATCCGCGGGACGTCGTCCTCGTGCATGATCTTGGGGCCGCCGAGCGCACGCTTCTTTTTCGGTGACTTCTTCTCAAGGATGTGGCTCGTGAACGGGTGGCGTCCGCGCACCTTCCCCTTGGCGGTGACTTTGAAGCGCTTCTTCGCGCCGGAGTGGGTCTTCATCTTGGGCATGACTGAACGGCGATTATGACACGGTCGAGCCGGTGGCCGCGGCGCCGCCGTCCTCGGCGGTGCTCGGCGTCAGCTCGCCGTCGCCGTTCGGCGTGGCCGCGGCGGTGTCCTCGGCCGGCACGTCGACGGGCGCCTCTGAGGCCTGTGGCGCATCGGCGCCGGGATCCTGCGGGGCGGCGACCGGAACCTCTGCCGCCTCGGCCACGACCGCCGCCTCGGCCTCGGCGGCGCCGTCCTCTGTCTCAAGGCGCCCTGCGAGCACCGCTTTCGAGGGCGCCATCATCATCGTCATGTTGCGCCCTTCCTGCATCGGGCGCTGCTCGACGACTCCGACCTCCGAGAGCTCTTCGGCGAGCCTGTCGAGGATCGCGGTGCCCCGCTCGGGGTGCGTCACCTCACGCCCGCGGAACATGATCGTGACCTTGACCTTGTCCTTGTGGCGCAGGAACCGCTCGACGTGGTGCTTCTTGGTGTCGTAGTCGTGCTCGGCGATCTTCGGCCGGAACTTGATCTCGCGCACCGTTATCTGCTGCTGGTGCTTGCGGGCCTGCTTGAGCTTCTGGGCCTGCTCGTACTTGTACTTGGAGTAGTCGAGCACCCTGCAGACGGGCGGGCGGGCCTCCGGTGCGACCTCGACGAGGTCGAGGTCGCGTTCTTGCGCGAAGACGAGCGCGTCGGCGGTCTTCAGCACACCTACCTGCTGTCCCTGGTCGTCGATCAGCCGAACCTCGGGGACGCGGATGCGCTCGTTGATCCTGGTCGTGTCCCGCTCGGGCGGACGCCGGTCGAACCTGCGAGGTACCGGCACTAGCTGTGGTCGCCTGGCTTCAAGCGGTTCTTACGCGTGGCGATCTGATGATTTGCCGGGCTGCAATGACGACGAGTATAGCTCCCCGGCGAGGCGTTCGGCGAATGCTGCGACGGGCATGCTCCCGAGGTCGCCGCCGTGGTGCTCGCGCACGGACACGGCCTGCTCCACCTGCTCGCGCTCGCCGACGATCAGCATGTAGGGCACCTTGCGCAGCTCGGCCTCGCGGATCTTGCGCCCGATCGACTCGCTGCGGTCGTCGAGCTCGACGCGCGTCTCCTCGCTGCTCAGGTTCGACCGTACCTCCGCCGCGTACTCGTTGAAGCGGTCGGAGACGGGAAGCACGATCGCCTGCAGCGGCGCCAGCCACAGCGGCAGCTCGCCGGCGTAGTGCTCCAGCATGATCCCGATGAATCGCTCGTAGGAGCCGAACAGCGCGCGGTGGATCATCACCGGGCGGTGCTCCTGATTGTCAGAGCCCGTGTAGGCCAGCTCGAAGCGCTCGGGCATCGAGTAGTCGAGCTGCACGGTCCCGAGCTGCCATGAGCGGCCGAGCGAGTCGGTCATGTGCATGTCTATCTTCGGCCCGTAGAAGGCGCCGTCGCCCGGGTTCAGCTCGTAGTCGAGCCCGAGCTCCTGCAGCGTGCGGGTCAGCTTGAGCTCCGCGCGGTCCCACATCTCGTCGGTGCCGACGCGCTGCTCCGGTCGCGTGGAGAGCTCGAGCCGCACGTCGAAGTCGAACAGGCGGTAGGTGTCGAACGCCATTTCAAGGCATCCGCGCACCTCCTCCTGCACCTGCTCCTCGGTGCAGAAGATGTGGGCGTCGTCCTGCGCGAAGTGTCTGACGCGGAGCAGGCCGTGCAGCACTCCCGAGGCCTCGTTGCGGTGCAGCAGGCCCGGCTCGAAGTAGCGCACGGGAAGGTCCCGGTATGAGTGCCTGCTGCTCGCGAACAGGTGCGCGTGACCGGGGCAGTTCATCGGCTTGACCCCCATCTCGCGCTCCTCGACGTTGACGGTGAACATGTTCTCCCGGTACTTGCCCCAGTGCCCCGATGTCTTCCACAGCTCGGAGTCGAAGATCTGCGGCGTCTTGACCTCGCTGTAGCCGCGCTCGGCTCCCATCTGGCGCGAGAGGCGCACGAGCGAGTTGAAGATGCCGGTCCCCGCGGGAAGCCAGAACGCGGCGCCCGGCGAGACGTCGGAGAACATGAACAGGCCGAGCTCGCGGCCCAGCTTGCGGTGATCCCGGGCGCGCGCCTGCTCGATCCTCTCCAGGTGCTCCTCCAGCTCCTTCTTGGAGAAGAACGCGGTTCCGTATATGCGGGTGAGCATCGTCCGCGCCGAGTCCCCTCGCCAGTACGCACCCGCCACCGAGCTCAGCCTGAAGGCTCCGACGGTCGCGGTGCTCGGCGCATGAGGGCCCCGGCAGAGGTCCGTGAACGGACCGTTCGTGTACAGCGAGACACTCTCCAGCGGAGATCCCTTCGGCGCGTTCGCGGCGAGGTCGTCGATCAGCTCGACCTTGTAGTCCTGGCCCTCTGCCAGGAACCGCTCCCGCGCCTGCCCGGGCGTGACGTCCCGGCGCTCGAATGCCTCGGCGGCCTTGATGTGGGAGCGCATCCGCTCTTCGATCGCGGGGAAGTCCGCCTCGGAGATCGAGGTTCCCTGCGGGAACTCGAAGTCGTAGTAGAAGCCCTCGGCGATCGGCGGGCCGATCGAGATCTTCACGCCCTCATACAGTTCCATCACGGCAGCGGCCAGAACGTGCGCCGCGTCGTGGCGGATCAGCTCGAGTGCGCTGTCCCCGCTGCGGCTGGTGATCACCGACAGCTGCGCCCCGTTGGGGAGCTCCCTGGCGAGGTCGAGCACCTCCTGCTCGCCGGTCGGCGAGAGCACCTGCACGGCGAGCGCGGCGCGTGCGAGACCGGGCCCGATCGCCGCCGCGGCGTCCGCTCCCGTCGCGCCGTCCTGCAGCTCGAGGGCCTTGCCATCCGGGAGTGTGACTGTCACCGACATCTCTGCGCGTCAGGCTACCCGGCGCGGGTGGTTCAGGCGATGCGCCAGAGGGCGCCGTCTCCGAGGGCGATCCGCTCCACCTCGCCGGCGCCGAGGTGTTCGACGAGTGCGCGCTCGGCGCCGTCCCTGTCCACCGGCATGTTGTTGTGGGTCATGATCGCTGCGACCTCGGCCGTGACGAGCCCGCCGGGGAAGGCGCGCAGAGCATCCAGTGCGCTCTCCGCGGGCGCGCGGCGCTCGAGCGTCGGGTCGAGGTTCGCCACCAGCACGTCGTACGCCTCGATCGTCTGGAAGCCCCCGGCCTCGAGGCTGCGCCCGTCGGCGGCGGTGAAGATCAGAGACGGTGCGGAGAATCGCACCGGGCCGTCGGTCTGGCGGGCCTTGCCCTGGAAGTGGGTAGGGCCGCCCTCCGCCCGGCGCGTGAGGGCCTTGTCCTCCTCATATGCCGCGATCGTGGCGTCGTCGTCGATGGCGGCGAGCACCCTCTCGACGTCCAGGCCGTCGATGCCTGCGAGCGCCGCTCGCAGGCCATCCGGCTCGTCGAGCAGCAGCGTCGTGTTGAACCATGCGAGCTGGATCGCGCGCAGGACCTCGCGCTCGCGCGCCGGGTCGAGCAGGCGCGTGGCGACGATCGTCCTGCATGCCGGGCTTGTCGCGAGGACGCGCGCCCGAGGCGAAATCAGGAACGGCATGCCGAAGCGGCGGAAGGAGATCGCGCCGATCGCTGCGCGCGTCGTGGTGTAGCCGCGGTCGATGTAGATCTGCGGGTCCTCGGCCAGCCCGATCGTGACTATCCGCCAACGCAGCTGCTCGGCGTAGCGCCAGCGGAGCACAGCCATCGCCGGGCTCGCCGAGTACGCCCACGGGCAGCCCGCGTCGGTGAACTCGGTCACGTCGATCGTCGACACGCCGCCATGATCGCACCTGCGGGCTGATTTCCCGGGACCGTCAGACCGGCGCCTCGAGCGCGGCGAGGTGCTCGTTCACGCGCCTGGCCTATTCCTCTGAGACCTCGTCCTCCTGCACCGGATGTGCGGATCAACCAGCCCGGCCAGCTCTCGGCGAGCGAACCGACGACGCTGATCGCCTGACCGGGCGATATGGGACGCCGCGTGCGGGCGCAGTTGGGGCCCCGGACGTCAGTAGTTACCCGCCGCAAGATCGGGGGTCCTGCCGCTCAATTCCGGTCGGGCGCGGCAATAGGCTCGACCGGAGACAAATGAGCCAAAGAGATCCGGAGACCCGATGATCCTGCTCCTCGCCGCAACCCTCTGGCTTGCCGCGGCACTGTTCGCGGTCGCACTGTGCGCCGCCGCCTCGTATGGGGACCGCGACGCTCCCGCGCCCTCCCCCGCCCAGCGTCCCGCCCGGCCGCGTGAACGCAGCTGCGTGCGTGGATCGCTGCGCGCCGGCGCGCGCATCCGCCACACACACGTGTAGCCGCGGCCTGCGCCGCCGTCGCCGCCGCTCCATACACTCGCCGCATGAGACGAGGAACGCGAGCAAGCCGCCTCCGCGCCACGGGCGGCGCGTGTGGCGCCGTCGGGCTCCTCTGCGCGGTGCTGGTGCCCGTCGCCTCCGCCCGCCTTGCGTACTCGAACGCAAGCGCTCGCTCGGTGCAGCCCCAGCCGCCCGCCGGGAGCTGCCACGCCCGCGGATCGGGGATCTACGCGACGCCCGATCCGCGCTGCACCCCCGGCGCCCTGAACCCTGCGGTGACGGGCTCGAGCACGGGATCGACGATCTGCCGCAGCGGATGGACGTCCACGGTGCGCCCGCGCGTCTCGATCACAGAGCCGGAGAAGCTCGCGAGCATGCGCTCCTATGGCGACTACGGGCGCGCGTCGGCGTTCGAGTACGACCACCTGGTGCCGCTTGAGCTCGGCGGCGCCGTCAACGATCCCCGCAACCTCTGGCCGGAGCCGGACTACCCACTGCGCTCCGGCTTCTATCTGAACCCGAAGGACAAGCTCGAGCGCGCACTCAACCGGCTCGTGTGCGGCGGCTCGATGACGCTGGCCCGGGCGCAGGTCATCATCGCGACCGAATGGGTGTCCGCCTACCACCGGTACGGCTGAGCATGGGCGAGCGCCTGCGCGTGCCCGCGTCGGTGGAGCGCGTGATGAGCTGGCGGTGGCCGCGCGACTTTCCCCTCGCGCAGTTCCCGAACCCGCCGCTGATCCTCGCGCTCGCGGCGGCGGGCGCGGCCCGCTTCACCGAAGGCTCGGCACACGCGGCGTGCAGGTCCGTGTTCTACATGGCGCTGACGGTGTGGGCCTACGAGGAGGCCCGCCGTGGCGACAACTGGTTCCGCCACCTGCTCGGGGCCGGCGCGCTGCTCTACATCGCCGCGAGCATCGCGGCGGAACTGCCTGGCTAGATCTGCGCGCCGGGCGCTGCCGGAGGCGCCGGCGCCGGCGCCGGCGCCGGCTGCTCGGCCTCGGCCGCTGGGTTCAGCAGGCGGGGCACCCCCTCCGCGGGAACCGGCTCGCCGATGAACGGTCCCTGCGCCATCGTGCAGCCCATCGACTCGAGGGCGTCAACCTGTGCGGATGTCGCGATGCCGGTCGCGATCACGCTCAGTGACAGGTCTCGGCCGACGATCAGGATCGCCTCGAGCAGCCAGCTGCGGTAGTCCTCGTCGTCGGAGGCCGCGAGTGAGCTGCGGTCGACCTTCAGTGCATCCAGCGGGAGCCTGCGCAGATCCGAGTGGTAGGCGTAGCCGCTGCCGCCGAAGTCGTCGATCGCGACGCAGACGCCGAGCTCCTTGATCGCGTCCAGCCGCTCTGCTGCGCCGGACAGATCACGCATGACGGTCGTCTCGGCGACCTCGAGGGTCAGCAGCGAGGGCTCGATGCCCGACTGGTGCAGTGCACGCCGGACATCGGTGATGAATCCGTCGCGGTTCAGCTGATTGTCGGACACTTTCACCGACACCCCGATGCGCGGGCCGTCCACGTTCAGCGCGGCGGCGCGCGTGCACGCCTCCTCCAGGATCCAGCGGCCGATCGGGACGATCAGGCCTGTTTCCTCGGCGAGCGGAACGAAGTCGGCGGGCTCGAGGACGCCCTGCGTCGGGTGGCGCCAGCGGATGTGCGCCTCAAGGCCCGCGATCCTGTCGGCCGCGAGGTCGCGCACCGGTTCGAACAGCAGGTAGAACTGGCGCTCACCGATCGCTGTGTTCAGCTCTATCTCGAGCACTCCGCGGCCCTCGACGACCGAGCGCATGTTGGCATTGAAGACGGTGTAGCGGTCCTTGCCGGCGGCCTTCGCGGCGATCAGGGCGGTGCGCGCGTCGCGGAGCAGGTCCTCCGGGCTGTTGTAGCGGCCGAACGCCACGCCGATGCTCGCGGTGAGTGAGACGCTCGGACCGAAGCCCTCGATGTCGAGCGGCTTGTGCAGCGCCTCGATGATGCGCCGGGCGAGCGAGTCCAGGCGGGCGCCGCGGGCCGCGGACTCGACGAGGACCACGAATTCGTCGCCGCCGAGGCGCCCGACCGTGTCGTGTGTGCGGATCACTCCCTCGAGCCGTTCGCCGACCTTCCTGAGCATCTGGTCGCCGGCCGCAGGACCGAGCCGGTCGGTGACGTCCTTGAACCAGTCGATGTCGACGAACAGGGCTCCGACGAGCATGCCGGACTGGCGGCTGGCCCTGGCGAGCATGCGGTCGGCGCGGTCGAGCATCAGCGCGCGGTTCGGGAGCCCGGTCAGCGGGTCATACAGGTCATCGCGCGGCCCCGACGCGGCGGCGCTCGTCGCTTTCACGGGCGCGTTGCGTGTCCCGAGAAGGTAGATCAGCGCGCCGGCGAGGAGGCTGAGGACGATGCCCGTGATCAGCAGCGCGACCGCGTCGGCATCGGCGAACACGCCGGGGCCGGGGGCCGGGCCGAAGCTGTGCAGCACCCAGCCGCCGCGGAGAGCCACGGTCCGGCTCTGCGCACCGGCCATCGGGGTCCCGACCGCGAACGCGATCGCGGAGGAGCCGCTCGAGTGCGCGAGGGTGATCGCGTTGCCGGGGTGACCCCGCAGGGCGCGGTCCAGCACCAGAGAGGGCACGATCGCCTCGCGCAGCCAGCCGATGCTCGCCGCACGCCGGCCGTCCGCGTTGGGTGGCGTGTGTCCACCCAGGTAGACGGGCGTGAAGATCACGAGCGTTTCGCGGGCGTGCCCGCTCGAGCCGTAGTGCACGGCACCGGTGTTGCGGGACACGAGCAGGGCTGTACTCCCCGCGCAGTAGTCATAGGCGGAGCCGACGTGGCCGACAGCGCCGCGGGGGACTTCGGCCGCCGTCAGGCAGTAGTAGTGGTGGCCGCTCGCGGGCGAGATCGCGAGCGCCGGAGGCGAGGGCGCCGTTGCCGGGGACGTCGTTGCCGGGGACGTCGTTGTCCGGGCCGCGGGCGCCGGCCGGCCGGCCAGGCGCGCCGCGAACGCGGGCAGTTCGGGTGCGCGCACGAGACTGATCAGGGCCAGGCGCTGGAGCTCCGGGTAGCGCCGCAGGGCGCTGACCCCTTCCGCCCACGCGGCGAACTGGGCCTGGGTGGCGCTCGGGTTGGCCGCGAAGAACCCACCCGCGCTGAGCGCCAGGTCTTCCTCGTGCTGGATCGCGAGCGTGAGGGTCGAGGCGATCGCGGCCGAGTCCTGGTGGAACGCCATTTCGGATTCGCCGGCGTCCGATCTGGCGACCGCGCGGGCACCGAGGATGGAGGCGACGATCCCGGCGATCGCGACCGTGATCGCGACGGCGGCCCAGATCGCACGGCGGGAGATGGCCCTCGGGGCGGCGGCCTCGGCGGAGGCCGGGGCGGCGGCCTCGGGCGCGCTCTGCGCCTCGGGGGCGGGCGGCGCTGGCGGCGCTGGCGCGTCGGGTCCGGGCACGGGCGCGGCGTCGGAGGAGCCGTTGTGCTCCGGTGTGGGCTGGGGTGTCGGGCTGTCGGTCATCTGCTCTCCTCCGTTCGCGCCGCACGGGGCGCTCCGCCGTGATCGAACGCTGAGCACAGGGACTTCTCCGGCCGCCGGTGAGTCTGGACGAATGTTCGAAGCTGGCGCCCACGCCGGGGGACCGCGAGGACTAGGCTTCGCGGCCGTGCCGACCGAGAGCGCTCCGTGAGGGCCCCGCTGCGGGCCGCGGCGGCCGCGACAGCGGCGCTGGTCGGCTACGACCTGATCCAGCGCGACCGCGCGATCCTTCGCAATTTCCCCCTTGTCGGGCACCTGCGCTATCTGCTCGAGGCGTTCGGCCCCGAGTTGCGCCAGTACATCGTCACCTCCAACAACGAGGAGCGGCCTTTCTCGCGAGACCAGCGCGGCTGGATCAACGCGTCCGCGGAAGGCAGGCAGAACCTCTTCGCGTTCGGTACTGACG